>Ga0116164_10002118_pt1 | contig 14423 bp, 14 predicted proteins | sample AD_UKC109_MetaG_FD_89888 | JGI IMG/M metagenome (GOLD analysis project Ga0116164, IMG submission 89888) | Active sludge microbial communities of municipal wastewater-treating anaerobic digesters from Hong Kong - AD_UKC109_MetaG | ecosystem: Engineered > Bioreactor > Anaerobic > Digestate... | reverse complement strand
TTTTTCATAGGAATAGGTTTAGGAGTGAATAAATAGTTTGTTACAATCAATCCCGAAAAATTTAAACAATAAATTATTTCGGGACATTTTATCCATTTATTCCCGCAACGTGGAAAAGGTTACCATTGGAAAATATGTTGTACAGCAGGTTTGCCTGCTTTGGGTAGGTAATCCTTTAACCCGACAGGTTTCCAAAACCTGTCGGGTTTAAGGACCATATTCGTTCAACAATTTTTCTTTTCTTGTTACCAAACAGGGGTTTCAACCGGGGGTGAAACCCCTCTGTGCTCTTTGTCCGGATCGGTTTTGGAACCATATCCCCGACAATCCTTATTAATTGGGACTGTCTGGAATAAAGGATCCAAAGACCGCGCTTTCACAGTTCAAAAAGCCTTAGCGTCTTAGCGCCTCCGCGGTTAAAAATTTCCTCTTCGTCCCTGATTCTCTTCGCCTTTGCGTTTTTGCGCCTTTGCGAGGAAAAAAAAATCCCGCCAAGCCGCCGTAAAAAAAGGAGTTACTTATTTCTTTGCGTCTTTGCGCCTCTGCGAGGAAAAAAAAATCCCGCCAAGCCGCCGTAAAAAAAGGAGTTACTTATTTCTTTGCGTCTTTGCGCCTCTGCGGTTAAAAAATTTCCTCCGCGCCCTCCGCTTAAGCCGTTATCATTTTCTTAGATCCATCCTTTATACATCAGAAAAAACGTAAGGGCAATCAAAACCGTGGCCAGGATGGGGGCAACCCGGTGCATCCGTTTCATCGGGGCTTCTTCGGCCTCTTGTTGGGCTGCATCGCCTGCTTCTTTTTTCTCGATGGACAAAATGGTGCCCGAGGAAAACGAGAGCATGAAAACCAGTCCCGAAACAACCATCAGAAGCCAGACCCAGAAACCGGATTCAACCTGCCGGTAAAGCTGAATCACCGTCAGAACGGCCGACACCGCAGCAAGCAGGGAAATAATTTTATGTATCGATAACAGAACTACTGGGTACGGTTTCCCGGCCTTTTTCACTACGACTCCGGTAACGAGCATGAGGAGAAACAGGATTCCGGTTACAATCAGTTTTGATTCAATGGTTTTCATCGCTTTTTGATTTTGGTTTTTTACAAAGATGGAAAAAAATTTAACGGAGCAGTTGATCCTTGAAAAAATTCTTTGTCTGAACGCCTCCTGCAAAATATTGTTTATCTTACCCGGCACGAAAAACCCGAACCGATGGATTCAATCAGGCTGGTAGCCACCGACCTCGACGGCACTTTGCTGCACGACGATAAACACATCTCGGAAACCGACCGGCATACCCTGAAGCACCTGGGCCAACAGCGGATTGTTCGGGTGGCTGCTACGGGACGGAGCATGCATAAGGTGAACGAGGTAATTGGCAATGAAACAGAATTTGATTACGTTGTTTTTTCGTCCGGAGGGGGAATTTTTGACTGGAAAAAGAAAAGCATCCTGACTTCGGAGGAGTTCGGGGTTGATTTGGTACAGGCCTTATCTTCGTTACTCCTGACCTTCGATCTGAATTTTTTTGTGTTTAGCCCGATTCCCCACAACAACCGCTTTCTTTTTCACCAGGGAGGCGGCAATTGTCCCGAGTTCACTGCCTATCTCGAAAGGCACCGGGGCGACGGGCAAGCCCTTGGTGACGGGATAATCCCAAAACATTCGGGGCATTTCATGGCCATCATTCCCCAAAACGTAATACTGTTCGAAACCTTAAAGGCAGAGATTACGGCTTGTTTTCCCAGGGTGAAGGTGATCCGGACCACGTCGCCTGTCAACGGCGGCTATATCTGGCTGGAGCTTTTCCCCGAAACCGTGTCGAAGGGGCACGGACTGAAGTGGTTGGGGGAGCAACTCAATATCCTGCCCGGGGAAATGGCAGCCGTCGGGAACGATTTCAACGACCTTGATATGCTCGATTACGTGGCTTTTCCCTTTGTTCTCGCGAACGCTCCCTCCGATTTAAAAGCGAACTATCCACACGTGATGCACTCCAACCGGGAAAACGGATTTACCGAAGCCCTTGCCCGCCTGGGTATTCTATAACGATTGGGTTTGTAACCACTCTTCTGCTTCGGCAATCTGGCCGGGCTTTCCCAGATCGATCCAGAAGTCCGACCGGTCGGTATAGCCCACAATCCGGTGATCTTTTGCCAGGCGGAGGTAAAGATGGGTAATCGGGAATTTTCCGCTTTCGGTGATGTAGTTAAAAATTTCGGGCGAAAGGATTTGAATACCGCTAAATGCCAGAGGTTTTACCGGATGATCGGAACTGCGTGCCCTGATTTCTTCACCGGTTTCCCGGTTCATCCAGCCACAAAGTTGGTTTTGCCTGTCGAAAAGAAAATAGCGGGAGGTAGGCCGGTCGCGGACCACCAGCGTGGCCAGGGCGTCCCTGCTGTTATGAATATGCTGCACATCCGACATATCGACGGTGGAAAGCACATCGACATTGCAGGCCAGGAAGGACTCGTCTCCACGGAAAAAATCGCGGGCTTTTAGCAAACCGCCGCCTGTGTCGAGGAGTTGGTCCCGTTCGTCGGAAAAGGAAATCCTCAGATTCGATGGGTGGTTCTTCAGCCATTCGATGATTGCATCGGGATAATGGTGTACGTTGATCATCACCTCAACGACGCCCCATTTTTCCAACTGATGCAAGGCGTGGCCGAGCAGGGGAATCCCGTTCAGCTTCACCAGCGCCTTTGGGGTCTGCCCGGTGAGCGGCCAAAGGCGGGTTCCTAATCCCGCGGCAAACAGCATGGCTTTCATTTTCGGTAAATCTCTTGCATTAAGTTGGAAGGACAAAAATAGAAAGATTCGTTCAATTCAACCGAATTACGGATTGATTATTAACGGTAAAAACCAATCGATTTTCCTTTAGTCATTCCGGAGGGATCGAACCCTGACATTAAGAAAAAGCCCGCTTCGGCGGAAAGCGGGCTTTGGAACGTATGTGTTCAATATTTAGGCTAATTCATATCGGCTCCTACCTGGAAGAAGGAAATAGTTTTCTTCAGTTTTTCGGCAAGCGCCGATAATTCCTGGGAGGAGTTGGCCATATTTTCCGAACTGAACGCATTTTGCTGGGCAATGTTGTTCAATTGCTGGATGGCATTGTTGATCTGGTTGATACCTACTTCCTGTTCGTTCGAGGCCAGCTTGATGCCCTGGACCAGCTGGGCGGTTTTTTCAATTTCGGGAACGATGTTTTTCAGCTTGATGCCTGCCTGATCGGAAGCGATCACGGTTTCGCGCGATACTTTGTTGATCAGTTCAGCCGCTTGTTTGCTGCTGTCGGCAAGTTTTTTGACCTCGGAAGCAACCACGGCAAAACCGCGTCCGTGTTCGCCGGCACGGGCAGCTTCCACTGCTGCATTCAGTGCCAGGATGTTGGTTTGGAAGGCCAGGTCGCCAATGAACGAAACCCTTTCGATAATGTCGTTAAGGGATTGCGAGGCCAATTCGGTTGCTTTGTTTCCTTCGCGGATACCAGACACAGAAGCCAGGGCAATTTTTTCCGTTTCTTCGGCATTATCGGCATTCTGTAGGAAATTGGCATGCAATTCCTCGATCGAGCTCGAGATTTCTTCGGTGGTGGCAGCCTGATCGGTAGCTGCTTCGCTCAGTTCGGTGGCATTTTTGTTCATTTTCTGGCTGGCTGAAGCAATGTTCTGGATGCCGTTCGAAATATCTTCGACAATGAATTTCAACTGATTGTTCATGCGGTACAGGGCGGTCATCAGTTCGCCCACTTCATCTTTCCGGTTGATTTCCCGTTGACGGTGCAAAACACCGTTCGAGATATTCTGCGCGATTTTAAGTCCGGATTTTATGGAAAGGGTAATGGAACGGGAAATGATCACGCCTAGAACAACCCCAATCAGCAGAATGATGACCATGATAAAATTGAGGGTGACCCGTGAGGTGGAAATAATCCGGTCGGTGGTTTCGGTCATTTCGGTGATTTGGTCGAGGCCCACATCCGACAGGGCCATGATTTCAACCTTAAGCAGGTTTTCCAGTTCGTTCCGTTTTAACTCAACTTCACGGGCGGCTTTGTAGCCATTGATCAATTCTTCCAATTGACTCACTACATTGGCCGAAGTGCTGTAACTCATGGCTCCCTGGTTCCTGGCCTGCCGGAGAAAGGGTTCTGCCTGGACCAGGTTGTGGGGCTTGCGTGTATTGATAAAAAGGATCACCTTATAATTGGCCAAAATCAGGTTGTTTGCTAACGATGATCCGGCCAGGTCTGATTTTATCAGTCGTTCGGTATTTTTCTCCAGTGTTTCAATCAGAAGCTGATTGTTGCTTTCAACCTTTCGGTACTGGTCAATCAATGCCTGGTACTGATCGAGCGAAGTTTTCAGATGCGTTAGTTTCTCTTTGTTAATAGCAACCTTTACCGATTGATCGGATATCTTGATCAAAGCGCCCAGCGCCTGGGTGTATTTGGTCAGATACTGATCGGTCCGGTCGAGGTAATAGGGGTCACGAATAAAATCATAGGCCTGCATGTAAAACATCACTTCCCGCCAGTCTTTATCAATCCGGAAGGACTCATTCACCGACGGAAGCGATTCATTGGCCAGTATGTTGGTCTCGTCTTTGATTTTGGTCATGTTCACAACGGATATGATCCCGATAACTGCAGCCAGCAGAATCAGCATGCCAAAGCCGATACCTATTTTCGTTCCGATTTTAAAATCGGCCCACTTTTTAATTCCCAACAGACTTTTTGGGTTCCTATTATTTTCTCCCATACCATTCAATTTAATAATTCACAAGAAACAATTCCCGCAATTGCAAAAGTTCGGTTATCAGCCCAAAAGGACGAAATCGATCAACTGGCGATTTTATTGGAATCTAAAGTATAAAATTTTTCATAAAAATAGAGATTTAATAAACTATTTATATAATTTCGGCCAACACAAGGTTTAAAGTGGATGTTTTTACAGGCATTTCCAATGAAATGAATCATAAAAAAAATGTTTATCATGAGAAGGATTTCGATTATTCTTACACGAGTTTTTCTGATTTTTTTTCTGTTCTCGTGCGAATCGGGCAGCAATGTGAAACTGGGTTTCCTGATTCCTGCCTCCGTGGGTTATCGTTGGCCGGTTGACCAAAGATATGTTGAGGCAAAAGCTAAAGAAGAGGGGATTGAGGTACTGACCCTGTCAGCAGAAAACGACGAAAACCTTCAGTTGAAACAGGCTTCTGATTTGCTGAAACAGGACATTGACGTTTTGATTGTGGTGGCAGCCAATTCAACAACGGCTGCGGCTATTGTCCGCGAAGCGCATGAATACAACGTCCCGGTAATCGGGTACGACCGTCTGATCCGAAACTCAGAACTCGACTATTTGGTTACCTTCGAAGGAGCTGAAATCGGCAACCTGATGGTGAACCACGCCCTCGAAAACAAACCCAAAGGAAACTACGTCCTTTTATGGGGCGATGCGGGCGATGTGAATGCCATTTTTATAAAAGAAGCACAGGAAGCAACATTGAAGCCGTATATCGAAAGTGGGGATATTTCGATTGTTTATAAAGGTTTTACCGAAGATTGGTCGAAAGACAATGCCTATTTTACCATGCGGAATGTATTGTCGTTTTACCGGGGAAAAATTGATGCCATCATTACCAGTTATGATGGGCTGGCTATGGGTGCTCTTCAGGCTATTGAAGAGCTCGATTACCCGGCCGAAGAAATGATCCTAACCGGGCAGGACGCTGAGCTGGATGCCATAAAGGCCATTGTGGACGGGCGCATGACTCTTTCGGTGTATAAATCGATCCGGCAAATTGCCGAAGCCTCGGTGGAACTGGCCATTAAACTGGTTAAAGACCAGAAAGTGGAAAACATCGATGCTGTGATCAACAACGGTCGCAAGGATGTGCCAACACTCTATCTAAAACCCATTCCTGTTGAAAAGCACACCATTCATTCAACAGTAATCGCCGACGAATTCTATACCGAAGAACAAGTATTTGGCGAAAAATAATTGATTTTTCGACGAACCAGAATAAGGGGATGGAAACGATGTGCTTTCATCCCCTCCTTTTTTCCCCTGCTCTTTTTGCATTTATTTGAATCGGGTTATCTTTGTCGCGAAAAATTCTTTTATTGCATGCCGGAAAAAATTATTATTCTTGATTTTGGTTCCCAGTATACCCAGTTGATCGGGAGACGGATACGGGAATTGAACGTATATTGTGAAATTTACCCGTATCATCGTTTCCCCGAACTGGATGATCAGGTGAAGGGAGTCATTTTATCGGGAAGCCCTTTTTCGGTCCGGGATGAGAACAGCCCCCGGATCGATTTGTCGAACATTAAAGGAAAGATCCCGGTTTTGGGAATCTGTTACGGAGCCCAGTATATGGCCCATTTTTTTGGAGGCTTGGTTGCCCCATCCAACTCAAGGGAATACGGCCGGGCCAACCTGAAATACATCGACCATGATAATGAATTGTTCACCGGCATATCCGACGATACACAGGTTTGGATGTCGCATGGCGATACCATCGAAAAAGTCCCGCCCCAATATAAAGTGATTGCCAGTACGCACGATGTGTACTTTGCCGCCTACAAAATCGAACACGAAAGAACGTATGCTATTCAGTTTCACCCCGAGGTATACCATACTACCGAAGGGAAACTGCTGTTGTTCAATTTTGTGGTTTCTATTTGCGGCTGCCGGCAAAGTTGGACGCCCGCTTCGTTTGTCGAATCGACCGTTCAGGAATTACGGGCAACACTGAAAAACGACAAGGTTGTTTTGGGTCTTTCCGGAGGGGTTGACTCTTCGGTTACCGCATTGCTGCTCAACAGGGCCATTGGCGATCAGCTCACTTGTATTTTTGTCGACAATGGTTTGCTCCGGAAAAATGAATTTGAAAATGTACTGGCCCAATACAAGGGGATGGGACTTCATGTCATCGGGGTCGATGCCCGGCAAAAATTCTGGAACGATTTAAAAGGAGTGATCGAACCCGAAGCCAAGCGCAAAGTAATCGGACGCGATTTTATCGAAGTTTTCGATGCCGAAGCCCATACGATACAGGATGTGAAATGGCTGGCACAAGGAACCATCTATCCCGATGTGATTGAATCGGTTTCGGTTAACGGCCCCTCAGCCACCATCAAATCCCACCACAATGTGGGCGGCTTACCCGAAAAAATGAAATTGAAAATTGTGGAACCGCTCAAATCCCTTTTTAAGGATGAAGTACGGAGAGTGGGTCGGGAACTTGGGATGAACGCAAAGTTGTTGGGCCGCCATCCTTTTCCCGGACCGGGTTTAGGAATCCGGATCCTGGGTGAAATTACCCCCGAAAAAGTACAGATTTTGCAGGAGGCCGATGCCATTTTTGTGAACCACCTTATTGAATGGGATTTGTATGATAAAGTTTGGCAGGCAGGCGTCATGCTGCTGCCGGTACAGTCGGTAGGCGTTATGGGCGATGAACGTACCTACGAAAACGTGGTCGCTTTGCGCGCGGTTACTTCTACCGACGGCATGACAGCCGACTGGGTTCATCTGCCGTATGAATTTTTGGCGAAAGTGTCGAACGAAATCATCAATAAGGTGAAAGGTATTAACCGGGTGGTTTATGATATCAGCTCCAAACCTCCGGCAACCATTGAATGGGAATAAACGAATCAATTGATTATATTTGTGACACAAACAGAAATTCCGGCTGATATGTCTCTTTTCCGAAAAGTATTTTGGTTCTTGGTCTTAGCCCTTTTTTTTACGGGCACACGGGCACAGGATGTAATGACCCAAAGCAATAAATTCAACCGTCTTTTGCGCCTGGTTGAGAGCTATTATGTCGATTCCGTCGATATGGAAAAACTGACGGAAGTTGCCATCATCAATCTGTTAAGCGAACTCGACCCGCATTCTGTTTACATTTCCAAAGATGAAGTCGACCAAATGAACGAACCCCTTCAGGGGAGCTTTGAAGGCATTGGTATTTCATTTAATATATTGCGTGATACCCTGATGGTTCTTCAAACCATTCCCGGGGGACCTTCCGAAAAAGTGGGGCTGATGGCCGGAGACCGGATTATTCATATCGACGACGAGTTGGTAGCCGGTATTGGCATGACCAATCAGGACGTTTTCGACCGGTTAAGAGGGGAGAAAGGAACCCGGGTTCGCCTGAAAATCAAGAGAAAAGGGGAAAAAGAACTGCTCGATTTTGAGATCATTCGAGACAAAATTCCCATTTACAGCCTCGATGCCTCTTACATGCTCAATACGAAAACCGGATATATAAAACTAAACCGCTTTTCGGCCACAACCACTTCCGAGTTTGTTGATGCCGTGCTGAAACTGAAAAACAACAATCCCCTCGAGAATCTGGTACTCGACCTGAGGGGCAATGGCGGCGGTTACCTGAAACAAGCCCACGAAATTTCCGACCAGTTTCTTCCCTATGGAAAAATGATCGTTTATACCGAAGGGATGAACAATCCCCGCAGGGATTATCTTTCAACCTCCGATGGTGTGTTCGAAACGGGGCGGCTTGTTGTACTCATCGACGGTAGTTCGGCATCGGCGAGCGAAATTGTAGCCGGTGCGGTACAGGACTGGGACCGGGGCATTATCATCGGCCGTCGTTCCTTTGGCAAAGGCCTGGTGCAACAACCGTATCTTCTGACGGATGAATCCATGGTCCGATTAACCACGGCCCATTATTTTACACCCAGCGGTCGTTGCATCCAGAAACCCTACGAAAACGGAATCGACGATTACCGCGAAGATATGATCAGCCGGGTTGAACGGGGTGAACTTTTTAACCGCGACAGCATAGCCATTGTTGATACGCTCCTGTACAAAACCCTCATCAACCGGCGTACCGTATATGGCGGCGGCGGAATTATTCCCGATGTATTCGTCCCCCTCGACACCGCTTTCTATTATCGATATTACAACCAATTGATCCGGAAAAACGTGGTGAATCAGTTTGTGGTCGACTATGTCGATCAACATCGAAACCAGCTTCTGAAAAAATATACCGAATTTTCGGCATACCGGGATGCGTTTACCGTTAGCGACGCTTTGCTCGACGAATTGTGGGCCGAGGGTGAAGAAAAGGAAATTCCCCGGGACGAAGCATCCATCGAACAATTAATACCCTACGCCAAAAGGCATTTGAAGGCCATCATCGCCCGCGATCTTTGGACTTCGAGTGAGTATTACGAAATCATCAACAGCGATGATGAAGAGATTCTTAAAGCCCTCGAAATCATCAGCGATAGCAATGCGTACTCTTCCTTGATCAAAGGAAAATAATGTGCATGTCGGAAAATGCATTTAGCGGATTATCGTTTAATTGGGTCGAAATTGCAGGAGCTGCCCTGGGAATAGCCTATGTGCTGTTCTCGGTAAAGCAAAACATTCTTACCTGGGCCACCGGATTGCTTACTTCGTTTCTCTACCTTTTTGTTTTTTTTCAGGCAAAATTCTATGCCGATATGGCCCTTCAGTTTTATTATGTGGGAATTAGTATTTACGGTTGGGTGTTGTGGATCAGGGGAAAACAAATCGACGGGCAACGGGGACAACTTCCCGTTTCGAAAACCACGCTCCGGGAATTGCGCCTTTTGTTGCTCCTTTCCCTTGTTCTCTGGGTGCTCCTCTTTCTGATCCTTCACTATCTGACCGATTCGCCTGTGCCGTTGGGCGATTCATTCACAACAGCGCTGAGTATTGTTGCAACCTGGATGCTGGCAAAAAAACGCATCGAACACTGGATCATCTGGATCGTTGTTGATGTTGTATCGATCGGTTTGTACGTATACAAGGAATTGTACCCTACAGTTATCCTGTTTGGGGTTTATACACTGGCCGCAATCTGGGGTTATCGGGAATGGAAAAAAAGCATAAACCGAACTGCATGAAAAAGCCTGTACGCATCGTTATAACCGGGGCCGAATCAACCGGAAAGACAACCCTGGCGAGGGCTTTGGCCACGCACTATAACGCGCTGTGGATTCCTGAATTTGCCCGTGGCTTTATCGAGCATCTCAATCGGAAATATACCTATAACGACGTAGAACATATTGCCCGATATCAGATCCAAAGCATGGAAAGGATCCCTGAAAATGAGCCCCTCGTTTTTATTGATACCTGGCTGATCATTACAAAAATATGGTTTGAGGTCGTTTTTGGGAATTATCCCTTGTGGCTCGACGAAGCAATCCGGAAGTATCCCATCGACCTGTTTCTTCTTTGTGATATCGATTTGCCCTGGATTGCCGATCCGGTAAGGGAAAACGGTGGTGAAAAACGGATCCGGCTTCATAATACGTACCAGGAGGAGCTCATTTCCTACGGTTTCCGTTATGAGCGGATTAGCGGAATGGATACCGGACGATTTCAAAATGCTCTTTCCCGGGTTGAAGAATTTTTAAAAACAATGTGAACAATTTACCGGTTTCGGGTTTTCTTAAGGAAAAGTTTGCGATTATCGGGTTTTTTTTAGAATATTACGCCACCATATCATAAAGTAATGAACGATTTCTACCGATACAGGGTTTATTCTTATTTCTTCAGTTGCTGTTGTAGCGGCTAAATTTTCTTTCTTGTGTGAATTACGTATTCTTTACCTTTAAAAATCGTTGATTATGAACAATCTTAAAAATATAACCCAATTGATTGGGCAAACACCATTGGTGCGGTTAAACCGGCTGGCTGCCGGATTGGATGCTACAGTATATGTGAAAATGGAGTCGATGAATCCCGGGGGCTCGGTTAAGGACCGGCTCGCATATGCGATGATCGAAGCAGCCGAAAAAGAGGGCATCCTTCAAAACGACCCGGTCATTATCGAACCCACCAGTGGCAACACGGGCATTGGTTTGGCCATGATTTGTGCGGTGAAAGGGTACCGGCTGATCATTGTCATGCCCGAAAGCGTTTCGGCCGAACGAAAAATCCTGTTGAAAGCCTATGGGGCAGAGCTGCACTTAACACCGGCTGCGGGCGGTATGAAAGCGGCCATTGAAAAAGCCCGCGAACTGGCTGCGTCCCATCCCCGTTCGTTTATTCCCATGCAGTTTGAAAACAAGGCGAATGTCGAATTCCATCGAAAAACAACAGCGCCCGAAATATGGGACGATACAGAGGGAACCGTTGATTTTTTTGTTGCCGGCGCCGGAACAGGAGGAACCATAACCGGTGTGGCCGAAGAACTGAAAAAGCGAAAGCCTTCGGTCAAGGCCATCGTGGTCGAACCGGCCGATTCGCCGGTTCTTTCGGGCGGGACTCCCGGTTCGCACAAGATTCAGGGAATCGGGCCGGGTTTTATCCCGAAAGTAATGAATACAGCGATTATTGACGAAATTTTCCAGGTGGAGACCCAATCGGCATTTGATACAGCGCGCCGGCTGGCCACTGAGGAAGGAATTCTGGCCGGCATTTCATCGGGTGCCAATGTATACGCGGCTCTTGAAATTGCCCGGCGTCCCGGGAACAAAGGGAAAACCCTTGTCACGGTTATATGCGACACAGGCGAACGTTATTTGAGTACCCCTTTATTCAACGCCGATGACAACGTATAACGATAAAGAGCAAGCGGAAAAATTGCAGCATGCCATTCACCGTTTGTCCGAAAGCGAATCGTTTGGCAGTGTATGCCATCAGCATCACTCGGGGGAGCCTATGCCCTCGGTCGAGAAAATGAAAATCATTGTCGAGAAAATACGGGAAATCGTTTTCCCCGGTTATTTTGGCAACACAACCCTCGATGCTTTGGCCATTCAGTACTACATGGGCGTATATATCGACGAAGTATTTGAAATGATGAGCGAGCAAATCCTGGCCGGTTTGTGTTTTGTGTGTACCGAAAAAAGGAACAAAGGGAAGGAACTGGCTCCGAATTTGTTTGTCTCGAAACAGAAGGCGGCCGATTTTATTTCTTTTCTGCCGGAATTGCGCCAGATGCTGGCCGATGACGTAACAGCTACCTTCGAAGGAGATCCTGCTGCACGGGGAAGGGGAGAAGTTATTTACTGCTATCCCGGGATTCGTGCCATATCGAGTTACCGGATTGCCCACCGGCTGGTTCAATTAGACGTGCCCCTTATTCCGCGCATCATTTCTGAAATGGCGCATTCGGAAACGGGAATCGACATACATCCGGAAGCAAAAATCGGGCGCCGTTTTACCATCGATCATGGAACCGGTACCGTAATTGGCGCTACCTGTATTATCGGCGACAATGTGAAACTATATCAGGGGGTTACTCTGGGCGCGAAAAGCTTTCCGCTCGACGAAAAAGGGAAACCAATCAAGGGAATTCCGCGGCACCCGATTATCGAAGACGATGTAATTATTTATGCACAGGCGACCATTCTCGGCCGGATCACTATTGGCCGGGGATCGGTTATCGGAGGAAATGTGTGGGTTACCAACGATTTGCCACCCTTTTCACGAGTGGTACAGTTTAAGGCACGAAGCGCTGCTTTTTCCGATGGAGGGGGAATATAAACGAGGAATCAATGGCTGAAAAATTTCAAATGCTGGCAAAAACCTTTGCCGGGCTCGAAGAGGTGCTGAAAGAAGAGTTGATCGGGCTGGGAGCTTCCCATGTGGAAACCGTAAACCGGGGCGTTATGTTCTCCGGATCGAAAGAGATTTTGTATAAGGCGAATTTCTGCTGTCATACCGCGCTGAGGATTTTGCGCATCATTGGCGAGTATAAGGTAAAAAGCGCCCACGATTTGTACACCAGTGTCCGTAGCATTCCCTGGTCCGATTATTTCGGCCCCCAGCAAACCTTTTCTGTAAACAGCACGGTGAACAGCGAGGCCTTCAACAATTCTATGTTTGTCAGTCTGAAAACGAAAGACGCCATTGTCGACCAGTTTCGTTCGGTGCATGGGAAAAGGCCCTCGGTGAGCACCGATAATCCCGATATCCGGATCAACGTGCATGCATCGGCTTCCGATGTGACCCTTTCGCTCGACAGTTCGGGCGAATCGCTGCACAAAAGGGGGTATCGTCTGGGACAAAACGAGGCATCGATGAGTGAAGTTCTCGCGGCCGGTATTCTGAAGCTGGCAGGTTGGAAGGGACAATGTACCCTCATCGATCCCATGTGCGGCTCGGGTACCATCCCCATCGAGGCTGCCTTGATTGCCCGGAATATTCCCCCCGGAATTTTCCGAAAATCGTTTGCTTTTGAGAAATGGAGCGACTTTGACGAAGATCTCTTCGATAAAGTCTACAATGCCGATTACGAAATCCCGTTTGAACATTCTATTGTTGCATCGGATATCTCTTCGGTCAATGTAAAGATTGCTACGGAAAATGCCCGCAATGCCGGCCTGAAAAAAGATATTCAGTTTTCGGTCAGGGATTTTTCTTCAATGGTCCCCGAAGAAGGGAAGGGCCTGCTTTTTCTCAATCCACCTTACGGGGAGCGAATGAACGAACGAAAAGTTGAGCCCCTTTACACCATGATCGGAGATTCGTTGAAGAAGAATTTTATGGGGTACCGGGCCTGGATTTTTAGCGGATCGGAAGAAGGCCTGAAACGAATTGGATTGCGCTTTTCCCAACGTTACCGCTTGCTTAATGGATCCCTGGAATGTGAATTACGAAGCTACGATCTGTACGAAGGATCCCGAAAACCCTTACGGGAAGCATCCGCTCGCCGTTCGTCGCATGGAGGGAAAAATCCCATTACAGGCATGCGCCCGGGCCGCCCCGGGCCAAAAGGTCCGGACGATCAACGCAAACCCGGAAACTTCAGGCGGAGACCGGAGGCCGGAAAATAAAGACCGCCTGCCCGTCTCCCGTCTGCCCGTCTCCCGTCTCCCGTCTTCGGTCTTCGGTCTTCGGTCTTCGGTCTTCCTCAGCATTTTTGGTTTTTTAACACAAAAAGTGTAACGATTGCCCTTTTTTTTCGACTAAAGAATAGTAACATTAAAATAGCATTAAATTCTTTAGTCATGAAAAACACACTCTTATTCATTGCTTTGATGGCGATGGGTTTTGTTGCCCTATCGGCCCGGCCCGACACCGATGTTTTGTCGGGGGAATCTTCTACCCGTTTCGGGAATTATCAACTCACACCGGCTCCAAATTGCACCGTGATCAATGATGTTGCCTATAAAACATGGAATCTCAGCTATTCCAACTCACCCGAACAGTTTCAGGTGTTGGTCTCTTCCGGGATCGATGGTCAATGCTGTATGATTATTCGAAACGATCATTTCGAAATTCAGTATGCCCATAAAGACGGGGGGTTTGGCGCTGCCATGGTTGAGACTCCATTCCGGCAGATCCGGAAAAAGGAATTGATGAAGCAGTTGAATTATGAAAATTTTCTATCACAACAACTGCTCACCCGCGGGCCCAAGACCCAGGAGGAATACCTCGGGCTGGCTGCCTGTTTT
>Ga0116164_10002117_pt1 | contig 14427 bp, 11 predicted proteins | sample AD_UKC109_MetaG_FD_89888 | JGI IMG/M metagenome (GOLD analysis project Ga0116164, IMG submission 89888) | Active sludge microbial communities of municipal wastewater-treating anaerobic digesters from Hong Kong - AD_UKC109_MetaG | ecosystem: Engineered > Bioreactor > Anaerobic > Digestate... | reverse complement strand
TTATATAAAACACCATACATTTCGTAATTGCCGGTTGCTTTGGCTTCACTTACGCTTGTGTCTTCATAACCATACACGTAGTAATAAGGATCGGTGTACGATCCTGCCGAGGATGGGCTTACACTTGGTAACCAAGCCAGGTTCTCGGCCATCCAGGTCTGTGTGCCTATGGTCACGGTTTGATAGATATGGCCATCGCGGGAGTCGGTGAAGCTCGTGGATGAAGCAGCATCTGTAGTAAAGCTAATTTCATCACCATAAGCTGTATCCACACTGTTAATGGCATAGGCTTTTACATAATAGGTGGTATTTGCCTGCAAGCCTGTTAGTGTTTCATTAAATGTTCCTGTTCCTGAGCCGCTTAGTACCTTTGTATCATCAATGTCAACACCCGGACTGGTGGAATAACAAAAACCCCGTTCTGTAACTGTTGCTCCTCCATCATCGGTAACCTCTCCATTTAAGGTTGCTGTGGTTTCTGTAATATCGGTTGCCGGTAAAGTTTCAACTTCTGCACTTGTGGCAGAATTATCGTCTTTGAGGCAACGGACAGAGTAGCCGTCCTCGCGGTTGAAGCTGACCCGACCCACATATAAATGGTTGTAGTTCAGATCCCGGAACCACGCGTTTGAACTTTCATTCCCTGATGCAGTCCACCAGCTGCAATATATGCTAACACCATCAAAGTAACCACCGCCGCTGCGGTATCCGCTCGGAAGAGCATCAAAGCCGGAACTGTTGTTGGAAGCCTGGTCGTTCCCTACGGTACCCGGTGTTGAATGTATTGTCCATCCTGAAGTTGCCGCTAGCGATTTGGCAATATCAGAACCACTACCTCCATAGCCGTAACCATTGTTGATCAGGTAATCGGTTAAGGTGGTCCATTCGGCATCCGTAGGCAGGTGCCAACCACTGGGACAGGCTGTTAATGCTGCCGGCCAGTTATACAAAACCCCATACGTTTCGTAATTGCCGGTTGCTTTGGCTTCACTTACGCTTGTGTCTTCATAACCATACACGTAGTAATAAGGATCGGTGTACGATCCTTCCGAAGCTGGGCTAACGCCTGGCAACCAGGCCAGGTTCTCGGCCATCCAGGTTTGGGAACCAATGGTCACGGTTTGGTAGGTATTCCCATCGCGGGAGTCGGTGAATTCGTTGGAACTGCTTTGATAATTTACTGTTACCTGTTTTGAAACGATGGTATTATTGGCATCTTTGGCATAAACGATATGCTCCCCGTTGGGGACATTTTCAAAAACATTGCTGCCGGTAAAGCCGCCCGTGCTGTCATCCAATGAATACTCATAAGGAAGAGTACCTCCTTCGGCCTGGGCTTCTACGCGGTTCATTACTGCCGCTGCACTCAGGGTAAGGGGTGGCGTAAGCACAGCACGTTCATTGTACGTTTTTGAAGCAATACACTGGTTGTCATCTTTCACATAAAAAGTATACAAAGTGCCTGGCAATACACTTACAGAGGGAATTGATGTTTGGTAGGTTATTCCATCGGTTGAATATTCGTAGGGTGGCACACCCAGGTATGCTTTGGGCTGGATGGTGCCGCCGGTTTTTTCTATTCCAAGGGATAACGTTGACTGGCTGCAATTTGATGATTCCGTTGTAGCATAGAATGTTAAGGGGGAGTTGAGGATATGGTTTCCCTGGCAATCGAAAACAGAAACATTCAACCGGCTGTTTTCCGCGCCCCCGGGTGTCCATGATGTTTCGGCAAAACCCTTTTGGTCGGCCAAAACAATGCTCTTCGAAACACTTCCCCCGTTTTGTGGCTCAAATACAACTTTGGCCAGAGGCAGTTGTACCCCTTTGTTGCTGCTTACTTTAATCTTTGCATTGTGGGCCAATGCCTGTCCGGGAACATAGCTTTGGTTGTTGCCCGATACAATTTCCATCGAATAGGGGAATTTATAACTGTAAATTCCCTGTTCCCATGAATAATACGTATCGAAAAGTGTTTTCTTCAGTATTTCAGCTTTGGCGCCCAGTTTTAATTCCCCGCCCAATTCGAGGCCTGCATTCCAGTCAAGGCCCAGAGATGCACAAATCTCAGCTTCCTGTTTTACCTGTAACTCGATGTAAGGCCCTACAATTTTGTATAACTTAAAAGAAATTTCGGGTCCAATTTTAAACTTTTCTGTTGCATTTCCTGTGAAAGCGGAATTAAAACCCAGACTGACTTCCGCCGGGGGATTTGAATAATATCTTTTCCATTGTTGATCCGAATATTCAATGTTGGCTGTAAAATATTTTTTCCGGTTGTAGTTATAATCAAAACTCATTTCGGCGCCAATATCGGCGGAAACTTCTCCCTTGAGATCAATTTTTATTTCGACAACAACGGGAACCGCCCCTATGACGAAAACAAAATGCTTCGAGATTGAAAATAATGAAAACTCCCGATCCAACAATTCATAAGCGGTAAGCTGTGCAGTTGTATTTAAGCTGATATCCAACTCCTCTAAGGCATTATCCAGTCCCATTTTGAAGTAGTTTAAACGGAATCCTGAATAATCAATATCAAATACCATGTTGGGAGTAAAAGAATAATTCCCCGATAATATAATTTCAAAGAGTTCTTCTTCCGCATCGGTCAATTTTACATTTGGAAAATGAAAATTAAACAAAGGTTGGTTGCTGCTATCCGTTTCCTTTTCAAGTATAATCCCCTCCTTTTGTGGAATTAGCTGTTCACGGCCAACATATACAAATTTTCCCGATTTGAATTTTGGATCGGTTAACAATTCCCCGCGTGTTGGAATATGATCCAGAATATCGTAATCCATACTTTTTTTCAGGGTAGCAGACTTGAGGCCCTGGCTCATCGTTGAGTCAATGCTTTCATCAATGCTAAAAAGATGTCCAAAATCGAAGGCTCCTTCATCGGTTATTTCTTCCAACGTAGCCTGGGAGGTGTGAATTGTGTAGGTATTGTTCAAAACCGTAAACGATTCAACCATCCGTAAAAAACCACCATCGGGAATACCCACCAGGTAGGTGCTGTCGCCAATTACAGGAACAGGGTCATTAAACGCAATTATGTACAAACCAGCCTCCAGTTGTTCAGTGGTGCTTTTTATCGTATCGGTTTCATCAACCACCACAAGCTTTTCAGCATATGTGTTATCCCTAAAACTAATGTTTATTGTATCCTGGCTTGTCCCGCAAGAATTTGTTAACGTCCATACCAGGATATAATCCGGTTCGCTTCCCTGGAAAACGGCATTGTTATCGGTTGAATCGGAAAAGCTCACGTTGCTGCCACTGAAAACCGACCAGGTACCTTGAGCCCGTTCTTCGGTATTTGCAAAAAGCGTGACCTCATTCCCGTTCACGACCCTGTCGATACCGGCTTTGGCCGTTGGTGGTATTTGCACAAAAGTTACCTGAGAATATGCAGGCGGACAGTTAAACTGCTTGTTAACAACCCGGTAGTACATGCTTTTTTCTGGCGTAAACGAATAGATTGTGTCGTAAGCATTGGGAATGGCCTCCCAGTTCACATTATCAACAGAACTTTCCCATTGTATGGTACCGTGTTGAAAATTTCCGGCTCTAAGTTGTACCGGCCCGTCAGCACATATATCAATGGTTTTTTGTGCGTTTGAAATAAGCGGTAATACAAACAAGATGAAACTAATGGAAAGGCGCACTATCTGATTTTTCATGAACTAAACTATAATTTGATCAACTTTTCAACTTTTTTGAACCCATAGCCTGTTAAAGCGATGAAGTAAATACCCGGTGGCAATCCTGAAAGGTTCATTGATTGATGGCTTGATTGATCGATACATTCCATTTTCAATCTATTCCCTGTTGAATTATAAATTTCAAGCAAATACGGTGATGACTGATTGGTTTCGAAAAGTTCAAGCGTAAGCAAACCGGTTGTGGGATTTGGATAAACTTTGAAGAGCACTTCCTGCGAAGATTCTTCATCACTATTTGTAATTACTGTCAATTCAGTAATTAATTGGGCAGATTTAGAAAGGAAGCCGCAAAAAGGCCCACCCGGTGCGATGTAAGCATGCAATTGACCCCCGGCCTGAATGTGGGTGTAGGGTTTAAACACAATTTTTTCTCCGGCGATCATCTCGGCAAAGGCTCCCTGTTGCATTATAAACGGAGCGCCAATCTCCCCTACAATAATTGTTTGGGTAGCGTTAAAACAGGTGTCGTCATATTGCTGTAAGTTAACACTTTGCACGTATAACACTTCATTTAATTCTGAATTGTCACACGAACAGGGATCGGGTAAATTCAGGGTAACAAATACCGTGTCAACCGAAGCCAGTAAAGTATTCAGGCTAAAAATGAAACAAATTAATAATGAAAGAAACAGGACTCTTTTCACGAAGGTAACCAGTTAGAATTTAATTTAACAAAAATAGTAAAGAACTCATCTTATCCAAACGAGTTGTGTTTTATATAAATAATTTATTGTTTTTCTGAAAATAATTACTGTTGGCATAACCTGTGAGCTTACGTTCAAAGAATTTGAATCTTACATTTTGAACCTTTTCAGGAAAAGAAAAAGTGAAAATAAACCAATGTTTATCATTAAAATATGATCGTGGTTACATCCAATAACCACCAACGACGGAAAAAAAAATCTTAAATTCCCATTCGCATGCTTCTTCTGAACAAAAGACCCCTGAAAATGTAATCATATTGTAACTGTTTCTTAATACTGCTGTAAATTAGAAATAGAAATTTTGCATCGTGAATCAATCAATCTTAAATATGAAGAAAGGATCTATTCTGCTTTTATGGGTGTTGGCATCTGTAGCAGCATTCGCGCAAAGCGAAAACGGGAAAGAGTTTCAACCTTCGGGAAAAGTTTTGTTGAATGTCTTTTCAAACTTTAACACGTCCTTTTCCAACGGAACAAACGCTTCGGCTTTTGCCCTCGATCGGGTTTATTTTGGATACCAGTATCATTTTAGCGAGAATCTAACCGGAAAACTTAATCTGGATATTGGAAATCCTGAATCAGGAAAACTGGAAATGGTAGCGTATATCAAAAATGCTTACGTTGAATATTCGAACCAACGATTATCTGCCTTTTTCGGGCTGATTTCCACCACGCAGTTTAAAGTACAGGAAGGCTTCTGGGGCTATCGCTACATCGAGAAGTCGTTTCAGGATGCCTACAAACTGGGATCAAGCGCCGACCTTGGGCTCAGTATAGCCTATGAATTTACCGACTGGCTCTCGGCCGATGGGATCATCGTTAATGGAGAGGGATACAAAAAGGTTCAGGCCGATAACGATTTCCGGGCCGGGGCAGGAGTTACGCTCACTCCAATAAAAGGATTGATCCTTCGGGGCTATTTCGACGCGATGAGCTCGGTAAACGCCCAAACAACCCTGGCCACCTTTGCCGGATACAAAAACAAGGTCTTTTCCCTGGGAGCGGAATACAACCAGCAACAAAATGTTGGCAAGGTTGGCGGAAGAACCCTTTCGGGTGTTTCGGCCTATGCAACGGTAAAGCCGGTAAAGAACATTCAGGTGTTTGCCCGTTTCGACCAGCTGGGATCAAACCCGATGGAGGGAGCTTCGGAAAACTGGAATATTTCGAACGATGGCAGCCTGATTATGGCCGGGATAGAATATCAGCCGGTTAAAGGCGTGAAACTGGCTCCCAATTACCGGCTGTGGTCTTCGGCCGATGGCCAGACTCCGGCACGGCATCAAATTTTTCTGAATTTGGAATTGAAACTATAAACGAATAAAAGAAACAAAATGAAATCACTTATTTCCGTTCTGTTGCTTCTTTTTGTTATGGCATCCTGCCAAACGAATAACAAAAAGAGCGAAGCAAATGAAAAAACAAAGGCTTCGAATGTAACCTTAACAGCCGCAGGTGCAACGTTCCCCATGCCGTTCTATAACATGGTTTTCAAAAACTACACCGAAAAGAACGGAATTTTGCTCACCTACGGTGGAATCGGTTCGGGTGGAGGTATCCGCAGTCTCACCGATAAGGTGGTCGATTTTGGCGCTACCGATGCCTTCCTCGAAGATGATAAACTGGCCGAAATGCCTGCCGAAGTGCTTCATATTCCCACCTGTATGGGCGCTGTTGTTATTGCCTATAACCTGCCGGGCATGGATGGTTTAAAGTTGTCGGACGAACTGTTGAGCAAAATTTTCCTGGGTAAAATCACCCGCTGGAACGATCCGGAACTGAGGTCGAACAACCCGGGGTTAACTTTTCCCGATAAGGAAATTACGGTGGTTTACCGTTCGGACGGAAGCGGCACAACCCACATTTTCAGCGACTATATGTCGAAAGTGAGCCCTGCATGGGCCGAAGCAGTGGGAACGGGTAAATCGCTGAACTGGCCGGTGGGAATTGGTGCAAAAGGAAATCCCGGAGTGGCCGGTACGATTTCGGCAACCGAAGGAACCATTGGCTATATCGGATCGGAATATGCCTTTACCATGAAAATCCAGACGGCCAGTGTGAAAAACAGCTCCGGTAAGTACATTGAGCCTACTATCGAAAGCATCAGCGCAGCTGCAAAGGGTGAGATGCCGGCCGATACCCGGGTGATGATTACCAATTCAAGCGATCCCGATGCTTATCCCATCAGTGGATTTACCTGGATAATTCTCTATAAGGAGCAGGCCTACAATAACCGTTCGTTCGATCAGGGCAGGGAAACCCTGCGCTTTCTCGACTGGCTCCTTTCTTCGGAAGCCCAAAATGTTGCAGCCAAGGTACATTATGCACCCCTTCCGGAAAAAGCGGTTATCCAAGCAAAGGACATTTTACGTTCGGTTACGTTCGAAGGAAAACAGATATTATAAAAACGGAGAAGCCTAATGTTCAAAAAGATTAATAGCGACAAGGTTACAAAAATCGTTCTGGTTTCTGTAGCTTCCGTTATTATTCTCGTTGCCGGAGGAATGGTGTTTTCACTGGTTGGAGGCGCCATTCCGGCTTTTCAGAAGTTTGGGATCGGATTTATTTTTTCCGGTACCTGGGACCCGACAGCGGGAAGGGAGTCGTATGGAGCCATGCCCTTCATTGCCGGAACCGTTATTACCTCGGTTCTGGCCTTGCTGATCGCGCTGCCTTTGTCGTTTTCAACCTCGTTGTTTCTGGGAGAGTATTACCGAAATAAACCTGTGGCCAAAATATTGGGCACGATGGTTGATCTGCTGGCAGGAATCCCTTCGATTGTATATGGCTTATGGGGGTTTTACGTTTTGCGCCCTGTGTTGGTCGACATGGGTTTACCGAACCAGGGATTCGGGGTTTTTACCGCCAGCCTGATCCTGGCCATCATGATTATTCCTTATGCTACATCGTTGAGTAATGAAATTATTGCTATGGTTCCTTCCGATTTAAAGGAGGCGGCCTATTCCCTGGGTGCTACCCGGCTCGAAGTGATCACGAACGTGACCCTGCCGGCTGCCCGTTCGGGGATCTTTGCCGGATACATCCTGGCTTTTGGCCGGGCGCTGGGCGAAACCATGGCCGTGACCATGCTGATCGGTAATTCGAACCTGATTCCGAAGGGTCTTTTTTCGACCGGAAATTCCATGGCCAGCCTCATTGCCAATCAGTTTGGCGAAGCCGAAGGTTTGAAACTGAGTTCCCTGATCGCCATTGGGTTGATCCTTTTTGTGCTGACGGGCATTATTAACGGTATTGGAAAGATGATCATTAAACGAATGGGCTGATACATGCAAAACACCGACACCCATCGAAACAAAGGCCTGCCCCGGACTAGGTTGCTGAAAGACAAAGCAGCCCGGTGGTTGGTCATTGCCTTTTCCGTTCTGACCATTTCGCCCATTATTCTGATTATTTATAAACTGATTGTTAAAGGCATCGGTCAGATCAGTTTTGATTTTGTAACGCAAACAACACCCGACACCTTTGAAGCCATGACAGCCGTAGCATCGGGAGAACGAATACCCGGGGGTATTGCCAACGGGATTGCGGGAACCGTGCTGATGGTGGTTCTGGCATCGGTGATTGCCATTCCCATTGGAATTATCACAGGCATTTACCTTTATGAAAATCAGGGGAAGAAGCGGGCCGATTTTGTCCGGAACATTTCCGACATCCTTCAGGGGGTGCCTTCCATCGTTCTGGGTTTGATTGCCTATTTGTGGGTGGTAAAACACATCACCCAGGGTTTTTCGGCCCTTGCGGGAAGCGCAGCCCTGGCCATCATGATGCTTCCCATGATGGTTCGCTCTACGGAAGAAACCTTTAAAATGATCCCTGTTTCGCTGAAGGAAGCAGCGCTTGCCCTCGGGGTTCCCTATTACCGGGTCATCCTTCAGGTAATGATTCCCACCGGGTTCAGCGGCATAATGACGGGTATTTTGCTGGCTGTTTCACGGGTTATTGGCGAAACAGCGCCACTCATGCTCACGGCATTGGGAAGCACGCTTGTTAACTGGGATGTTACCCGGCCCACCAGTGCCATCCCGCTATTGATCTGGGAATTTTACAACGACCCCAATATGGTTGGCCTGATCTGGAGTTCATCGCTCCTGCTCATGGGACTTGTACTGATTTTTAATCTTCTTTCCAAATGGATCGCATCGAACAGAACGTAATGTATGAATGAGAATATTTTACAAATAACGGATCCGGTTTTATCCTTACACGATCTTACCGTTGCCTACGATACCAATAAAGCCGTGAAAAATGTCTCGGTGGGTTTTCGGAAAAATTCCGTAACGGCCATTATGGGCCCGTCGGGCTGCGGAAAAAGCACCTTGTTGCGGGCGATCAACCGGATGCACGAATTGTACGAAAATATTACGACGACGGGACAGATCATCCTGAACGGAACCGATATTACCCAAATGCCAACCATTCAGGTACGGCGACGCATGGGAATGGTTTTTCAGCGGCCTAACCCGTTCCCGACCATGAGCATCTACGACAACGTGATTGCCGGATATAAACTCAACGGAATAAGGCTGAAAAAGGGGGAAAAGGACGACATCGTCGAAAAATCGTTAACAGACGTTACCTTGTGGGATGAAGTAAAGGATTCGCTCTTTAAGAGAGGTACTTTTTTATCGGGGGGGCAGCAGCAACGCCTGTGCATTGCCCGGGCCCTTGCCTTTAGCCCGGAAATTATCCTGCTCGATGAGCCCACATCGGCGCTCGACCCGATTGCTACGTCGAAAATTGAAGATTTACTTGTACATTTAAAGGAAAATTACACCATCATCTTGGTTACCCATAACATGGCACAGGCCGCCCGGATTTCCGATTACTCCCTGTTTATGTATCTGGGCGACCTGGTAGAATACGATAAGACGAAAAAAATGTTTACCAATCCGCGTGACAGGCGCACCGAAGAATACCTGACCGGCAAATTTGGTTAAACAAAACACGAAAAAAGCAGATCATGACCATAAAGAAAGACGAAGCATTATCAAAAATTATGGACGAGTTCGAATCCATGGCCAATAAAGTTTTGGAACAACTCGACCTGCTCGAGCATATTTTTGCTTCGGGAGAAATCCCTGTTATCCAAAGCCGAATGGAACAGATGGATGAAAACGAAAAATGCATCGACCGGCTGGAAATGAAAATCGACGACCGGATCATCCAAAGCATCGTTTTGTACCAGCCGGTTGCTTCCGATATTCGCAAATTGTTTGCCTGCTTCCGGATCATCACCAATCTGGAGCGGATCGGAGACTACAGCATTAATCTGATCCATTTCCTGAACCGGATTAAGCAGCAGGAAATTTACGACCAGCTTTTGGATATGATCTATACCATGTTTGTTTCCAGCAGTCAGATGGTTAAAAAGTCCATTCTTTCGTTTGTGAAAGAAGACCGGGAACTGGCAATATGGACCATACAAAACGATGTGGTTGTGGATGAAATGAACCGGAAAATGCTGAAAAAAGTGATCAGTACCCGAAAAACGATCGAAGAAGGAAAAAACTCCCTGATCAGTTTTATCACCATAAAGGAGATGGTCGATAACATTGAGCGCATTGCCGACCATGCAGTTAATATCGGGGAAGCAACGATTTATTTTCTCGAGGGAAGGGATATCCGGCACAATGAGCCCTGAGGTTTACAACAAACATAATTACGCGTATGAGTGAGATAACCGGAAAAATTTTGGTCGTGGATGATGAGCGGGATCTTTGCGAAATCATCCAATTCAACCTGGAAAGTGAAGGATTTGAAGTTGACACAGCATATTCGGCTGAAGAAGCACTAAGCCTGCCCCTTCATTTGTATCATTTGGTGATTCTGGATGTAATGATGGGGGCCATGTCGGGCTATAAACTGGCCGATTACATCCGGAAGGAGCTGAAACTGGAAGTGCCCATTATCTTTCTTACCGCCAAAACAACCGAAAACGATCTGCTCACCGGGTACAATGTTGGCGGCGACGATTACATTCGGAAACCCTTTTCCATCCGGGAAGTCGTTGTCCGTTGCAAAGCCCTGCTGAAGAGGGGACCCACCAACCCGGAATCCCTGATCCGGATCGATACCCTCAAAATCGATATGATCCGGAAGAAGGTTTCCATCGACAACCAGAAGGTTGAACTGACCAAAAAGGAATTCGATATTCTGACCCTTCTGCTTACCAATCCCGGAAGATATTTGAGCCGGGAGTACATTCTGAAACAGGTATGGCACGACGATGTTGTGGTAACCGACCGGAATGTGGATGTAAACATCGCCCGCCTTCGGAAGAAGATCGGCGAATACGGATCCTTCATCAAAGGAAAATCGGGATACGGGTATTTATTTGAAAAAATGTAATTTGTTTTCTTATGGCCATTCAACGTAAAAGAAGTTTTCGGCAGCGGATATTTTTTTCCTATCTGGCAGTATTTACCCTCTTTACCATCGCCATTCTCCTGTTTCAGTATAAGCGCGAAAAAGAGTTCCGGGTTGCCCAGCTCGAGAATACCCTCGAAAACCTGGTAACACTTACCCATAATTTTATCAGGCAAAACCATGTTCTTCACAACGAAAATCCGGGTATACTCGATTCGTTGGTTGCAATTTATCCCGAAAGTTATGAGCGACTTACCGTGATTATGGCCGATGGGACTGTTTTTTACGACAGTGAAGTCAGCGATGTGCGAACGATGGAAAACCACCTGGACCGGCCCGAGGTACAGAAATCCCTTTATTCCGGCAAAGGAAGCAGCGTACGGCATTCGGCCACTACCGGTGAGAATTATTACTATTATTCGCGCTATTACGCTGCGTATTTTGTCCGTGTGTCTATGGTCTATAACGTTCAGGTTAAAGAATTTCTCAAAACCGAACAGTTTTTTCTCATTTTTATTCTGGTCCTTTTCCTGATTATGTGGCTGATTATTTCCCTTGTTACAAAACAGATCAGCAAGTTTGTGATTCAGCTTCAGGATTTATCGGTGAAGGCTGGCCGGGGCGAACTGATCGAGGAAAATCAGATCTTTACGGACAGTGAATTATCAACCATCAAACAGCAGATTGTTACCATTTATAACCGGTTAAACAAAGCAAAATCCGATCTGACCCGGGAAAAGGAAAAACTGTTTCAACATTTGAATGTGTTGAATGAAGGGATCGCCTTTTATACGGCAAAAAATGAAGTGATCCTTACCAATAGTTTATTTGTACAGCATATCAATATCCTGTCGGAGAAATCGTCGGTTACCCTGCCCGATATTTTTCAGATAAAGGAACTGGAACCGGCGATAAAATTTGTCCGGTTTCATCAGCTCGACAAGGCATTTTCGAACGAATTGCCCCGTTTTTCCTTCAAACTGACCAAGAAGGAAGCGGTTTTTGAAATTCGCGTTATCGTATTTACCGATAAGGGATTTGAAATGGTCCTTTCCGATATCAGCAAAATCGAAAAACGACGGATGATCAAACAGCAACTAACGGCCAACATAGCCCACGAGTTAAAAACCCCAGTGGCCTCGCTCCGGGGGTATCTCGAAACGATTTTGAGCGCCAAAGACATCTCCGCCGATAAGAAAAATTATTTTATCGAGCGGGCTTTTCTCCAGTCGGAACGCCTGAGCGAGTTGCTCGACGATGTTTCTCTGCTCAACAATATTGACGAAGGGGGCAGCCTTTTCGAGTTCAAACCCATAGAAATCAAACAGCTGGTCGATGATGTTATCGAAAACCAATGGTCGCGGCTCAGGGAGAAAGGAATTTCCTGCACCAACGAAATCGGGGCCGATGTGCGTGTTATGGGCAACGATTCGCTGCTCTCGTCCATTTTTCTGAACCTGGTTGAAAACAGCATTCGCTATGCAGGAGAGAACATCACCATTTCCATACGGAATTTTCATTCCGACCAGGCCCGGCACTATTTTTCTTTTTCCGATACAGGTACAGGTATACCCGAGGAGCATTTGCCCCGGATCTTCGAACGTTTTTACCGGATCGACGAAGGACGGTCGAGAAAAACAGGGGGTACCGGATTGGGTTTATCGATCGTGAAAAATGCCATACAATTGCACAAGGGAGAAATTTCGGTGAAAAACCTTCCCGAAGGCGGGCTCGAATTCTATTTTTCATTGGAACGGGCCGAGCGATGATCCGGCGTTCCTTCCATCCTTTTTAACAACGGTTCCTGTTATCCAATTCACGATTGTTTCAATTGGACCTGGGAAAATGTAACCGAAATGTAACCGAAGTGTAACATTCGTTTCGCACCTTGGGTTTTTATGTAATGATCATAGATCCAAAGGAAATGAAGCATATTGAAGAAAAAGAATCAGACGCCCCTGATCAATTGTTGCACGATTCCTGCTACCCTCGTTCAATATTCATCCCGGGCATCGGCAATTTCGACTTCACCGGTTAATAAACGTCCCTCTGCATCTTTCAATGAAAACCGGATGTCGTAACCTGATTCTAACGAATTGCCATACATGTCGTTATATGGAAATTTTAATGTTGTCCTTTCCAACTCAATATCACCTGTCACAAAAGAATAAGTATAACCGAAATAAAAGGTTACACCATTGCAATACCCGGCATCAAAAGCATCGTATTTGTTTGTTATACCATCGCCGTTTTGGTCGCCCATGCTGTAGCTGCCAGTGATAGTAGAATTGTTGCTTGGTACAAGAATTATTTCCAAGCCGAAAGATTCTGGTTCTGAGACAATCGAATCGTTTTCTATTACTGGTGGATCGCTCCTCCATATAGAAATTTTTACGGCATTTTCAATGCTATCGTTGGCAGCCAATAAATATCCGGCAACACCATAGCTTTCTCCTTTGAATTCAATGGTGCCTGGACTAACTTCTTTATCAGGTAAGTCTCCGTTACAGCTAAATGTGGCAAATAAAATTGTAATAATAAAAAACTTAAGCGGGTTCATTGATTTTTTCATTTTGTTTTCAGTAATTGATCATTGAAAATATATAAATAACTGCTATACAGGATTTTTTTCCCTTAATTCCCTTATTCTTCCACAAGATTATAAAAATAGTATAAATGGATAATTTTTGAATCTCATCAGGGAATATATTTTTAAATATCAAGTATCATATTGAAATGGATACTATTAAAGTGTAATCAAGTTTTTTTATTGGGCGACAATTATCTTGCCCATGAACCTCGTTTCGCTTGCATAACTGCCTACCCCACAACAGGCGGGAAGAGGTAAGGTGAAAGTTGCCTGTGATTCTCTGTCCCGCAAGGCGGGAACACCCTATCACGCGAAGCATGAAAAAAGCTACCGGATCAACTTCAATTACCCCTCCCAAAGAGGCATTATTGCGTGCAGAACGAAACAGATCATCATCCGCATTAGCCACAATCCTTGCACCTAAGTGGTAGTGCGGGGTGGAAATTATCTTTTGTCGTGTTTCGTATTCTTTTAGCACGCGGATAAAGCGGATCTTCGAACGCGGATTTTTGCTGATTTTTCCACTCGTCTTTGACGGGAAGAAAGGAACAAGCAAGCACGGCATCTGGAGAAAGGTGATATCCATACAAAGGGGAAGGTAGAGAAAACATAGGATTTATGTCCTGTTTCCTATTTAAGATTGATGAACCGCTTCCTGGGGAGCGGTTTTTCGTTTTTTTCTTATTTTTGTACGTTTTTTTACAAATACTTCTTACAGGTACACCATGGAAATTCCCGCTAACGTTTCTTTTCCCGAAATTGAAAACAAATGGTATTCATATTGGATGGATCAGCGTTTCTTCCATTCCGAACCCGATGCACGCGAGCCGTACACCATTGTGATCCCGCCACCAAATGTTACCGGGGTGCTGCACATGGGGCACATGCTCAACAACACGATCCAGGACATCCTGGCCCGCAGGGCACGTATGCTGGGAAAAAATGTTTGCTGGGTTCCCGGAACCGACCATGCATCCATTGCCACCGAAGCAAAAGTGGTGGCCAAACTCCGGGCCGA
>Ga0116164_10002115_pt1 | contig 14432 bp, 11 predicted proteins | sample AD_UKC109_MetaG_FD_89888 | JGI IMG/M metagenome (GOLD analysis project Ga0116164, IMG submission 89888) | Active sludge microbial communities of municipal wastewater-treating anaerobic digesters from Hong Kong - AD_UKC109_MetaG | ecosystem: Engineered > Bioreactor > Anaerobic > Digestate... | reverse complement strand
TATACTGCAGCTGGGTTCGATTCTGAATCGACTCACTTTTAGCGAGCCCGTCACAACATCTTTGCAAACTGATGTCCTGCCACATCCTGTGGCCTCAAAACTTCGCTACTGAAAACAAGTTTTCATCGGAAGGTTTTCTTGCGAGCAGCCTACTGGCTACTCTCACGTTAGACGACGGGACCGCGCTATATGTGTGACATAAAAATCTGGATGAACCAGCCAGTATGCGCATAAATAAGCTAGTCAATAGTACCATAACAGGGGTATGTTGTCTACAAAATTACTAAACATTTTAGTAATTATTAAAATGCTATTTGCAATGCGAAAATACATATTATACAAAAGAGCAATTTCATATTGACTGTGCTAAACCATAAGCATATACTTATATGCATACGATGGTGTGACAACACATCACCACTGTAAACTAACAACTAACCAAAAATAAAGCGTAGGCTATAGCTGTTTGCCCGCGTTTTTTAAATTGGACCAACAGAAAGGACATATAAAACACATGACAATAGAAAGGCGCGTGTATTCTGAACAAGATATTGTGCAAGAACTATTAGAAGAAAGCAGAGAACGAGGGCAAGAGCTTACTCACGAGCAACTAAACATAGCATATGAATCATTACAACGAGTCATGAAACGTAATAACGAGCGTGGTACTTCAAAGAGATACCCAGACACTATGAGTGTCGCAGCTTATGCTCAAAGAGTATCACCCGAAGCTTATGATAGCTTTACACAAGCAGAGCAGGCAGCTATCGTCGCAGAATCTATACATAGATTCCGCAACGCTAAAGTGTTAATTCCTGATCTACAATAGAAGTTTCTTCTATAATCTGGTGAGCAAATACTTTTATCGTTGAAGTTTTTTGGTAGAAAATTTTAACAATCACAATAATATTTTTTATTCGTGATATTTTTAGTGATATAAATACTTGATTTAAGAGGTAAAAGGATTTTGCAATAGCAACGAACTATCTATGGCCTCTAGGCGGAGTAATTCGTTATATTTGGCGACACGTTCACTGCGCGAAAGGCTCCCTGTTTTAATTTGCCCGGCACCAGTGCCAATGGCAATATGTACAATAGATACGTCTTCTGTTTCACCCGAGCGGTGCGACACTATTGTGTTCCAGCCGTTTTCTTTTGCCATTTGAATTGCCCGAATTGTTTCTGTAAGCGTACCTATTTGGTTTGGTTTTATTAAAATGGCATTCGCAGCGTCTTCTTGTATAGCGTATTGCAGGCGTTCGGTGTTTGTTACTAACAAATCATCACCAACCAGCTGTGTGGTTGGTAGTGCCACTTTAAGGTGCTTCCAGCCGTCCCAATCGTCTTCTGCCAAACCGTCTTCTATAGATACAATAGGGTATTGACTTACTACACGCTTAAACCATTCAATTAGATCTTGAGTATTAAAATGTTTACGTTCTGACGTAAAATGATATGAACCATCTTTGTACAGCTCGCTTGCTGCCACATCTACCGCAAAGGCCACGTCTTGCCCTGGGGTGTACCCAGCTTTATCTGTAGCTTCTGATAGTAAATCAAATGCTTCGGCGTTACCATTTTTAAGATGTGGGGCAAAACCACCTTCGTCACCAACAGTAGTTGCATAGCCTTTGCTGTGAATAAGCATTTTGAGCTCTTGAAATATTTCTACACTCATTTGCAACGCCTGGCTAAACGTGTGGGCGCTTAGGGGCATTATCATTGACTCTTGGATATCTGTAGAACCATTTGCATGTTTACCGCCGTTAAGCACGTTTAACATTGGCATAGGTAACAATAGCTGCTGTGGTTGCGCAATATCGGCAATGTGCTTATACAACAATATTCCACGAGATTTTGCTGCAGCGTGAGCTACAGCTAAAGATACAGCCAATATGGCGTTTGCGCCGAGCTGTGCCTTATTTGGCGTGCCGTCTAGATCAATCATAATTTGATCTATTTTGAACTGATCGTCAGCCGGAATACCGCGCAAGGCTGGCAATATATGTGTGTGAATATTGTCTACAGCTTTATATACAGATTGACCATGATAAGCCGCTTCGCCATCTCTTAGTTCATGTGCTTCGTGTATGCCGGTAGATGCACCAGATGGCACGGCTGCTCTACCGCTTGAGCCATTTGCGAGTAAAACGTCTGCTTCTACAGTAGGGACACCACGTGAATCTAATATTTGGCGGGCAATAATATTTATAATTTCCATACCAATATGTTCTCATAAAGCTCATGCTTATGCCATAATAGTATACGTAATGGCACGAATATATTTTTATGACTCAACAGAAATAGATAAACAACAACTAACCAATGGGCTTATAGGCACGGATCATCATTGGGAATTCGTTGATGAACCAATATCACTAGAAAACCTAGACCCAGAAACAGAAGTTATATCTGTATTTATAACCAGTTCGGTGACGGCAGAAATAATACAGGCACTACCAAAGTTGCGCTTAATTGCATGTCGTTCTACAGGCTATAACAATATCAACATGAACGCTGCCGAAGAGAGAAATATTATAGTAGAAAACGTTCCTACCTACGGCGAAGAAACCGTTGCTGAATATGCGTTTACATTGTTGCTGGCACTATCGAGAAAGCTTGTCGCTACGCTAAAATCGTTCCAAGACAATACTCCGTTAGATAAACTATGCGGTTGGGATTTACACGGACGAACACTTGGGGTTATTGGGACGGGGCACATCGGCAGATCGTCAATAAAAATAGCGAACGGGTTTGGTATGAATGTGGTTGCGTATGATCCGTATCCCAATAAAGATGCAGCCAAAGAACTCGGCTTTCAGTATCTTACACTAGACGAAGTTATGTCACAAAGTGATGCTATAACGATTCATGCACCTTATTTTCCATCTAATAAACATCTTATTGGTTCGGATCAATTAGCCCGTATGAAACCAACTGCGGTTTTAATAAATACCGCAAGAGGTGAACTTATAGATACAAAAGCACTCCTTGAGGTCTTGTCTAAAAAGAAAATTGCTGGCGCAGCCTTGGATGTAGTTGAAGGTGAACGTTTAATACACGTAGATGACGACGTTGAGTTGCTCTATCGTAGCAATGTAGTTGGCTCTGACATGCTTAAGTACGGTGTAGAAATACTAGCACTTAGCCATATGGAAAATGTTATTCTTACCCCCCACAATGCGTTTAACACACTAGAAGCAGTCGGTAGAATCAATGCTGTTACCTGCGAAAATATCATCAAATTTTGGTATGGCGATACGCCGAATGTTGTTAAGCCACCTGCGAAACAAACAGGAAAACTAACTATCGTGCGACATACTGAATCAGAATGGAATGCAACTGGTCAGTGGACAGGAATTACCGACGTACACTTAAGTGGTAAAGGCTTTCGTGATGCTGGCTACTTAGGCCAAGAGGTAGCTATACAAAACCTGACATTTGACAAAGCGTATTGTTCGCAACAGATACGCACGCTAGAAACAATAGAAGGTATATTAAACGCTTCTGGGCAGTTAGATTTAGAGTATGAAAGAGAAGCTGCACTTAACGAGCGTGATTACGGTGACTATACTGGCAAAAATAAGTGGGAAGTTCGTGATTTAATTGGTGAAGAAAAGTTAGCGCATTAGGCGTGGTTGGGATGAACCTGTACCAAATGGCGAAACACTCAAGGATGTCTACAAACGAGTTGTTGCATTTTATAAAAAAACTATTCTACCGCAGCTACTAGATGGCAAAAATATATTAATTGTATCTCATGGTAACGGTATTCGGGCGCTCATTAAATACATTGAATCTATTAGTGATGAAGACATAGAAAAAGTTGAAATGATATTTAACACCATTCTTGTTTATGATGTCGATAAAAACGGCCACATGACACACAAAACTACCCACGTTGTAGAAGAAAAAGTACCCGCCAATAGTAGCCCTACGACTACGTAGCTCGTGCGACTAAACTTGTAATAATTTGCTCTGTGACATCTTGGCGAGATTGTGCACCGTCTACTTCTATGAGCAATCCATTAGAACGGTAATGCTCTATAACGGGCATCACTTTATGGTGATAACTATCTAAACGGGTTTGTATAACGTCACGACGATCATCTGCACGCTCACCTCGATCACCCTCTTGTTGGGCAGCATCAAATCTGTTCCATACCTCTTGGTCGGTCAGCTGGAGTAAAATAACGGCTTTTTGCGGGTGACCTGTCGCTAAGGTTGCCTTTTCTACGATGCGTTCTTCGCCCTGTAACCGCCCAACTTCACTTAAAATAAGCGGTTTTTGTGCAAATTCAGGGTTTGCTAAAAATGGCACAACAATCTCTTCCCATAAACTGGTAGGAATAATCTCGCCAGCTGCCATAATGCGTTGTAGCTCTAGGTTACTTTGACTCTTACGGAGTATATCGCCACCAGATATAAGCACCCCCTCTAAGTAGTTTGCAAAAAGACGACCCTGAGTATCTTTACCCGCAAATGGCAAGCCAAAGATGTTTATTGATCCTGTACCGAGCCATGTTTTGATTGTTTGTATGTGTGTATCCATAGAAATAGTATATCACCACAATAAAACTTGTGTTTCACTCAAGAAAATTATAAGCATTAGTGGTATTATAAAAAGGATACTAATAACAACAAGGTGGAACAGATGTACAAATATTTAAAATTTTTTGAGGAACTATCAATTGATGACATACCGCAAGTAGGTGGCAAAAACGCTTCTCTTGGCGAAATGTATCGACACTTAAGACCGCAGGGAGTGAGTTTGCCGAATGGGGTAGCAACGACTGCAGATGCTTACCGATATTTTCTTGAAAGCGCTGGCTTAAACCAGGGTATTACAGATACCTTACAAGGCCTAGACGTTAGTAATGTTCATGATTTAGCACATCGGGGTACTATTATCCGTGAAATGATTATTAATGCCCAATTACCTCAGGATTTTCAAGATGAAATTAAACAAGGTTACCGCGAATTGAGCCAGAAATGTGGCCATGATGGTGATATGGTGGTAGCGATTCGTTCATCTGCTACAGCAGAAGATTTGCCGAACGCTTCTTTTGCCGGCCAACAAGCCACCTTTTTAAATATCAAAGGTGAAGAAGATGTTGTTACCGCGGTAAAAGAATGTATTGCATCGTTATTCACCGATAGGGCGATTGTATACCGTGTATCTAACGGATTTGACCACATGAAAGTAGCGCTTTCGGTTGGTATTCAACAAATGGTAGCAGTGCGCAGTGAATGTGCTGGAGTACTTTTTACCATCGATACTGAATCTGGCTTTAAAAATACTGTAGTTGTGAGTTCAATTTACGGCTTAGGAGAAAACATTGTACAAGGGCACGTTAACCCCGATGAGTTTATTGTATTTAAGCCAACTATGGCTATCCTAAAACGACATCTTGGTACAAAAAAAATGAAGATGGTACCAATTGGTGCTAATCGCACCAAAAACCTGCCTGTAAAAGTAAGTGATCAAAACCGTTTTTCTATAAACGATGATCAAGTAAAGACGCTGGCGCACTGGGGAATGCTTATTGAACAGCATTACGGTCACCCAATGGACATTGAATGGGCTCTAGATGAAGACGACGGTCAATTGTACATTGTGCAGGCCAGGGCAGAAACGGTACAGTCTCGCCGCGACACGAACATTATTGAAGAATATCGTTTAGCTCAAGAAGGTCACGTGCTGGCAACTGGTACGAGTGTAGGTAGCAAAATCGGTACTGGTAAAGTAAGTAAAATTATGAGCGTCAAAGACATTGACGATTTTAAAGAGGGTGATGTTCTGCTTACAGAAATGACCGACCCAGACTGGGTGCCTATTATGAAGATAGCGAGTGCTATTGTTACCGATAAAGGTGGGCGTACCTGCCATGCAGCCATTGTATCGAGGGAACTAGGCATTCCATGTGTTGTTGGCACAGGCAACGCCTCAGAACTCATACATGATGGTCAAGATGTAACAGTAAGCTGTGCTGGCGGTAGTGACGAAGGCGCTGTGTACGAAGGAATTTTGCACTATGAGGTAGATAAAACAGATGTTAAAGACTTACCACGGACAAAAACCAAGATTATGATGAACATTGGTTCACCTGACCATGCGTTTGCATATTCGCAAATTCCTAATGATGGTGTTGGCTTAGCGCGAGAAGAATTTATCATTGATTCGCATATAAAGATTCACCCCTTAGCATTATTGCGATTCAACGAAGTTAAAGATAAAGCGGTACGTGCTCAGATAAATCAGTTAACGCTCGGTTACGAAGATAAAGCACAATACTTTATAGATAAATTAGCCGAAGGTATCGCTACAATAGGTGCCGCATTTTACCCCAATGACGTTATTATTCGTTTTAGTGACTTCAAGACAAATGAATATGCTAACTTAATTGGTGGTACACAGTTTGAGCCGCAAGAAAACAATCCGATGATTGGATGGCGTGGCGCGAGTCGTTACTATAGCGAGCAATACCGAGCTGCCTTTGAGCTAGAGTGTCAGGCGCTAAAAAAAGTTCGTGATGAAATGGGTATTACAAACGTTAAGGCGATGATTCCATTTTGCCGTGACCTCGAAGAGGCGCGCAAGGTGTTAGAGATTATGGAGTATTGTGGTCTCAAACGTGGTGAAAATGGTTTTGAAGTATACGTTATGGTTGAAATACCATCTAACGTACTATTGGCCCGTGAATTTGCGAAACTATTCGATGGATTTTCAATTGGTTCTAATGACCTTACACAACTGACTTTGGGTGTAGACAGGGATAACCACGAAGTCGCTCACGTTTATAGCGAAAACAACGAAGCAGTAAAAGCCTTAATTCGTAGCGTTGTGGCGGTGGCAAAAGAGACCAACACAAAAATTGGTTTATGTGGTCAAGCACCTTCTGATTACCCTGAGTTTGCACGCTTTTTGGTAGAAACAGGCATAGATAGTATTTCCTTAGCTCCAGACACTGTCGTTAAAACAACTATTGATATTAAGAAAACCGAAGAATCACTTGGTAGATAAACGAATCAAGTAATCTATAATACAATGCAGAGTATTGTTCCTAAAAAGCCAATTCGCCAGTATAAACGTACAAAGATAATTGCAACGTGTGGTCCTAGTTCACTAGAATATGACACGATACATAAGCTTATCGCTGCAGGCGCTAATGGTATACGGCTTAATTTTAGTCATGGCAACCATGCGCAACACGCAACGACTATTAAGCGTGTCAGAAAAGCATCTAAAGCACTCGGTAAGCCAGTGGCGATTATTCAGGATTTACAAGGTCCAAAAGTACGTTTAGGTGAATTTGATGGCATATTTCAGGTAGAAAAAGGTCAAAGTATTCGGCTGCGTTACAACGCTGATTTTGAGAGAGAAGGCGTATTACCTACACAATACGATTTAAGTAAAAAAGTGAAACGTGGCGAACGATTGTACTTTTTTGACGGAAAAGTAAAAACAACCATTACGAGTGTCAAAGACGGAGTTGTGCATGTACGTGCCGAAAACGCAGGGTATTTACTCGCCCGCAAAGGGATCAATGTACCAGATACCAATTTTGATGGCGATATCATTACCAAGAAAGACAAAGAAGATATCTTGTTTGGAGCAACGGGCGACATAGATTATGTTGCACTGAGCTTTGTGCAAACGGCCAGTGACGTTGCTCACGTGAAACGTCTACTTACCAATGCTGGGAGTAAGGCGCGTGTTATCTCTAAAATAGAAACACGTTCTGCTGTAGAGAATATAGAAGCTATCGTTGAAGCGTCAGATGCAGTTATGGTAGCGCGGGGCGATTTAGCTATAGAAACAAGCGTAGAAGAAGTCCCTATATTGCAAAGACAAATTGTGAGGCTTGGCATTACACATGCAAAACCTACCATAATTGCAACGCACATGCTTGCAAGTATGACAGACGCACCACAGCCAACACGAGCAGAGGCGAGTGATGTAGCGACAGCAGTTCTCAGTGGTACCGATGCAGTCATGTTAAGCGAAGAAACAGCCAATGGAATGTTTCCTATAGATGCTGTTAAAACGATGAAAAAGATTATTCGCTACGCAGAAGAGAATACTCACGAAAACATTACATTTAACCGTACACAACAATCGCACACGCGCCAGACTGCTATAAGTAAAGCAATTATTGCCTTAGCGTACGATGTTAGTGCTATAGCTATTGTAGCGGAGACAAAAAGCGGTGCGACAGGGTACATTATTGCGTCGTATCGGTCAGATTTACCAATTATTGCAGTGACAAGTAGTCAGCTGGTAGCTCAACAACTATCTATTGTGTATGGCATAAAGAGTTTCGTGCGCAAAGATGAAATGTACCAAGCAGTACATTTAACAGATTGGCTACAAAGAAACAAAGTACTTACAAAGAACGAAATCGTTGTAATTGTTTCTGGCGAGCATCCTGGCGTCGTAGGCACAACAGACACTATTAAAGTAAGAGTCATCACATAAAAAGAAAGGTTAAGGTGGGCAATGTTTCGCAAAAAAACTATATTTCAAACAGATGTAGCCAACAAAACAGTGCTTGTTCGGGTTGATTTTAATGTGCCCATCAATGATCTAGGTGTTATTACAGACGATTACCGCATTCGCAAAGCCTTGCCCACTATAGAGCACCTACGGAGCTCTGGCGCTAAGGTTGTGCTGATTTCTCATCTTGGTAGGCCGACTAGTAAACAAGACGTTGCCTGCAGCCTTGCGCCTATTGCTCATCGTCTTGATGATTTATTGCACACCACAGTGCTCTTTGCTGATGATTGTATTAGCGCAGACGCAAAACACAAAATTAAAGAGCTACAACCGGGTGATGTTTTACTACTAGAAAACCTACGTTACTACCCAGAAGAGGAAGCAAACGACCCTGACTTTGCTAAAAAGCTCGCCAAAGGTTGTGACGTATTTGTTCAAGAAGGCTTTGGTGTTGTGCATCGTGCTCATACCAGCACAGATGCTATTACTCGGTATCTGCCGAGCGTTGCAGGATTACTACTGGCAAAAGAAGTAGACACAATAACCAATGCAATGCATACCCCCAAAAAACCACTGGCTATTGTGATTGGTGGAGCAAAAATATCCGACAAAATAGATTTGTTAAACACATTTATAGATTCAGCAGATTATATAGCGGTTGTTGGTGCCATGGCGAATACCTTTTTAGTCGCAGAAGATGTAGCCGTTGGTAGTAGTTTGGTAGAAAAAGACGCTGTGCATACCGCCAAAGAACTCCTGCAAAAAGCATATAGTAGAATGAAAAAAGAGCGCTTTACGTTTTATATACCCCAAGATGTTGTTGTGGCAAAAGGAAAAGAAAACACCCACCAGACGAGGGTTGTTGATATAGATAATCATACATGGGCAGATATTTCACATTATCCGAAAAAACCTTCAAAACATGCCTACAGCGTTGTGGCTGATGAATGGATTTTAGACATAGGCCCAATGACAGCGAGTGCAATAAAAGGTGCGCTATCGCAAGCGCAAACAGCTATATGGAATGGCACAGCTGGCATGACAGAGATTCGTGGCTTACACGGCGCAGCTGACCCGTTTAGCCACGGGACGCGCGTAATCACCGAAGGCTTCATTGGCCAACATGCTGGTGACAAAAACGTACCATTTACCATTGTCGGAGGCGGTGATACGGTAGGCTATGTAGAATCTATAAGTGGATTACGTGAGCAACTTGGACACGTATCTACAGGTGGTGGAGCAAGCTTAGAGCTCATGGCTGGGCATACTCTCCCTGGTGTAGAAGCGTTACAAGACAGCGACTAAACGCAGAACGTGGTACTATAAAAACATAAGCATTGTATATATATGGCAACACATAAAAAAACACTCATAGCTGGGAACTGGAAGATGCATCTTACGGTTGCGCAAGCAAGTTTACTCGTGCAGCGGCTGCACGAACGTACCCAAAACCATAAAGACGTAGAAGTTGTACTGGCTCCTACTCATCTTCACCTACAGCCACTGAGTTTGCAAATTGATCATCGCAAATTTAAATTAGCTGCTCAAAATGCTTACCATAAAGACGAAGGCGCCTACACTGGTGAAGTATCGTTCACCATGTTACGTCACCTAGTAAGTTATGGTCTGGTTGGGCATTCAGAGCGCCGCCATATTTTTAATGAGTCACTCGATGAAATTACCCTCAAAGTGGCTGCTGCTTACAGAAATGGCATTACTCCTATTTTATGCGTTGGCGAAACAAAAATAGATCGGCTATCTAAAGAAACAAACCAAGTATTGCATGATCAGGTTGTAAGTGCTTTAGCGAACGTTACCAGTGAAGAAGTGCAATCAATTGTTATTGCGTATGAACCTGTCTGGGCAATTGGTACAGGAGAAAACGCCAAGCCATCTGACGTAGCATCGGTAGCGCGTGTCATTAAGCACGATATTACAGAATTATATGGTACAAAAGCAGCTGAACGGGTACGTATACTTTATGGTGGCAGCGTCACGGCAGATACAGCATCTGGATACCTACGCCTCCCAGAAATAGATGGGTTATTAGTTGGTGGCGCTAGTCTTAATTATCATTCATTTAGCGATATTATAGATAGTGCCTACAGAGTAAAGAGAAATATTAATACCCTAAGAGATATATAAAAAAATGGCAGAAGAACAAACCACACCACAAACAATAGAAGACGTTAAGCCACCGACAATTACAAAGCACGAAGCAAATAGGGCAGGTTCGACGCCTGCACAAGATGCGGCAAATATATTACCGGCAGAAGAACAACCTACAGAAACTATTATTTCTAATAAAGGTACAAATATTACACCACTAGCTAGCGCAACCACGCCCGAACCAACGGTTACAAATGAAAATCCGCCGGAGGCGCCAAATGAACCCGTAGAACACGCCCAAGAACAAAAGAGTAGTATAAGCCCGACCGCCTACGAGGCGTCTGATTCGTTGCCAGATATGTCAGAAAAACGTACCACCGAGTTAACAGACGAGATGCAAACACCCCGAATTTACGATACAAAAGAATATATTGTCCCAATACACGATACTCTGCACAGTCACGGAACGACAGGTAAAATTGTAGCGGGTATTGTAAGTGGTCTTGTTGTGCTTATTATAGTAATTGTTGCGGCATACGCTATAGGTGGATAGATTACACAACACTTATGCACACCTTAGGTTGCTAAAATATAATAATGTCACAGTTCACTTTAGGCTTAAATGCTGAGCAACAGCGTGCCGTAGAATCAACCGATGGTCCATTGCTTATTCTGGCAGGTGCTGGAAGTGGTAAAACCAAAACGCTGACACACCGAATTGCTCATTTACTAGACACACAACTGGCAACTCAATACGAAATACTCGCCGTGACGTTTACAAATAAAGCTGCCAAAGAAATGCGTGAACGTGTCGCTCAGTTGCTTGCGTACCGTCGTGACGACAAAGCTTTTATGCCCTACATGGGCACGTTTCATGGGATATGTGTGCGGATATTACGTAAAGATGGCCAATATAGTGGCGTACCTAACAATTTTGTTATTTTTGACGAGAGTGATCGTACAACACTCATTAAACAATTATCTAAACAGCTTAGTATAGACGAAAAACAACATACTGCGCGGGCCATTGGGGCGATTATTAGTGCTGCCAAAAATGATTTAATAACGTCAGCTGAATACGCTTCATTAGCACAAACACCTACTCAACGAGCAGCAGCTCGCGTGTACCCGTTGTATCAACAAGCTCTTAAAGATCACGCTGCCTTAGATTTTGATGATCTTATAGGTAAGGTAGTGAGTTTACTAGAAAATAATGCCGAAGTGCGAGCAAGATGGCAAGATAGATTTAAATACATTCTTATTGATGAGTATCAAGACACCAACACCGCCCAGTACAAATTGATTAAGCTGCTTTTAAATGAAAAACGTAATATTTGTGTGGTAGGCGATGATTGGCAAAGTATTTATAGTTGGCGTGGTGCCGATTTTAAAAACATATTAAATTTTGAACGAGATTTTAAAAACGCTACCGTTATTCGTCTCGAGCAAAATTATCGTAGTACGAACCATATTCTAGATGCCGCGCATGCTGTTATAGCTAAAAACGCACAGCGTTCAGACAAAAAACTCTGGACAGCCATTAGTGGTGGTGCACCGGTGCAGGTACTCAGTGCATACAACGAACGGCACGAAGCCGAACAAATTATACAGATTATTAGACAACGCACCGATACCCGTACTTTTGCCTACAAAAATATTGCACTACTCTATAGAACAAATGCTCAGAGCCGTGCTCTAGAAGAGCAATTTGTTCGCTTTAACATACCCTATAAGATGGTTGGCGGGGCTCGTTTTTATGACAGAACCGAAATCAAAGATATTCTTGCGTATTTACGACTACTGTATCAACCAGAAGATATTATTAGTTTTCAGCGTATCGTGAACACACCTACAAGAGGTTTTGGTAAGACATCATTAGATAAATTTTTACAGTGGCGCCAAGTACAAGGGCTTACACTTACAGATGCTCTCGATAATGTAGATACGTCACCACTCACAGCTCGGGCTAAACAAGCATTATTTGCGCTACATGAACTGCTAAGTGTCTATCGGCAAGAAATGGATCACCTATCTGCAGCGAGCCTTTTAGAAAGTGTCATTAAGCGTTTAGACTATTACAATTATTTAGACGATGGTACGTTGCAATCAGAAGCCCGTATAGAAAATGTAAAAGAGCTATTAAGTGTGGCCAAAGCCTACAGTGATGAAGGGCTTGCAAGCTTTTTAGAAGAAGTTGCACTCGTGAGCGATCTAGATACGCTTAACCCTAATTCAGATGCTGTGACATTAATGACACTTCACGCCGCGAAAGGTCTAGAATATGACGTAGTATTTATGACGGGCATGGAAGAGTCAATTTTTCCACATTCACGGGCTTTGTTTGATCAATCACAAATGGAAGAAGAGCGCCGGCTCTGTTACGTTGGTATGACGCGTGCAAAAAAAGAACTATATCTTACCTATGCAGATAGTAGGGTTCTGTATGGTGGTGTTCAACATTACGTCCCCAGTAGGTTTATAGCCGAAATTAACGCACAGCATATTAAAAAAGCTGCCTACACAGGCTATGCATCGGCAGGAGTTTTAGACAATAATCAGCCCGAATCATCAGAGCCACGATATGTGCCAGAATTACACCCAGGCGACACAGTTAATCACCAAGTGTTTGGGAGGGGAATCGTGGTAGATCTAGATGGTGAAGTAGCTGCAGTCCAGTTTGGTGGCAAGGGCATTAAGCGGTTAAATATTAGTTTTGCCCCTCTAGAAAAGGTATCATGAAGCATTCCCGCGCGTTAGGAAAAATTACCTATATTTGTACCTATCCGTTTATACGTATCTGGCTATATGGCTCACATCGTGCGTATGTAATACTAGTAGTAAAAGACGAAGTTTTACTAACAAAAAACTGGCTTGGCCTACACCAAAGGTGGCGATTACCAGGCGGTGGTGTACATGCATCAGAATCAGTGCTTGATGGCCTAGTTAGAGAAATAAGCGAAGAAATTGGCTGCAGTTTACCTATTAAAAAGGTGCACACTCTGGGGCAACAGCGCTACTACAAAGCAAGCAAACTCTACACATATAGTTTATACACGGTAAAACTGAATAAAAAACCTCGCTTGCATATCAACCATAATGAAATCGCTGACCATGCATGGTTCCCTATAGCAAAAGCGAAAACACAGCCATTAGCAGAAGAAACGCGCCACGCCTTACAGCTGCTAGACATAGCCTAAAATATGCTATAATGATGTTCAGTACCTTTATTTTGAGAACCGAACGTTAAGAAGTAAACATTTGTTTATACCAATAACGCATTTGCTCCAAAGTAGAGGTTTTTGTTCATGAATATACATACATCTGTAACATCATTTTTTCATAAACACGCTTTTGCCTTAGGTATCTTTGGTATTCTTTTTGGATTTACCTTTTTATCGAGCAGTTTTGTTGTGGCCAATGGCCAGACAATAGGGCCAGAAGACAGCCATATTGTAAGTCTATATATCAACGGTGAAGAAACCGTGGTACCCACACGTGCAAAAACGGTAGGCGAGCTGCTCACAAAAACAGATATAGCCCTTACAGAAAGCGACCTTGTAGAACCTGCTAAAGACACAGCTATAGATAATGATAATTTTAAGGTAAACGTATATAAAGCGCGCCCTGTAAGCATTATAGATGCTGGCAAAGTAGTGCGTGCATTTACGCCATATCAGGGCGCAAAACTCGTCGCCGAAAAAGCTGGTGTAAAAGTGTACCCAGAAGATACCTACACACTTGAATCAGGCGATTCGTTTGTGGACGAACAAATTATCGGCGAAAAGATAACCATTCATCGGGCAACACCAGTGACGATTAACTTGTA
>Ga0116164_10002114_pt1 | contig 14434 bp, 13 predicted proteins | sample AD_UKC109_MetaG_FD_89888 | JGI IMG/M metagenome (GOLD analysis project Ga0116164, IMG submission 89888) | Active sludge microbial communities of municipal wastewater-treating anaerobic digesters from Hong Kong - AD_UKC109_MetaG | ecosystem: Engineered > Bioreactor > Anaerobic > Digestate... | reverse complement strand
GTAAACAATTGGGTTGGCAGTTGCAGAAAAAGTGAATGATTGACATATAATGTCATCACCCTTTTCAACACCAAGCATTATTAATGCCAAATGGATAGCAGCAGTTCCCGAACTCAATGCCGCGCAATGGACACCCCCCAAATACTGGGACAAATCACTTTCAAATGAGTTTACATTTGCACCTAAGGGTGCTATCCAGTTGGTTTCAAATGCTTCGTTAATGTACTTAAGTTCTGCCCCTGACATATGGGGCGAGGAAAGCCAAATTTTAGGATTCATACTATTACTAAAGTAATTTTATTGGTATCAAACGATCGGCTTTACTAAATGCCTGACCATATTTTTTAACAAAAAGGGATTCGTTCAACGTTTCTCCTTTCAATAGTTTTATTAATGCAAGAGGGAAATTCCCACCTGTTAAATGCGTAAAAGGATAACCACCACCAAACCTTGGGTTCATTTCCAAGAAATAGTATTTCCCCTCATTTTCCATAATATCACAATCTAAATTTCCTATGTGCCTTAGATTCAAACCAATGGATTGCCCCATTGCTTCTACAACCGGTATATTAACTAAAACTGCTTTATCAGTTTCACCCGCTCGCATTGCAAGTTTTTCTTTAACATAAACAACGATGTTATTTCCTTCCAAATCATTCAGAATATCGAGGCCAAACTCTTTCCCGCTAATTTTTTCCTGAATCATTATTGAATTCTCAATATCGGAACTACTGGCTCTTCCTAGAATAGAGCGTTCAACCTTCTTCCTTAGTAATTTAAAAGAGAGTTCTAACTCTTCAAGGTTTAAAGGGAATTCAATGCCAATTGATGCGCTACCCCATCTTGGTTTGATAACCAAAGGAAAGTTAACTTCCCCGCTTTCAATGGCCTGCTTTGCCCTTTCAATAGAAAGGTAAGTTTTGGGAACATTCAAACCAATAGATTCGGCAAATTTGTTAGTCTTCCATTTATCGAAACAAGTATCTATTATCGTTGGAGACGAAACGATAACTTTCACTCCATGCGAACTAAACACTTCTTTTTTTTGGGCTAAAATCGGCAACTCTAAATCATTCAGTGAAAAGATTGCTTTAACATTTTCTTTATTGCAAATATCAATCAATGTATCTATATAATTGTTTGAATATACCTCAGGAACAACATACCCAACATCTGCAGAAGCCATTGCTGGTGCAGATTTTTGCATATCAGCAACAACAACTTTCCCTTCACCATTTAATGCTTCCTTAAAGTAATCTATTAAATAGTTTCTACGCCCTGCACATGTAAAAAGTATATTCATATACAATTATTATTATGTTAAAATTTTCTTTTCGGCGAAATTACATTTATGGGCTCTAAGCCTTCAACCGCCCTGTTAATATTTACAATTACATCATCTAAGTGAGGAAGTTCTCCTTCAATAAAAGCGGATCTATGCGGTGAAAGAGTTATATTATTTAATTCATGAAATGGATTTTTCGTAGAGGGAAAAGTTTCCTCATTTGGGTTTTTGGGATAATTGTACCAAGTATCTATGCCCGCACCAGCAATTTTTTTACTCTTTAAGGCTGAAAATAATGCATCTTCATCAATAACCTCTCCTCTTGACACATTTATTAAAATTGCTGTGTCATTCAAATTTTGGAAAAAATTTGTATTAATAAATCCTCTTGTTCGCTCTGTTAGCGGTACGCAAATAAAAACATAATCGAGAATTGGTAAAACAACATCGGTTTCTTCGGGCGAATAAAATGTTGTATTTTCAACAATATTCTTGTTTTTTACTGTTTCATCAACAACATGAAATTGGCATTTAAACCCTTGTAAATAGTCTCTAATGGTTTTTCCAATATGTCCAAACCCAATTATTCCAACCTTTGAATTTGAAATTCTTTTTGAAAATGGTGACAACTCATTCGAACCATCTGGTTTAGGCCTATTCCAATTTCCTTTTCTTAGTTCGGAATCATGAAATGAAATCTTTTTTGCAGAAGCAAACATCAGTGCCACTGCATGCTCAGCAACAGCATATGCATTTGAATGGGAATTACATACGGTTACTCCAATTTCTTGAATAGTTTTAAAATCAAGATTATCAACACCTGTCCAAGGTACCTGTATAAATTTCAGATTTGGTGCAGCTTTGCATAAATCCTTTGAGATTAGCGATCCTAAAAAAATGTCAGTGATAGGTGCATATCTCAGTAAATCTGTTTCAGTGTAGGATTCAGGAATAACTAAATTACACTCAGGTGGTATATTCCTTTTAATATAACTAATATCCTGTTCAAAAAACTTTCGTGTAGGTAAAATATTTATTTCCATAACTCATTTGCAATAAAATGGTGAATACGAGAAAATGCTTCCTTCAATATTTCATCTTCTACGGCAAGTGAGATACGAAAATGGTCATTCCATTTTTTCCCAAAAGCAATACCCGCAGTAACTGCTACTCCTGTTTTATCAACTAGTTTTGAAGCAAACTCTAGGGAATCAATCTCAAGTTTACATATATTAATAAATGCGAAGAACCCTCCTGTTGGGGAGCTACCCGACAAGATTGGAGTTTCCTTTAAAAAGTTGCTATAAATTTCCTTCCTTTTTAATAATTTAAGGTTATATTCCAATAAATGTTCCATTGGCAATGGCCATGCTGTATCAAATGCCATTTGAACAACTGTTGAAGTATTCGTATTTATATGCTGTTGTAGCTTGTTAACTTTCCCAAATAATTTAGCAGGCAGACAGGAATAACCGATACGCCAACCAGTAACACCAAGAGATTTACCAAAACCATTTAAGGTTACCACTCTATTCGGTTCTTTCTCAATAGACCCTATAGAAAAGTGAGGGCTACTTCCAAAAACCAGCTTGTCGTATATTTCATCCGAAAGGATGAAAATCTGTTGTTTTTCTGTAATTTCATAAATACTCCTTAAATCAGCCTCATTAATCATGCAACCCGTTGGGTTATGGGGAGTATTTAAAATTATTGCTTTTGTTTTTTCTGTAATTGCTTTTTGAATTTGAAGTAAATCCAACTGGTAACTATTCTTGTCTAAATGAACTTTTTTAATTACTGCCTGTGGTTCTGCCAAATAAACTTGGGGTATATAGCTTACGTAAGCGGGTTCAATTATTATTACTTCATCTTTAGGTTCTAGTATTGCCATTAATGTAAGAATAACTGATTGCTTTGTTCCAGGAGTAATTATAATGTTACCTGCTGAACAGTTAATATCGTTTTCAGATTTTAGCTTCCCTGCAATTTTTTCTCTTAAAGAAAGAAGGCCGGGAGAAGCAGAATATCTAGCACTAGCAGGGTTTGTTAATGATTCTTTGAAAGCTTCTATCAACTCATGAGGGGGGCTAAAATCAGGCTCACCCAAACCAAGAGAAAGAATGTCCTCACCTCGTTGTTTCCTTTCCTTAACGGCTTCGGCAAACATTAAAGTCAACGACTCGTTTATTTCATCCCTAAAAATCATAGCTGCCTGTTAAATTTTAACCAATCCTTTTTCAGTATGCTCATTACTTGTAAATCCTGGTAATCGCCAACACAAAAATAATGACTTCGTAATGTACCCTCAAAAACAAATCCATTCCTTTCGTATACTTTTCTGGCTTTTTCGTTGTTATTGAGCGTATATAAATATATCCTATTTAATCCTAATTCAATAAATCCATATTCAAGTACCAATGGAATTATTTCGTCGGGTAACCGTTTACCCTGGTACTCATTTTCGCCAATAGTTAAGTAGAATTGTGCTCGTAAATGCCTTATATTAATATCAATTAAGCCAGTCATTCCTATCAACGAATTATTGGGCTTATATATAATGCTAAAGTTCTTTTTTGAATCATTCATTAGCTGATCCTGAAACCACTTCTCTGTTTTTGCAATAGACAGTGGCCAGTCAAACATTAATGTTTGTCTTGTTGTTGGATTATTAACCCATTCAACTCTCTTGGCTAAATCTTCTCGCTCAATTAAGCGTAAAAATATCGTCTTACCTTGTAACATAATATGTATTTTTAGTTTTTATGCTGCTTCCCAACATTAATGTCATCGGGGTAAACATCTTCCATTTTTAGTATCTTATATATGGTTAAGAATACAATTTTTACGTCAAGTATAAGAGAGAAATTATTATGATACTCACAATCTAATTCTAAACGTTGTGGCCATGTTAAGTTAGTTCTACCATGAACTTGTGCCCATCCAGTTATCCCGGGTTTATAGTTAAAACGTACTTTATATTTCTCGGGGTATTCATTGTATTCATAGGGGTGGTATGGGACAGGAGGTCTTGGACCAATTAAGCTCATGTCGCCCTTCAAAATATTTATTAACTGTGGTACTTCATCCAAACTAAATTTTCTAAGGAATGCTCCCACTTTTGTAATCCTTGTGTCATTGCCATCTGTAAACAATCCTGTTCCAATACTCTCAGCATTGGTAACCATTGTTCTAAATTTAAAAATTCTAAATACTTTCCCATTTTTTCCAAGCCTATTCTGTCTAAAAAACACAGAACCTTTTGTATCAAACTTTATTAATAGTGATATTACTAAATAAAACGGAAGTAAAACCAAAATGCTTACTAAAGATATAGTAAAATCAAAAACTCTTTTAAAAAGATACCTATACATAGCTTCAACTAAATGAAATTGTGTTAAACGTTTTGTAGCTCTTTAATTACGTCAATGTATTGTTGGCATAAAATCGATTTATCATACTTATTCTCCGCTAAAGTTCTAGCATTTACAGACATTGATTCAAGTAAAGTCGAATTTTGTTGTAACTTAACTAATTCAGTGGCAAGAGAATCAGGCATTTCGGGATCAACATAAACACCACAATGAAATTCCTCAACTAGTTTCTTTGTCCAACCAGCTGAATTAACAATAATTGGAATTCCGGCAGATAATGAGTCGAATAGTTTATTTGGCGAATTTGTTTGAAGTATAGGAATGTTTTTAAAAGGAACAATGGATACATCGCAAAGGTTCACAATTTCTGATACGATACTCATTGGTTGCGCATCAATAAATATTACACTTTGCAGGTTATTCTCTTTTGTAGCCTTCACTAAGCTATCTTTAACCCCTCCTTTTCCAAGGAGAATAAAATTTATATCATCTATTCCATCGTCCCTCAAAAATTTTGCAGCATTGATAATGTAATCAAGCCCATTTGCAATACCCATTGTTCCAAAATGTATTACATTAAACTTGTTTAAATCAATACCAAATTCTTTCGCAATTGCAGCGTTTTTTTCTCTCTTCCAAAACTTGTCAATTTTCGACATATTTGGAATCATACTAACCTTACCTTCATCAATCCCTCTAGAAATAACCCCTTCCTTCATTCCTGGCGATAGTGCAATAATATGCTTTGCATTTTTATATATTAATTTTTCAAACCAAATAGCAATTTTTTTAAGAATTGAGTTATTAATACCTCCCATTTGAATTGGTACTTCTGGCCAAAGATCTCTCACCTCAAATACAAAGGGGATTTTTTTTATCCACTTCAACATCAACGCAGGAAACCCCACTGTTAAAGGGGTTGACGTGGCAAAAACTAATTGGATATTTTTTTGTTTTAAAGAAATATAAGTTGATAAAAACATAAACCTCACAAACGAAATAAATCTCCTTAAAACCCCCATATCGTTTGAGTAGGGGTTTCTTATGTAAATTACCCCTATTCCATCCAACTCAACATGTTCAATTAACTTTTTTTGAACACCTCTTCCAGTAACCATTGTTACATGGAAACCATTCTCAATAAGCTTTCGAGCAAACCAATATGAACGTGTACCACCTGGCTCTTTGGGGGTTTTAAAGTATTGATGTATATATAGAATTCTCATTTACTATTTGTTCTACTTAAAAAACTTATTGTAAATAAACAGGAATAATCTCCTTGGCAACTTAGGGAGTAATTCAGTAAAGTTAATTATTACAAACCATAGTACGAAGGGATTCATCTTTCGATGAAAGTATGAAAGTTTATTCTTTTCCAAGGCCTTAGAAAAAGCAACATGACTTTTTTTAGCAATCCTTTCCCTTAAATCGTATATCTGCTTTCTCTTTCTACCTATCTTAAACTGATTTGCCTTTACTCTCTTTGGAGGAACCCACTCTCCTGCTTTTTCTTTTTTTGCTATCCTTCTTGATAGGGCTTCTCTCCTATGCCTTAAACCACCTTTTTGAGCAAAAGCAACATCTTCAGCAGATATTTCTTCAATATGTATTTTTTGTTCCTCATTTGCTTTTAATAGGATGTCATTTAACTCGCTATCCCTTACAACAATCACAGAAGTTCCCTTAGGATCATTAACATATTTTTTTAACCATGCGTCACCAATTGCAATATCAGCAGTTTCTGCTAAAACATCATCACAATAGTCGCATGCATTAGGTTTAAAGAAACCTGAAGCATAGCCTGTCCCGTATATTTGGCTAACATCCTTATATATTGAATCCTGATTCGGGTTAGAGGACCATACTTGATATATTTTTTCGTTTGCAGGGCGATTCTCATACTTTCTTCGAAAATCAATTTTTACTAAATTATTAGGATGAACACCCAACTCCCAACCCACTAATTTTGTGTAATTTGCACTCTTCATTCCACCGCAAACAATCCCTATAGTATACTTAATTTTCTCTTTAAGTACTTCATTATTTAATGACAGAAGGCGTAATGCCTTAATATTACAAGGTACGCCGGTTATGGCATATCTACCAGGTTTATTCTCAATTTCTTTAAGAATATTAACAAGAGTGGTTGGATAGTATGCTGACTTTGAACCTAATAATATATCATTATAATTGTCGAATAACTTGTAGTCAAATAGCAGAGCGTCAGAATCATTTGTTGAATTAGATTGAATTTGAACAAAATAATCAATCTTTCCCAATTTTAGCAACTGGTAACCAATCCATTTGGCAATCCCACCAGAGCTTCCTTTTTTTCTGAATTCATCCTCCTTTGCATAACCAACAAAGCATGATATATACTTGCCAATTTTGTCATTTGATTTATTTACTTCAGGAAAGAACAAGTCACTTAATTCATTCTCGTTCTTTGACTTCCCTGAAAAAGGACAAACCTCTAGCAATGATTGAGTACTGCAATTCGACAGGCTATCTACATTTGAATTCGCTACTAATTGTCCATATTTGTCCATCTCAATTTCAAAGGGACTCCCTTTGATTAATGCACATGCCCCACAACCAATACAGTAGTTATTTTTAATAACTGTATCGTATAATATTCTTGCCTCTGACATTATATTTATTCTTTTACTAAAATGCTCTTATAAATCATTTGATACTGGATAGCAATACTTTCCCAACTAAAAATATTCATATCAATATTCTGAATTCGATGAATTAGCTCTTGGTAATTATTAATTATCATTTCAATTTTTTCAGCAATGTCATCAATACTTCGGGGATTAACAGCATACCCAACCTCTCCGTCTTGAAAAAAACCATCAATCCCTTGTCCTTTCGAATAAATAATCGGCAATCCCTGTGATAATGCTTCAACATATACTAATCCGAAAGTTTCTTTCATCGAAGGCATAACAAAAATATCGCTGTTAGCATATGATATTTTTAGTGTTTTTTTATCTTGTTTTGGTAAAATACTTAACCAGTCATGTAATTCCTCATACTTTTCAATTTCTTGAATATAGGAACTAGAATAACGACGATTCTCTAATCCTTTACCTATGATTGTATATGTTATGTTTATTCCTTTACTATTACATTTTTTTATAGCTTCTATAGTTGAATGAATGTTTTTATTCTCCTGAATACCGCCAACATATAAAACACTTACTGGTGTATTTATTTTCACTTTTTTACTCCTACTAATAATAAAATTAGCATCAACTCCATTAGGAATTGTTATTACTTTATCCTTGATTGTTTTGCTTATAGCATTGGGCACAATACCGTTTAGAAACCGATTCTGATAGGATGGAGAAATAAATAGTATTTTTTCTGAATTTCTTAAAATACTATGAAAGAATGGTCTTCTCCAAAATAATTTTTTGTAATAAGTATTGATATCCGTATTTCTAACTGTAACGATGTAGGGTACTTTATATTTTTTCCACAGTTGATATGCAACAGCACCATCTAAACAAAATGTAGATGCATGTATTAAGTTAATGCCTTCAATGTTTTTTATTTTCTTTTTTAATGACTTTGTTATATTGATAATCTTCAGCTTAAAAAAATATTTGTGAAATTTTTTAAGTGTTGTTGAGTAAAATATTTTTGAGTTTTCTGTTTTAAAATCTATAATCTGATTTCCAAGTCTATTTTGATTACTAAAATTTAAGGGGACAAATATTTGTTGATGGATACCCAGCTTGTCAATCTCAGTATATAAATCCTGATATACAGTAGTGCCTCCGTAACTATTTGTAATATGTAGAATAGATAGGTTTTCTGGCATAACTATAAAAAATACAAAATGCTCAAATTAACTCTACTGCTCAGCAATTGATTCTTTTAAAACATCTAAAAAGGGTTTGTACATTTCTTGCTGATTGATAACAGCATTCTTCATCTTTTCTACCTGGGGCTGTTCTAGATTGTTTTTAAGTTGATTCACAAATTTTTCATTTGAAAAAGATTCATCACGCAAATTAAAGTAGTTCTCCTCTAAATTTGATTTTTTCAAAATATCTGAAATTTTTGATTCTCGTCCATCGTATTGGGGGTTATTATCAATGGAAATAAATGGCAAATTGTTTTTTATGCAAAAAACAGTGCCATGAAAAAGTTGAGTGACACAACCGTCATACAGAGAGAAAGCAACCGCCCATTCTATGGGAGTCAAATCTGCGAAGAAATAGTCAGCAGCACTATTCTGATAGTAAACAGCCAGTATAAAATATTTTTTTCCAAATTCTTTCTTAACCAAATCGCCAATTCTATTATTCTTAGTTAAAAGAGCGATTATTGGTTTTTCTGTTATCCTTTTAAATTTTTCTGAAAGTTTTTCTTTTAGGTTTGGGTATGATACATTAAAATCAAATAAAAAAGTTGGGTCGCAATTTATTTGAGGTAAAAACTCAGGGTTAATACTTTTAACCTGATTGAATGTATGCTGGTCTCGTACACCTATGTATTTATAATTCGCTATAGTGTTTAATATTATTCCTTTAAACTCATCATTTAATTTTGTATAAATAGATCTATTCGCAGAACCTGCATATACTAATTTTGGAATAGTTACCATTTTATCAGGCCAATATAAGTTAGGGAATGGCCTTAACTTTGAATGTCCAGCTGTTAACACTTCATCACTCCCGATAACGAGTGCATCATAATTTCTATTCAACCAATCTAGCTGTTTTGTGTAACTATGAAGCCTAAGCTTCGAAGATAAAGGAAGTAACTTGCTCGATTTTTGAAATACCATGTACTGTTTCAAATTACTCCAAAAGGATTTTCTTCCTATTTTTGAGAGTACTTTTAATAAATAAAACAATCGTACTTTTATAGGTGTATAATTAACTATTTCTACTTCATTATTCGTATCCTTGAGTAACCTTACCGACAAACTGTATGCTTGCAGGAAAGCACCGTAGTTAATGCTTGAGTGATAAGTTAAGATACCTATTCTTTTCATATTTGAATCTTATTAATCAATACTAAATAAATAATAATTAGTTTAAATGCAATTACAATATATTTCCTTTGTACAATCTGTTTTTTTTCATGTAATAATTCGTGAAGTTGAAGAAAAGTTATTTTTAACTAATCCTATCTTCTTAGGATTTTTTTATATCAATTGCTAAAGCGTCTTTTGTATTCATACTAATTGAAAATACCAAAGCAAGACCAACATAGAAATCAATCGAACTATACAAATTCCCACTAAACATTGCATTAATTATACCCTGAAAAAAATATACAACTATCCAACTATGGGGAGATTGTAATTTTAAAACATTTACGCCTTTAATAAAACCTGACACTGTAAGTAAAGCAAGAGGGATAAATCCAATCAAACCAGTCGACATTAAAGCCTCGATCCAGATATTATGTGAATAACCTCCTAAATCAGTTTGTATACTATCGCCATAAATTGGCGAGCTTAAAAATTGTTTAAGGCTTGTAATCCAAATATCGATTCGAACGTTAGCGCTTTCGCCTTGACCAATTTTATTAAAAAGCTCAATAAATCTTAATAAGTAATTTGGATATATAATTGATGCTAGAATAATAACTGAAACGAAAGAAAATAAACCGATTAGTATATACCTAAATTTTATTTTATACTTTGAAAAGAAAGTAATCCCCAAAAAAAGAGACACGAACAATGCTAACATTGCTCCACGGGAACCACTAATAAGGAAAGGAATTATTGCGAAAGCAATTCCAACATACATTTTCTTACGATTTTTTTTATCTAACTTTTCAAATAATAATTTTGAAATACATATAGTAAGTAGAATAACTGTTGAATAGGACATTATTAAAGAGCTAAAAGGGAGTAACCCTTTCAAGAAAGTCCCCTTTTCAATAATTATTTGAATCCAGATGAGAATGCTAAAAATTGAAAATACTATTCCTGAATGATAGATAGCATTATAGATTAGGTTGTATTCATAATTTGTTTTCCGTTGTGAAAAATAGAAAAATGGTACGATTGAATATAATATGCTATATAAAATAAACTCATAACCTGGCGCATACAAAGGTTTTGCTCCAAAAAAAATCTCTACTATAACCTTAATAAAATAGAAGAAGAAAAAAAATGAAAAAAAGATGTAAATTGAACTATTATGAGCAGGTTTAAACTTATGTAATACGATTGCTATTAACATAAAAATGACGACCCCAAACCTAAGCGGTACTGTTATAAAACGAGAGTATTGAGAAAAACCGAGATAACCAATTAAAATAACAAAAAGGGAAAACCCAATAAAAGTAATCCAACTAATTATATATAAGGGATTTATATTAACTCTAAATCTCATATCAGTGATACCATGTATAATAAGTTTACTATAAATTCGTATATAATTTATGTTTATTCTTTTTGCATATTAATTCAACCTTTTCAATACAACTCTCAATTGTATCAACTCCACTTACTAATGTTTTATTTTTTATATTAAACTTATTTGAAAAGAAGTTAATTATTAAAACCCTAAATCGCTTAAAGAAAATTTGAAGCGAATAAAACAGAACTGGAATTATATTTTTAATTTTTAAGTATTTTACAATCTCCTTTATATGTTTTGAATGAAAGATTATAAAAGATGCATACAGCCTATTATAGCTGTATTTTTTCAGCAAATATTCCTTTTTACATGCTTTTACACTTTTCAAGAAAGATTCCGCATATATTGTCTGACCTGTCCATAATTTAGGGATATATTCGTCCCATAATGCTGCCGTATTTTTAGGTAAGTGAGGAATATCTTCAATTTTTCCAACATGCATTTTTCGTGCCCCTGAACCCGCCGCACTATTGTAGCTCATTCCTGAAATAATAAATGGAATATCGCAATAAATATAATTCTTTACAAAAAAACTTAACCCTACTGCATTTGCCATATCTGGACTTGGTCCAGGAAAAAATGACCCACTTAGTTCTTTTACTTTGTTCAAACATTCTTTAGAAATTATGCCATGGTATACTTTTGGCATTTTTGCTAAAGTTGTGCCACTTGATTTAAAACTTTTTGTAAACTCAAGGTTTGCATCTAATTTATAAGTTCCTGTAATATTGGAATTATAGTAAAATTTACCTGCAAAATTGTGTACTTTAAGAATTACATCAGGCCAAATATACCGTGCAAATTTCACATAGGCGCCATCAATGTTTTGACTTTTCATAAACTTCACAAAGTCAATGATTGATGGAACAACCCCATCATCATCGCCAATCATGCAAACGTATTCACCCTTTGAATGCTCAATAGCTAAATCACAGTTCTGGACAACCGAAATATTTTGGTTTGTATAATAATATCTTATTTTTAAACAATTCAAGGAATCCAAAAAGGCTTTAAAATCTGAATTATCAGTACTATTATCTTGAATAATTACCTCAAAATCATCTGATTCAAATTTCAACAATGCATTTACTAGATACTTTAAACTAGAATATCTGTTTTTAGTGGGAATAGTAATGCTTAATAAAGGATTGTTGCTCATTTCTATTGCTATTTATAAACTATTAAAAAGTATCTCCAGAATACTCAAGGCTATCAATACTCGTTTTGTAATTATAGAGCATCAATTCAACATGTTCACTTGTAAAATGGAGTTTCATCTTTTCTTTTGCAATCCTAATCCAACTATAGTTTTCATAAAATTTTATTAATGATTCCTTACAAAGTAAAACTCCTACAATATCTTTACTTTTTATGAATGAGTTTACCTGTTGCATTAATAGTTTCCCATAACCCTTTGCTTGTTCGGCTGAACAAACATTACCAACTCCTATTGCTTTTATAATATCGTTATTGATAATAATTGATATATTGATAAAGTTTGAGTAAGCAATTAACTTTTTGTTATCATATACTAAGAAATGCAAATCATTTGAATCTAAATTTTTATCCATCCATTTTAGTTGGCTCTCTACTGAATAATTCCCAAATACAGATTTTATTTTACAAACTTCCAGTTTTTCATCATCTGAAATATCACGATGTTTTATTACTTTAACTGTTCCCATGCTGTGCAAATTATCAAATCAAAAGTTCATCCACCAACCACACGGCAAACTTAATTGCCTGTCAGAGAATTCGTTTACACCTACAAAATCTTGTGCCGAGTTTTGAAAAACGGAATATAAGTCATTCCTTAGATGAATCTTAGAAGCATAGAATCCATTATTTCTAAATTCATTTAACAAATCGTTTCTATTCTCAGACATTATTGAATATATCCAATAGGAAGGCGTTATTTCTGCTCTATGTTTTAATGATGATATTTGTTTGTTTTCAGTAAATTTCTCACGCCAAACTTCTGCATTTGCTCTTTGCTTCGAATAAAGTTCTGGCAAATAATCCATTTGACAAGCTCCTACATAACCTGAAATATTATTCATAGTGCATCCATCACCTATTGTTGAAATGTCACAATTCATGGATATTTCTCCTAAATTATCCCTAAATTTTGATCTATCAATCCCATAATCTCTTAACAAACATGCTTTCCTAAATAGTTCCTCATTATGAAAAGCCAAACCACCTCCATCAATGGCATTCGGTAATCGCACAGGTGTGAAAGAATAACATACTATATCAGTTTTAGTATTCCCCAATTTTTTCCCTTTATATTCGGCACCAAACGATTCGGAGGCATCTTCAATAACAATAATTCCTTTTTGTTTGGCTACTTCATTTATTTCATCAATATACCCAGGATATCCGCCCCAATGATAATGTATAATAGCTTTTGTTTTTTGAGTAATTCTTCTTTTTACATCTTCAGGACTTAACGTTCCAGTTTGAGGGTCAATATCAGCCCATACAACTTTTGCTCCAGCAAATGCCACAGGTTGAGTGGTAGCCAAACAACTCATAGGAGATACAATAACCTCATCTCCTTGTTTAATGTCTAGTAGCTTAAGAGCAAAAAAAACAGAATTACATGAAACCGTAATAATATTAGGATTACCTACATATTCTCTTAATTTTTCTTCAAATTTCTTAGTATAAGTACCGTATGCTAGCTGACCCGAATAGAGGATATTATTCAACCCTTCCGATATATCATTAGGCATAAATACTTTGTATAAAGGAATCATCTCACCATCCTTTTTTTATTATAGAAACAATTTTTTCTCTATCTTCTTTTGTAACCCACCACCCACATGGAATATGCACCCATTTCTTTTCAAATGAATCAACTTCCTTTAAATGAACCTTTGATTCATGAAAGATTGAGTGCAAATCGTTCCTTTTGTGTAACTCAGAAGCCATTATCCCATTATCTGCCATCATTTTAATAAAAGCATCCCGATTGTCTACCTTCATGGTATACAGCCAGTACGATGGTTCAGAATTGGGGTAATACGTCATTAGTTCTACTCCATCTACACCTTTTAAAACTTCATCGTAATACTTACCATTCTCAATATATTTATTTATAACTGATTCAATATTTTCTAACTGTACTAAGCCAATGGTTGCGTTAATATTATTCATATGATATTTGTATCCCTGGATTTGGATATCATTTTCAAGTCTTGTACAAGCCTTACTTATACCAAACCAACGGATTAATTTTGCTTTTTCAAAATCCTCTTCATCTTTAATACTAACCATTCCGCCATCAACAGTAGTAAGATGTTTAATTGCCTGAAAAGAAAATGTGGTATATTTAAAATGATTCCCAACTCTTTTCCCATCAAATGAAGCTCCAAGTG
>Ga0116164_10002112_pt1 | contig 14450 bp, 10 predicted proteins | sample AD_UKC109_MetaG_FD_89888 | JGI IMG/M metagenome (GOLD analysis project Ga0116164, IMG submission 89888) | Active sludge microbial communities of municipal wastewater-treating anaerobic digesters from Hong Kong - AD_UKC109_MetaG | ecosystem: Engineered > Bioreactor > Anaerobic > Digestate... | reverse complement strand
CGCGCCGGGCTTGGCGGTGCGCCCGTTCAGGCTTACGCGGCCGCCGGAGCAGGCGTCGTTTGCCACCGTGCGCCGCTTGATGATGCGCGACACCTTCAGGAATTTATCCAGTCTCATCTTATAATTCCGCGCCTTCCCGCCCCGCCAGCAACAAGATGGCACGGGCGATGATCTTTACATTGAGCATCAGGGTTTCGATGCGGATATACTCATCCGCCTGATGCGCCTTTTCCTCTTCCTCGGGGAAGGTCGCGCCGAACGCCACGCCTTCCGCGAGACACCTGGCGTAGGTGCCCCCGCCGATTGCCATACACTCCTTCGGCCGTCCCGTCTGGGTGTGGTAAGCGTCCAGCAGCGCGGTGACCAGCTTGCTGTTTGGCGATACGTGGTGAGGCGCGCTGTAGCTTGCTTCCTCTGCGTTCAGCATGCCTGCGAACGCAGCCTTCACCGTCTCCAGGACGCGTTTACCGTCGCACAGGAGCGGAAAGCGGATATCCAGCTCGGCATAAAGTCCGTTTTCATCGTAGCGCAGAATGCCGAGATTGCAGGTCAGCGCGCCGCTCGTCTGATCCGAGCAGGCGACGCCGAGGCTGTCCCCGTCGTACTCCACGCCCACGTTGTCCGCCAGCGCCTTGAGCGGCCCCTGCACGCCCAGCGCGCGCAGCATCAGCAGCAGCTCGCCGATGGCGTTCTTCGCGATTTCCGGCAGGGACGCATGGCCGGGAATGCCCTTGGCCTTCAGCAAAACACCGCCCTCCGCCATTTCCGCTTCCACCGCGACCGCCATCTCCTTGGCCAGGCTGTTGATCCGGGCGCACAGCGCCTCGTCGCCATCGATCAGCGCCGAAGCTTTGCCGGGGATCACGTTGCGCCGCTCGCCCACGGCGATGCGCTTCACCTTCAGCCCATCCCCGGTGGCCGGCGCCGTAAGCCGAATGCCCAGCTGGCCCTTCTCGGTATTGATCACGGGATACATCGCGTCGGGGCTGAAGCCCTCCCGCGGCATGCCGACGCGGTTGGTATAATAGAGGATATCCCCCATGCCGGTTTCCTCGTCGCAGCCCAAGATCAGGCGCACCTCGCGCTTGAGCGGGACGCCCGATTCCAGCACGGCCTTCATCGCGTACAGCGCGGCGACGCCGGGCCCTTTATCATCCACCGAACCGCGGCCGAGGATCCGGTCGCCGTCCACCACGCCCGCAAACGGATCCACCGTCCAGCCGTCGCCGACGGGGACGATGTCCAGATGCGTAAGGATCGCGAGCGGATCCTGATCCAGCGGGCCCATGCGCACGTCTCCGGCGTAGCCCTCCAGGTCCCGTGTCGCAAAGCCCATGGCTTCGGCGTCGCCAAGCGCCATATCCAATATACGCCTTGTCTCTTTGCCAAACGGTGCGCCTTCCGCGGCATCGGCCTTCAGGCTGGGTACGGAAATCCAGCTTTGCAGCGTTTGTATGATTTCGTCTTTATGCTCGTCGATCCATTGACAGATCTTTTCCATAATGTCCTCCAATACTTATTACGCGTGCGATTTGATCGCGCGCTCCAGCAGTTCCATTGCCTTTCGTGTCTGGCTGTGCGGGCAGGCGAAGTTGATCCGGAGAAATCCGTCGCCCGTATCCTTGCCGAAGAACCGGCCGTCCGTCAGCGCGACGCCCTCCCTATGGGTGCGCTCCACCAACTCGTCGCCGGAGTACCCGTAGGCGCGCAGGTCGATCCATCCCAGATAAGTGGCTTCGATCGGCGTCAGCACCGCATCCGGCAGCCGCTCCCTGAGCTCCTGCTTCAAGAGTGCGCGGGCGGTGTCCAGATACCGCAGCAGCCCGTCCAGCCACGCGCCGCCGTCGCGATAGGCGGCCTCGGTCGCCTCCAGTGCGAAGATGTTCACGCCTCCGGCGCCGGTGCTCTCCACCGTTTTCATAATCGCGGTCTTCATCGCCTGGTTGTGCGTCAGCATGACCGATTGCCGCAGCCCCGCGATATTGAACGCTTTGGTAGCGCTGTTCAGCACCACGATCTTAGCATCTTTCGCATCGTCAAGCAACAGCGCCGAGGTAAACGGCTCGTCCCCGTACGTAAAGGCCGAATGGATTTCATCGGCGACCAGCGCCGTGCCGTAGCGCTTGCAAAGCGCGTATGTTTCCGCAAGCTCCTCACGGCTCCAGATACGGCTGACGGGATTGTGCGGGCTGCAGAGAATCATCAGCTTGATGCCGGTTTTCAGCTGCGCTTCCAATTGTTCGAAATTGATGGAATACCGGCCGTCTTCACCGCGGATCAGCGGATTTTTCACGATATCCCGCCCGTTGCCGGCGATGGAGGTATAAAACGGTCCGTAGACCGGCGGCTGTACCAGCACCGAATCGCCCGGCTCCGTCAGGGCAAGCACGGCCGCTTTCAGCCCGGTGACTACACAGGGCATTATCTCCTGCTCGTCGGTGTTCAGCGAAAGCCCATAGCGGCGCTTCATAAACCCAAGCATCGCCTCCACCGAGCTGTCGCGCTGATAGGTATAGCCGTACACGGGGTGGGCCGCCCGCGCTTTCAGGGCTTCCACGATCTCCGGCGCACACCGGAAATCCATATCCGCCACCCACATGGGTAAAAGCTCTTTGTGTTCCCTTTCCTTAATTCCGTCCCACTTTTCACAGGATGTACAGCAGCGGTCGATCGGCTGATCAAAAAATGCGGCGTCATACTTCATGTTCTTTCTCTTTTCTTACGCTATTTTATTGCATACTGTTCCTACAGCATAGTACCCAATACCCGCCCTTTTTCTCCAGCACGTCCACAGTCCGGAATAGGGCTTGCAGGGCCGTGACCGCCGAAGGCGCGCCCTGCTGCTTGCGGATGACGAGCATGAACCTGCCGTTCTCGTTCAGCGCGTGCGCGGCGTCCGCAAACATCCTGTAAATCACCTGCTTGCCGGCGCGGATCGGCGGATTGGTGACGATGAAATCAAACGTCCTGCCCGAAAGAGCGGCGAATCCGTCGGACTTCAGCACCTCGGCGTCCAGCCCGTTTTGGGCAGCGTTTTCCCTGGCCAGTGAAACGGCCCGCTCGTTGATATCCGCCATCGTCAGCCTGCAATCCGGATTGTGCTTTTTCAGGCAAATGCCCAGCGCGCCGTATCCGCAGCCCATATCAAGCACGTCACCTGTAATGCGCTCGGGCAGCGCCATAAGCAGCGCGCGCGACCCCTTGTCGATCTCTGTGCGCGAAAATACGCCGCTGTCGGTTTGAAAGGAGAGGGATTGACCCCGGTATTCCGTCTGCAAACGCAGCGGCTTGTGGGGGCTTTCCGGCGTCTGGGTGAAATAGTGCTCAGCCATGTCGTCCCTCCCGGTCCATACCCGCCGCAGCGTACAGCGCTTCGATTTCCGCCTCACGGAGCGCGCGGTATTCTCCCTGTGCGACGTCCAGCTGAAGCGGGCCGAACGCGCGGCGGTGCAGCGCCGTGACGGGATGCCCCAGCGCGGCGAACATGCGCTTCACCTGATGATATTTCCCTTCCCGAAGCCGGACGGCCGCCCGGCTCTCGTCCGCCGCCGCGCATTCGATCGCAAGCTCCGCGGGCAGGGTTTGAAAATCGTTGAGGGCGATCCCCTGCGCAAAGGCCTGCGCGTCCGCTTCGGTCAGCAGTCCTTCCACGGTCGCCAGATATTCCTTCCACACATGGAATTTTGGCGACAACAGGCGGTGCGCCAGCGTGCCGTCGCTGGTTAAAAGCAGCAGGCCGGAGGTATCCTTGTCCAGCCTTCCCACGGGCATCACATCCCGTGCCCGCATGGCCTGCGGCAGCAGGTCCATCACAGTGGCCGCGCGGCGGTCCCGCGCCGCGGTGAGAATGCCCGCCGGCTTATGCAGCATCACATACTGAAACGGCGCGTCCGATACCCTCTGCCCGCCGAGCAGCACAACGCTTAGCGCCGCGTCCGCCTTATACGCGGGGTTTTGGACAGTTGCACCGTCTACGCTCACAAGCCCCGCGCGGATCAGCTTTGCCGCTTCGCTGCGGGAGCGTTCCCCGCTCTGCGAAAGGATTTTGTCAAGCCTGTACAGCGCCATGCATCCTTTTACGCTTTCCGGTTTGCCGGCGCGGCAGGCTTATCCTCATACAAGGGCGGCATGGGTTCTCCGCCGTTTCCGTTCGATGGCGCGGTCTCCTGCGTTTGCAGCTGACGGCGGATGCGCGCCGTGGCGAAAAACGCCGTCATCATCCTGCGGATCGGCAGCAGCGGCAGGTAGCAAACGAAAAATACGATCGCCAGCGTGCCATACGGAACGGCAATCGCGGGCAGCGCGCTTTGCGAAACGAGCGCGTCGGCGTACTGCGAGGCAAGCGTTTCCAGCGCCTGCTTGGGTTCGATCAGGCGGTACAGCACGATCAGCGCGGGCAGCAGCAGCACAAGGTTGATCAGCGCGACACCAAGCTGCTTCCAGCGCCTGCCGCGCAGCGAACGCCTGGCTTCAAAATGCGGATTCTTGTCAAGCTCCGTTGCCTCCGCCCAGATGTAGCGGTACGCGCTGTTGCGCATCACGCCCGTCAGGAGCAGCAGCACGCAGAGGCCCACGATCCCCAAGATCGTGAACAGGCCCTCGGCAATCCCTCCCGCCGCCGCGCTCTGCGCGCCGCCGAAAAACTGCACAATGCCGTTCCATACGGCCGTAGCCGCCGTGCCGAATTCCGTAATCCCCTTGATCAGCGTAAACGCTTCCGTATCGGTGTAGAGGTAATACAGCACGCCGCCGGCCGCGCCAAGCGGAATCGCCCATTTGATCAGATGCAGAGCATAGATCACGCCCTCGGCAAGCTTTTCTCCGTACAGGGACAGGTTGAACGCCTCTTTCAGGGAGAACGCTTCGCCGCGGAAGCGGCCCGCAAGCGCCTGGGCAAAGCTGAAGCGCAGGGGCAGCAGCAAAAAAATAACCAGCAGCGGGCAAAGCAGCGCCAGATATCGCATCGCCGATCCCTTCTCGGCATAAACCAGCGCCACCAGCGGCGCAAACGAGATGCAATATAGCAGGCTCACGATCAACACATAGAGCAGCGAGGATAGATAAAACGCAAGTGCGTTTTGCGTGGAACGAAACCTGTTGCTGCGCCTTTTGGTCTGCATGGGAAATACCTCCGTATTCACAATCGCACGATACGCCCATTATATATCACCGCGGCACGCGATGCAAATACCCGCGCTGCAAAACTGTTGCTTGTTTGCATCTGTGCGCACGATGTTTTTTCAAACAAAAAACGGCTTTTACGCCGTTTAATGCAACAGATTCGCACTCATGGCCACCCATCGCGGCGTGTTGTTATAGAGGTTTTGCAGCGCGTCGTGCATGGCCGCCGTCGGGCGGATGCAAATCATCGACGCCATCACATCCTCCAGTTCCCGATAGGTCACGTTTTGTTTGACCAGAAACCGGAGGTCGTCTGTCGCTTCGTCGGCGCTCCATTCGGGACGCATATTGCCCAGCAGCGCATTTTGCATGGCTTCATAAAGCGCGACTTCCTCCGCAAGCATCCCGTTCATGCCGCCCAGCAGCGATTCCTGCGTGAGCGTGATGGACGCGCTCACGTTGCCGCCCAGCATCCACAGGAGGCGGTACGGATCGGCCAGCGCAGGGTGCATCAGAATGATCTGATCCTGCTCGTCCGTAATATATTCAAAGCTCGCCTTGATATAACGGTCCGCGATCACGCTTGCCCAGGCGGCCCCGGACTGGATAACATCCTTGCGGAAGATCTCGCGCGGCTGGAGGGACGGCAGAAATCCGGTGATGTATAAAAGCCCGTGGATGGTTACGTCGTAGCGGAACGCGCGGGTCCTGGCGTTTGCGTGCTCCTCGTCGGAAAAAGCCTTGATCAGCGGCTCGCGCAGATCGGCCGCAAGCTCCAGCGTCCAGGCCTCGCCGGCGCTGGAAAACGAGCACCAAAGCCTGCACGCCAGCGCCTCCGCCGCGGGAATCTCCTCCCAGTTTTTGGAGGTCAAACGGCCGCCCGCAAGCAGCAGCTGCTCCAGCAGCGCGTTTTCGGCGGACGACAGATAATGCGCTTCGTGCGGCAGGAGCTTGAGCACCAGCGCCCGCAGCTTCTCCACCGTCATCAGCTGATCCCGGGACAGTTCCGACGCAAAATAGGATTGCTCAAAGAGCTGCTGGGCATACACGTCGGTTGCCAGCGGGGAGAAAAGGTTGATTTGTACTTGGTTTGACAATCGGCGCTCGCACGCCTCAAACTGCTTCTCGCGCAGGATACTTAACGTTTTTTCCGACCAGTCCTGTTCGTGAATCAGGCTTGTTTCTCTGAGCATTTCTGTTTGCCTCGCGGGTTTATTACGCTACGGGCGTAATCCAATGGAACGGATCCTCCACCCTGCCGTACTGAATGCCGGTGAGCGTGTCGTAAAGTTTTTGGGCGATCGGGCCGATGGTGTTGTCCCCGATGAGCACCTCCTGGCCCTTGAAAAAGATCCTGTTGACGGGCGAGATGACCGCGGCGGTGCCGGTGCCGAACGCCTCGGTGATTTTTCCGCTTTGCGCGTCGGCAATCACGTCCTCGATGGCCATTCGCTTTTCCTCGGCCTCGTAACCCAGATATTTCGCCAGCTTCAGCGTGGAATCTCGCGTGATGCCGGGCAAAATGCTTCCGTTCAGCTTCGGCGTGACAATCTTCTTGCCCTCGTAGGCAAACATCATGTTCATCGAGCCGACCTCTTCCACATAGCGCTGCTCCACGCCGTCCAGCCAGAGCACCTGGGCGTAGCCCATCTTTTTGGCTTTCATCCCGGCCAGGATGCTGGCGGAGTAGTTGCCGCCGGTCTTGGCCGTGCCGACGCCGCCGCGCACCGCGCGCACATGCTCGTCCTCCACATAGATACCCACGGGCGCCAGCCCGCTGGCATAGTACGCGCCGCTGGGAGACAGCAGCACATAATACAGGTATTCCGTAGACGCGGACACGCCCAAATACGGCTGCGTGGCAATCATCGTGGGCCGGATGTACAGCGAGGTACCCTCCTGATGCGGAGTCCATTCCTTATCCAGGGACAGCAGCGCCATCAGGCTTTCCATGCACAGCTCTCCCGGAATCGTCGCCATGCCCATGCGCTCCGCGCTGCGGTTAAGCCGCGCAAAGTTATCGCGGATACGGAACAGGTTCATACCCTTTGGGGTGCGGTAGCATTTTGCGCCTTCGAAAATCTCCTGGCTGTAATGAAGCACGGTGCTGGCGGGATGCAGCGAGAGGTTGCCGAACGGCACCACACGGGCATCATGCCAGCCGATGCCCTCGTTATATTCAATCAAAAGCATATGATCGGTGAAAATCTTACCAAATCCGAGCTTGGTTTCATCCTTGGGCTTTTCCTTGAGCACATTTGCCTTGTTGATTTTGATATCGTACATGATATTCCCTCCGCGTTTTCTATATTATCATGCCGTCGGCATGGTAATTGTGATCGTTCCGGACGCGTCGTCCATCGTAAATACGATCCCCGTAATGCGCTGCACATCCTCAAGCGGCAGGTAGAAAACGCCGTCGATCCGGATCGCGTTGCGGGTCACAAGCGGCTGCGGCTCCGTGTTCTTTTCCCATACGAGATCGCTCAGACTGCCGTCGTCGTTTTGCGTATAGGAAATCCTGTAGAAATCCGTCAGCACCGTAAACGCAAGCTCCTGCGTGTTGTCCCCCGCATTGGCGATTACCACATTGCCCGCGTCCTTGAGGATTTCCATCAGCGGAACGTAGAGGATTTCCTCCGATTCCACGGGGTGCAGAACGGTATCCGTATCCTGCACCGTGAGCGGCGTGGTAAATCCGGCCATCACGTAATGATAATCGCTCATCACCATGGTTGCATTCAGGTCGGGGGTTGCCGTCGGCTCCGGCGTGGCTGTGACATCCTGCGCAGCCGTAGGTTCCGGCGCGACCGTCGGTTCCGCGGACGGGCTTGGCGAAGGCGTGGCCGTCGGTGTTTCGGTCGCGGGAGGAGGCGTGGCCGTATCGTCCGGATAGAACACGGGCGTGGCCGTAACCACCACCGCGGTCGGCGCGGGCTGCACCTCGTCGCTTTCATACAAAACGGTCAGCGTATATTTGCCGGCAATCCCGTCCACCGTCAGCCCGTTCTGATACTGGAACAGCTCCACGGCATGGCGGGTTTGGTTGCCGTAGGCGCCGTCAAGCTCGCCGGTGTAATACCCAAGCTCCGTAAGCCTTTGCTGCAGCGTCAGCACATCGTCGCTGCGATCCCCCATCACCATCTGCCCGTAGTTGCTGTTGGGTGTGATGTTCGGCGTGGGAACGGGCGTCGGGGACGGCGTCGGCACCGGCGTCGCGGTTTCCACAATGCCGTACGGGGTGGGCGCCGGCGTCGGCGTCACATCCACCGTGGAGGGATCGGGCGCGATCTGGACGGAAGAGATATAGAGCATGGACAAGTACAGCAGAATGGTTTTCAACAAATCCATGAACAGCACTCTCCTTTACGCGCAATGGGAAATTTAGGTTTATTATACCACGCGAAAACAATTCTTCGCAATAAACACGCGGCGCTAAATCCCGGAAGAATGATCCAATTTGCGGTGGGCGCGCGCGCTTTGGTCCGCACTGTCGGTAATCACGAGACCCAGCGCGGTTCGGGACAGCTTGCGCATCGGCTCCAGCCATTGGCATATCTGGCCGGGCGTCCACTTCTTCGCACGGATAACCGGAAGGAAGGCGTGGAGCACGCCGCTGATCGCCAGCGCATCGGTAAACAGGTCCGCCTCCGGCATATCGAACAGCACAAAATCAAACTTGTCGTACATCGCTTCCAGAAACGCGGAAAACGACACCGACGCCGACAGCTGCGCGGCCATGCTCTGGCTGTGGTTCTGGTCCAGAAAATACAGATTGCGGACCTTCGTCTGCACGATCGCCTGCTCAAAGGGAATATTGGACGCCAGACAGTGAATCAAATCATGCTCGCCGGCCGCCTGCAGCAGCACGCCGAGGCGCGGTAAATACCAGTTCATATCCACAAGCAGCACGCGGCTGCCCTGTCGGCACAGCTCCTGCGCCAGCAGCACCAGCGTTTCGCTGCGGAATTCGCCGTCTGTCCGCGATACGGCGGCCAGGCTCCTGAGATTGTTCTGTTTGGCCCGAAAACGGATCGCCAGCGAAATCAGCCGCAGCTGTTCGTGCGTATGGAAGCCCGCGAAATCGTAAAGGGCGGGCCGGTCCTCGGGATCGAACCGCTCGTACGCGTCGGTCATGCCTTTGAGGCTGGGAATTTCCGCAATCACGGGCAGCGCGGCTGCGTCCGCGATATCCGACGAGCGGATCAGCTTGGTTTTCTTCATGCAGACCAGCAGCAGGATCAGCGAGAAAAGCAGAAACGATCCGCCCAGCACGGCCGCGATCAGCCATTCCCGGTACAGGGCGGCCGGCTGCTCCGGCGCTCCCGCCAGCACGACGGATTTGAGCGCCGTTTCGTTCGTGGATTTGTTGATGACGTCGATCAGCGAGGCGGACAGCGCATTGGCGGCGTCCGACGCAGTCTTCGCATCGGAGGAAGTGGCTTTCACCAGGAGTATGCCGGTGCTTCCGTAGCGCTGCACACGGGTGCTTGCCGTATCCCAGCGTGCGGCGGACAGCGTACCGGCCTTCAGCGCGTCGTACTTCGACCAGCGGATGGCTTCGTCCGCCAGGGCGGAGAGCGCTTCGCCGTCCTGTTCAAGCATCAGCACTTCCGCGACAGCCTCATACCGTACAGGCAGCACGGTATAAGCAAAAACGCCCGCGGCGGCGGCAAGGATCACGGACAATAACGCAACCCAGCGCAACCGCCTTTTCCATAGATAAAATACGGCTTTCATCCTGATGCGACCCCCATCCGCGCTTTTCTCAAAGAATATCACATCCGATTATAGATGGCAAGCAAGCCGCAAGGTGAAACCGGGCTGTTTTTCATTGCGAAAACTTCACAACTATAGTATGATTGTAACGAATGGGAACAAAATGAACGTTATATTCGTTAGTATCAGGAACAAACGCTTATGACGGAGGCATCCGAAATGAAACGAATTGGTTTGCTTGCTCTGGTTATCGTGTTGCTGGCGACGCTGCTGCCGCTTTCGACGGCCGCTGCGACACAGTATGGAACGGTCACAGGCGGATGGCTGAGGCTGCGCTCGGGCCCATCCTATGACGCAACGATCATTAAATCGTATTACACGGGATCCGTAGTTGAAATTCTGAGCACCAGCGGCAACTGGTATTACGTGGAGACGGCGGACGGATATAACGGATATATGTATTCGTCCTATATCACCCTGGGCGGAGGCGGTTCATCCGGCACCACGGCTTACGTCACCAGCGCAAACGGCTACGGCGTGCGCTTGCGTACCGGCCCCAGTACGGGCTACCGTGTGCTGGCGGTCTATTCCGTGGGCACGCAGGTAACCGTTTTGGCGACGGGCACCATCTGGAGCCGGATTCAAATCGGCTCCACCGTGGGATATATGATGAATGAATTCCTCACCACCACGGCGCCCGGCTCATCTCCCTCGACGCCGGAAAGCGGCGATATGGCGACGGTATGGAGCTCCAACGGCTACGGCGTGCGCCTGCGCTCCGGCCCCGGCACGGGCTATTCCATCATCGGTTTGTACAGCGTGGGGACGCGTGTATCCGTTATTACCCGCGGCACGACCTGGGACTATATCCTTGTGGGCAGCCGCGTCGGGTATATGATGAACGAGTTCCTCAACTATGACCACACAACGCTGCCCGTCGCGACGGGCATCACCGTCACTGCCGATTCCTCGACCGGCATGCAGGATGAAACCGTGGACCTTGACGTAACCGTCACGGGTACGGATCTCTCCTCCCCCGCCTATACGCTGGCCGTAACCGGCAACTCGAGCATGGCGGAGATTGTGAGTGGTCAGCTGCATATTCTGTCCTCCGCAACCGTAGGCGCCGTGATCACGGTCACCGCGACGACGACGGATGACGATTCCGGCGGCAATCCGATCACCGCCACCTGCACCGTGACCGTAACGGCGGCGGCGCCGCGCGTAACCGCCTTCTCCTTTGACGAAACCACCGCGACGGTATCCATCGCAAGCGGCAGCGTACAGCGCAGAATTGGTTATTCCATCAGCGGATATAACCTCTCCACGCCATCCTTCGCACTGACCGTACCCTCCAGCGTCAGCGCACACGTAACCGCGTCCATTGATACCGCCAGCGAGGAGATCGTGATCAGTATTGCGGACACCATTACGGCAGGCACCATGTTCACCATCACGGGTACGACGACGGATAACGATTCGGGCGGCCATCCCAAAACCGCGACGATCGCCTTCACCGTAACGGATACCGCCGTAACGCTCAGCTCCATCGAGCTCGTTCCCAGCCTGACGTCCGTCCGTTGGAATGAGACGGCGCAGATCAACGCCACGCTTCATTATTCCGACGGTTCTTCCGTACATAACGCCACCCTGACCACGCAGTATACCTTAGCCATCACCAGCGGCACGGCCGCAACGCTCAGCGGCAAAACGCTGCTGCCCGATACGACGCTGACCGGCGTTCCCAACGAAACCGTCACTATCACGGGTACGGCGGTTGAAGACCCGACTAAAACCGATACCGCCGTCATTACCATCGTGGCGCGCAATGTGCCCGGCGTTCCGGTATTGAATACCGCGGTTGCCGGAAACGGCAGCGTTTCACTCGACTGGGACGTGCAGACAGACGACGGCGGAACCGCCATCACCGGCTATATCGTTACCTATAACGACGATCCGCTCGCCGCTAAGCTGCCGGGCGCCACGACGGGGGCGAGCACGACGGAAGCCACCGTTCCCGGCCTGACCAACGGACACACTTACTACTTCTACCTGCAGGCCAGCAACTCGCAGGGCAACAGCGATTACAGCGCATACAAAACCGCCACGCCGGTCGCCACCGCGCCATCCTCACCCACGGCTCTGACGGTAACTGCGGAAAGCGACCAGTCCGTGTCTCTCTCATGGGGTCCGCCCACGACCGACGGCGGCTCTTCGCTGACCAAATACCGTGTCAACTACAGCAACGGCGGCGCCGAGCAGCTCTTCCTTGACAACATTGATCCGACCACCACCACGGCGACGGTTACCGGCCTGACCAACGGCACGACCTACACCTTCTACGTATATGCCTTCAATACGATTGGCGCCAGCGCCGCCGCTACCACGACCGGCACGCCCGCCACAATCCCGTCCGCGCCGCAATCACTGGCTGTTTCTTCCCACGGCGACGGAACGGTTTCGCTTTCATGGGTTGCGCCCGCCAGCAACGGCGGCTCGGCCCTGATGGGATATTCCGTACACGTTGACGGGAACCCAACGGCTTACAGTACGCCTGCGGCGGACGCCACCTCCGCCACGGTATCCGGCCTGACCAACGGTACGGAATATACCTTCACGGTCTACGCCGTGAACATAAAGGGTCCAAGCGCCACCGCGGCCAGTGTAAATGGCACACCGTCCACCGTGCCCGGAACGCCCACTGCGCTATCGGTAACCGCCCATCCCTCAACTTCCATTTCCCTTTCCTGGAGTGCACCGGCCAGCACCGGCGGATCGGACCTGATCGCCTATACGATTTATTACAACACCGGAGGCTCGGACACGCAATTTGTCCGCGCGTCCGGCGACGAGCTCAACACCACCGAAATGGTCACAGGTCTTTCGGCTAATACCTCTTATAACTTCTCAATCTATGCGGTGAACGCAAACGGAACCTGTACGACTCCCGCCACGATCACCCAGGCGACAGACCCGTAATGTATTCCATATCTTACGCCTCCGGAGAGATCCGGAGGCTTTTTTGATGATTTTAGCCAAGGGATTGACGCGCTGTTTCTCTTATGGTATTCTGAATAGCGAACATTTATTCCCCTTCTATCAAGGAGTACACCGTGAACAAATTCGTATTGCAATCCCCCTATCAGGCCAGCGGGGATCAGCCAGCCGCCATCGCCAGTTTGGCCGAAGGCGTGCAAAACGGGCTGAAGGATCAGGTGCTGCTGGGGGTAACGGGCAGCGGCAAAACGTTTACCATGGCGTCTGTCATCGAGCGTGTGCAGAAACCCACGCTGGTGATCGCGCACAATAAAACGCTGGCCGCCCAGCTTTGCAGCGAGTTCCGCGCGTTCTTCCCGGACAGCGCGGTGGAATACTTCGTCAGCTACTACGATTATTACCAGCCGGAGGCCTATATCCCCTCCACCGATACCTATATCGACAAGGACGCCTCCATCAACGAGGAGATCGACCGCCTGCGCCACTCCGCCACCGCCGCCGTGCGCGAGCGCAGCGACGTGATCATCGTCGCAAGCGTATCGGCCATCTATTCCATGGGCGATCCAAGCGAATACACCAGCATGACGGTCAGCCTGCGGCCCGGCATGACAATCAGCCGCGACAAGCTGATCGAACAGCTGGTGGATATCCAATACGTACGCAACGATATCGATTTTACGCGCGGCAGCTTCCGCGTGCGCGGCGACGTGCTGGAGATTATCCCCTCCAACCAGCGCGAGCACGCGCTCAGGATCGAGTTCTTCGGCGACGAGATCGAGCGCATCCGCGAGGTGGAGGTGGTCACGGGCAACGTGATCGCCACGCTGGAGCATGCGATGGTCTTCCCCGCCACGCATTACGCCATGGACCGAGAGCGGATGAACAGCCAGCTTTCGCAGATCGAGCACGATATGGAGGTACGCGTCCAGGAGCTCAACGACGAGGGCCAGCCGCTGTTCGCCCTGCGCCTGAGGCAGCGCACGCAGTACGATATCGAGATGATCCGCCAGGTCGGCGGCTGCACGGGCATCGAGAACTACAGCCGTTATTTCGACGGCCGCAAACCGGGCGAGGCCCCGTTCTGCCTGCTGGATTATTTCCCGGACGATTGCCTGATGTTCATCGACGAAAGCCATGTGACCGTACCGCAGATCCGCGGCATGTACAACGGCGACAGGGCACGCAAGAAGGCGCTGGTGGACTACGGGTTCCGCCTGCCCTCGGCCTTCGACAACCGCCCGCTGGTGTTCGATGAATTCCGCCGGCGGCAAAACCAGACCATCTATGTCTCCGCCACACCCGCGGAATACGAGCAGTCCATTGCCCAGAATATCGTAGAGCAGATCATCCGGCCCACGGGCCTTCTCGATCCGCTGGTGATCCTGCGCAAGGCTACGGGTCAGGTGGACGACCTGATCGGCGAAATCCGCAATACCGTGGAAAGAGGCGAGCGCGTGCTGGTGACCACGCTCACCAAGCGGATGGCGGAAAGCCTGACCGATTATCTGCACAACCTCGATATCCGCGTGCGCTACCTGCATTCGGATATCCAGACCATGGAGCGCTCCGTGCTGATCCGCGATCTGCGTCTGGATGAGTTCGACGTGCTGGTG
>Ga0116164_10002111_pt1 | contig 14456 bp, 14 predicted proteins | sample AD_UKC109_MetaG_FD_89888 | JGI IMG/M metagenome (GOLD analysis project Ga0116164, IMG submission 89888) | Active sludge microbial communities of municipal wastewater-treating anaerobic digesters from Hong Kong - AD_UKC109_MetaG | ecosystem: Engineered > Bioreactor > Anaerobic > Digestate... | reverse complement strand
GGAGGCCGCGGCGGACGGCGGTTCGCCCGTGGTGATTTCCATTATTCCCGCCGATACCGCCGCCGCACAGGCAAACGCGGAAACGCCGACGGTCATCGCCGAGGAAACCCAGACGGAGCAGCCGGAGTTTCTGGTCGGCACGGCGCCGCTGGGGCTGTACGATTACGAAATTCCGGCGGACATGATCACCATCAATATGGACAGCACCGAACGAAAAGTCCATCAGAGCTTGATGAACGAGGCGGCGCAGCGGCTGGCCGGCAACCTGGTATCGGCCATCCTCGATTTGCCCGCCGAGGACAGATTGCTGCTCTCGGACGGCATGACCGAGGAGGACTACGCCGTATTCCTTGCAATGCTTGATTAGGAAACTCGACAAGAGAAGAAATTTGGAGTAGAATCAACCCGTAAAGCGCCAAGGAGTGGATGCGGAATTGAGCGGGACGTGCGTTGCGGACAAGGTTGAAGCCACGCGGAAAGCACGCGTGGTATTCTCCAGCGAACGCAGCGTGCCGTCGCCGGCCGTGCAGCTCCCCGCGGAGCTGAGGCTGGGCGGGAGGCAGACGATGGACGGCCTTGTCCTGATGCGGAAGCTGCCCGACCGCTGCGTGACCGCCGCGTTTTTCGATCCGCAGTACCGCGGTATCCTCGACAAGCTGTCCTACGGCAACGAGGGAGAAAGGCGCGGCAAAGCGCGCTGCTCGCTGCGGCAGATGACGGAAGAAACCATTCGGCAGTTCATCGGGGAAATCGACAGGCTGCTGATCCCGGGCGGGCACCTGTTTTTATGGATGGACAAGTTCCACGTCTGCACGGGATTTACCCAGTGGCTTACGGATACGAAGCTGGGCTGTGTCGATATGATCACATGGAACAAGGGCCGTATGGGGATGGGATACCGCACCCGCCGTGCCTGCGAATATCTGGTGGTGCTCCAGCGCCCGCCGCGAAAGGCCAAGGGCGTGTGGAAGGTCCATAATATCCCCGATGTATGGTGTGAGAAAGCGCACGCGGAACGCGGCGTGCATGCAAAGCCCGTGGAGCTGCAGGCCAGGCTGATCGAAGCGGTGAGCAATCCCGGCGACCTGGTGCTGGACCCCGCGGCGGGCTCCTATTCGGTGCTTGCGGCCTGCCAGAGCATCGGACGGAATTTTATCGGATGCGACCTGAACGATTGAGCGGATGTCTTAAGGAGGTTCTGGCATGAAGCGAATGATGATGCGTATCCTTTCCCTGGGACTGATGCTGATGCTTTGCGCAAGCGCGGCTGCGGAATCGGCGGACGATCTTTCCTATACGATGTTCGAAAAGCTGATGAAACAGCTGGACGCGGGCAGCGGGTTCGTCGGTACGCTGACGCTGACCGCGACCGCGGCGGAGGGCCGCGAAAACGACGCCTTCTCCACCGTTAAGCCGCTCACGCTGGATTGGACGTACATCAAGGCGAACGGCGACACCGAAGCGGGCGTGCCCGACGATATGCGGCTGAAATTCACGCTGGATGCCAGCGATTACCAGCAGGGGAGCGCGGAATTTTCCCTGCAGGACGGGGCGCTGTACATGCAGAGCTCGCTGCTTAACGACGGCTGGTACCTGGCGGATAAGGAAACGCTGCAAGCCGCGCTGAGCGAAACCGGCGCATCGGACATGCTGTCCTCCGCGTCGGCCACGCTGCAGGCCGGCGGGCTGATGGCGGGAACGATGTCGTTTTTGAAGGGCATGGCCGTCTATCTGGTCGGGGCGGATACCGCAGGAATATCCGACGCGCTGCAGCAGTACACGACCAAGATCGATTTCTGGCTGGAGGGCTACCGCGAAACCGTGCAGATGACCAGCCTGGAGGACGGCACATCCGTGATGGACATCGCGTACAGCATTCCCGCGGCCGCCGTGAAGGCGCAGCTCAAGCAGCTGCTGATCGACCTGATGAACGACGATACGCTGCTGCCCCAGCTGCAGGCGCTGATGTCCGAGGAGCAGGCGGCGCTGTTCCTGGAACCCGATTTACAGCCTTACTATTTCTATGCCGTGGACGAGCTGCCGCTGGACGGCGATCTTCTGGTCAGCCGCGAGGTCAGCTTCCTGGGCGATACGGTGCAGCTCTCGGTGATCATGCCGCTGTACGACAGCGTTTCCGGCGCGATGACCCTGGAGTACACCCGCAAGCAGAGCGCGGAGGATATGCCCTACGACCATACGCTGAGCATTGCCGGCGCGGACAGCCGCGCGGAGCTTAACTTCAGCACCTATGAAACGATCACCGGCACCACCGTGTACCAGGGCACGCTCCTGGTGGAGGGCGCGGAGACGGACGGCGTGAAGCCGCAGACCCTGTGGGCGTCCTTCGTCCTGAGCATCCAAAGCGTGACCACCAAGGACCTGAACGGGTACGAAACACAAAACGAGAACCTGAAGCTCTCCGTCGAGCCAGCGGAGATCCCGGAGCTGGAGGACGCTTCGCTGTATGTGGCGTTTTCCAAAACCGATCTGGCGCTGGACATGAGCTTTGCCAGCCTCTCCGCGAAAAACTCTCCCACGGACGTATCGGTGAAGCTGTCGCTTTCGGGCGAAGGCATGGCCCAGAGCGTTACGCTGGAGCTGGCGGGCACCACAACCGCCAAATGGACGCCCGAGGCCTTCGACGCGTCCGGAGCCGCGGACCTTGCGCAGATGACGCAGGAGGACCTGCAATCGCTGGTCTCGCAGGCGGTGGTGAAGGGCGGGCTCTTGTTCCTGCCGTATATCAATCTGCCGCAGATCGACACCGATTCCGCACAATGATCTGGGACGATTTGCGGACGTAAAATACAAGCAAAGAACAGCTCTTCTACTTGACACTCCACCATCGGTATTGTATACTCCGCAGTATACAGCAACGGCGCTGAGGACTATTTGCGATGTCTGAAAGTGTCGTTTTTGTCCATTCTATGCAGCATTGGCTGCAATCCATCATATGCAGGAGGTATCGGAACGTGATGAATTCATGCGAGCGGTTTGGGGAAAATGTATTCAACGACGCCGTTATGCAGAAACGACTCCCCAAAGAGACCTACAAAGCCCTGAAACGCACGATTCAAGAAGGGCAGACGCTTGATCCGCAGATCGCGGGCGTTGTCGCCAACGCGATGAAGGACTGGGCACTGGAGCTGGGCGCCACCCATTATACCCATTGGTTCCAGCCGATGACCGGCATCACCGCCGAAAAGCACGACAGCTTCATCAAGCCTGTCGGAGACGGAAGCGTGCTGCTGGAGTTCTCCGGCAAGGAACTGGTGCAGGGCGAGCCGGACGCGAGCTCCTTCCCCAGCGGCGGCATCCGCGCCACGTTCGAAGCCCGCGGCTATACCGCTTGGGATCCCACCAGCTATGCTTTCATCAAGGAAGGCATCCTGTGCATTCCGACCGCGTTTTGCAGCTACGGCGGCGAAGCGCTGGATAAGAAAACCCCCCTGCTGCGCGCCATGCAGGCCCTCAACAAGCAGGCCCTGCGCGTGCTGAAGCTCTTCGGCAACGAGGATGTGAAGCGCGTATATCCCACGGCAGGTCCCGAGCAGGAATATTTCCTGATCGACAAGGAAGACTTCAAAAAGCGCCCCGACCTGATCACTACCGGCCGTACGCTGTTCGGCGCGGCGCCGTCCAAGGGTCAGGAGCTGGACGATCACTATTTCGGCGCAATCCGCACCCGCGTATCCGGCTTCATGAAGGAGCTGAACGAAGAGCTCTGGAAGCTGGGCGTATACTCCAAGACCGAGCACAACGAAGTGGCACCCGCGCAGCATGAAATGGCGCCGGTGTTCGCCACCGTGAACGTGGTTGCCGATCACAATCAGCTTGCCATGGAAGTGATGAAGCGCGTCGCCGATAAGCACGGCCTCACCTGCCTGCTGCACGAGAAGCCCTTTGCAGGCATCAACGGCTCCGGCAAGCACAACAATTACTCGCTGTCCACCGATACCGGCATGAACCTGCTGGATCCCGGCGATACCCCCAGCGAGAACGCGCAGTTCCTGCTGTTCCTCGCCGCGATCATCCAGGCCGTGGATGATTATCAGGATCTGCTCCGTGTGTCCATCGCCAGCGCGGGCAACGATCACCGCCTGGGCGCCAACGAAGCCCCGCCGGCCATCATCAGCATGTTCCTGGGCGACGAGCTGACCGCCGTGATCGACTCCATCATTAGCGAGAGCGCTTACAACGGCAAAAAGCGCGAAAGCATGCTACTGGGCGTGGATGTGCTTCCCGCATTCCCCAAAGATAACACCGACCGCAATCGCACCTCGCCGTTTGCGTTCACCGGCAACAAGTTTGAGTTCCGCAGCCTGGGCTCCGCGCAGTCCATCTCCGGCCCGAACACGAACCTGACCACCGCGATTGCCGAGAGCCTTTGCCAGTATGCCGACGAGCTGGAAGCCGCGAAGGACTTCACCGCCGCGATCAACACGCTGATCCGCCGCGTGCTCAAAGCGCACAAGCGCATCATCTTTAACGGCAACAACTACGATCCTTCCTGGGTTGTGGAAGCGGAAAAACGCGGCCTGATGAACCTCAAGTCCACCGTGGACGCCGCGCCCTACTACATCGCCGAGAAAAACGTTGCGCTCCTCAAAAAGCACGGCATTTTCTCCGAGACCGAAGTGCACAGCCGCTACGAGATCCGCCTGGAGAAGTACGTCAAGGTCATCAACATCGAAGCGATGTGCATGTCCAACATGGCCCACACGCTGATCCTGCCGGCGGCCCTTACCTACAGCAGCGAGGTTGCGCAGGAGGCCGGAGCCAAGAAGAGCGTTGCGCCTTCCCTTTCGCTGGAGGCCGAAACCGCGCTGCTTGAGAAGCTCGGCGCCGGGATCACCGAACTGTCCAAAGCCATCGACGTGCTGGACAAGGCGATCGCTGGCCAGGACGAAGAGAAGGACCTGCCGGAGCAGGCGGCCTATTCTCACGACACCATCATCACGGCGATGAATGAAGTACGCAAGTACGGAGACGCGCTGGAAGTGATCGTCGCCAAGAAGTACTGGCCGATTCCCACCTACCAGGACATTCTGTTCTACTAATGCCCCTGCGGCGCGCGCCGCGTGGAGCCTACAATGATGTGTGGTTCCGACCCTGATAAAAATCCAAGCCATCATGCGACCGGCTATGGGGATGCCCCATCGTCACTGATCATCGCTCAAAGACGAGCGCATGAACGGCTTGGTTTTTTATATCGAAAATTGAGGAGGAGAGACAATGCATTTGCTCGCAACATTGGCTACTGAGGTAGCAACGGAAGTGGCGGAAGCCGCCGGTGCTGTGGATATTACATCCGCAATCTCGTCGGTAGACTCCGTATGGACCCTGTTGGCCACCGGCTTGGTGTTCTTCATGCAGGCAGGCTTCGCCATGGTGGAAACCGGCTTTACCCGTGCGAAAAACGCCGGTAACATCATCATGAAGAACCTCATGGACTTCGCAATCGGTTCTGTCGTCTTCTGGATCATCGGTTTCTCGATCATGTTCGGCGATACCGTGGGCGGCCTCATCGGTTCTGTCCAGTTACTGATTTCCGGCGACATGTTCCATCCCGACAACATCGGCCTGTTCACCTTCGTTATGTCGAAGGCGTGTTCTGTGCAACGGCTGCCACCATCGTCAGCGGCGCCATGGCAGAAAGAACCAAATTCATCAGCTATTGTATCTATTCTGCAGTTATCTCGGCATTCATCTACCCGGTAAGCGGCCACTGGATCTGGGGCGGCGGCTGGCTGAGCCAGCTGGGCTTCCTGGATTTCGCAGGCTCCACCGCGGTTCACCTGGTCGGCGGCGTCGCGGCCTTCGTCGGCGCAGCAATGCTCGGGCCCCGCATCGGCAAGTATACCAAGGACGGAAAGTCCAAGGCGATCCCCGGCCACAGCCTGACGCTGGGCGCGCTGGGCGTGTTCATCCTCTGGTTTGGCTGGTTCGGTTTCAACCCCGGCTCCACCCTGTCGGCCAGCGGTGACAACGCCATCGCGATCGGCGATATCTTCATGACCACCAACCTTGCCGCGGCGGCAGCCACGGTTACGGTAATGATCCTGACCTGGATCCGTTACAAAAAGCCCGACGTCTCCATGACGCTCAACGGCTCGCTCGCCGGCCTCGTTGCCATCACCGCGGGCTGCGCGTTCGTCAATCCCGTCGGCGCATTCTTCATCGGCGTGATCTCCGGCTTTGCGGTTGTGTTCGGCGTCGAGTTCATTGACAAGGTCCTCAAAGTGGACGATCCGGTCGGCGCGGTTGCGGTTCACGGCGTCAACGGTGCGGTTGGTACGCTGTGCGTCGGTCTGTTCGCGGTTGACGGCGGCCTGTTCTACGGCGGCGGCTGGCATCTTCTGGGCGTGCAGGCGATCGGCGTTCTGTCCGTTATGGCCTGGGTTACCGTTACGATGCTCATCGTGTTCTGGCTGTTGAAGGTGACGATCGGCCTGCGTGTGTCGGCTACCGAAGAAATTCGCGGCCTCGACGTGGAAGAGCACGGACTCATCAGCAGCTATGCGGACTTCATGCCGATGCTCAGCCAGGGCGAAATCCCGCTGGGCGACGAAGTGTCCCTGCCGCAGGAAGCCGCTCCCGTGGAGAAGGCTGTGCCTGTTGTGGCCCAGAAAGTGGTCCCGACCGACGGCAGCAAGATGTCCGATATTGTGATCATTACCAAGCAGTCCAAGTTTGAAGCGCTGAAAGCCGCCATGGACGGCATCGGCGTAACCGGTATGACGGTCACCCAGGTTCTCGGCTGCGGCATGCAGAAGGGCCGCCCGGAATACTATCGCGGCGTTGAGATGGAAACCAACCTCCTGCCCAAGATTCAGGTGGAGATCGTGGTTTGCAAGATCCCCGTCCGCACTGTGATCGAAGCGGCCAAGAATGCCCTGTACACCGGCCACATCGGCGATGGCAAGATCTTCGTCTACGACGTGGAGAATGTTGTCAAAGTGCGTACCGGTGAGGAAGGCTACGATGCCCTGCAGGACGTCGAATAACCCCCAGACTGCTTATAAAACCTGACCTGCTTTGTCAACTTCGGAGGGCAAGCGGCATCACTTACGAACGTGTAAGTTCAGCCGCTTGCCCTCCTCGTTTTCGTGCATCTCAGGCTTTCTAAGCAGTCTGGCTTATTCCCTATAGGCTTCAATTCTCGAATCAATCATTCTGCATAGAAAAAGGAGGCATTTGTCTCCTTTTTTGCTGCTACGTAATTTTCTTGTTGCTTCACTTTATAAAGAGAAGCGGAATATTTTTATGCCCGCGCTTTCCGGATCGCTTCCGCGGCCTGGTCGGGGGTGAGCACGCGGCCGGTGGAGACGACCTGATTGTCCACCACCAGCGCGGGCGTGGACATCACGCCGTAGGCTACGATGGCGGCGGGATCGGTCACCAGCTCCACCTGCGGGTCCATGCCAAGAGTTTTCAGCGCCTCCTGTGCGTTTTCCATGAGCTTGTGGCAGTTCTTGCAGCCGCCGCCCAGCACCTTCACCGCGCTGGCGTTTGCTTCCGTCGGCGTACAGCATTCGCCGCAGCAGCAGGATTTCGATTCGGATTTCTTCTGGGAATGAAAGAGTGGCATAGGTTTCTTCCTTTCTGATTAGGCGATGAACGCCTGTATTGCGTTGAACAGGTATCCCACGAGGATGATTCCCACCGTGCAGATGGCCACGAACACGGCCAGCAGCTTGGGCTTGACCGCCTTGCGTAAAAGAATCAACGAGGGGAGGGAGAGCGTGGTGACCGCCATCATGAAGCTGAGCACCGTGCCGAGCTGCGCGCCCTTCAGCAGCAGCGGCTTGGCGATGGCAATTGTGCCGAAGATATCGGCGTACATCGGAACGCCGATGATCGTCGCCAGCGGCACGCCCAGGGCGTTCTCCGTACCGAGCACCGCTTGCACCCACGCTTCGGGGATCCAGTTGTGGATCACCGCGCCGATGCCCACGCCGATCAGCACGTATGGGAACACCTTCTTGAAGGTTGCCGCCATCTGCTGCTTGGCATAGAGCAGGCGGTCGCGGATCCGCAGCGTGGGAATGTCCGCGTCCTCGGTGTGCACGGCGCGGATAAAGCCCTCCACCTGGTCCTCCATGCGGAGCTTTTCAATCAGCCATCCGCCGGCTACGGCGATCACCAGGCCGAATACCACGTACAGCACGGCAACCTTTACGCCGAAGATGCTCATCAGGAGCACCAGCGAGGCGAGATCCACCATGGGGGAGGAGATCAGGAACGAGAACGTGACGCCCACGGGCAGGCCCGCCGAGGAAAACCCGATGAACAGCGGAATGGAGGAGCACGAGCAGAACGGCGTCACCGTGCCCAGCAGCGCAGCGATCAGGTTGGCAAGCAGCCCGCGGAACCGCCCCAGAATCCTGCGGCTGCGCTCCGGCGGGAAGAAGCTCTGAATGTAGCTGATGCCGAAGATCAGCACACAGAGCAGAACGCCGATCTTGACCACGTCGAAGATAAAGTAGGAAAGGCTCGCAACCCAGCGGTTGTCCGTTTGCATCCCCAGCAAACGCAGGCCGGCGTTGATCAGAGTTTGCAGCCAGGCCATACCCAAAATCTGCTGCTGAAAGAAGTTCCACGCTTGCTGCATATCATTTGCCTCCGCAGCTGCAGCCTTCGCGGCACGCGTTTTCGTCTTCGTGCAGGGCGGTCAGCGATTGCAATGTCGCGATCGCCAGCTCGCCGCCCTCCGGGTTGATGCGGTAATGGGCCCACTTGCCCTCTTGCCGGTTGATCACAACCCCCGCGTCGCAAAGAATTTTCATGTGATAGGAAAGGGTGGACTGACTCATATCCAGAGCCTTGAGCAGCTCGCAGGCGCACAGCTCGCCGCCTTGCAGAAGCTCGATGATCTTCAGGCGGTTTTCATCGCAGAAGGCCTTGAACCGTTTGGCTTCCGCCGCATAATCACGCATGGTGATTCCTCCCATATCTAAAAGTATCGATCTGAAGTTTATCACTCAGATCGATACTTGTCAATATGAGATTGGGGATATTTTTACCGGAACATGTTTGCCAGCTCGTCGTATTTCGTATGGGTGATCAGCGCGTCCTGCTTGATGCCCACCATGCGCACCACGTAGGTCCAACGCCCGTAGGGCGTAATATCCTTGATATAGTTCAGGTTGATGATATAGCTCTTGTGGGAGCGGAAAAACACGTCGCTGGGCAGGCGGCTTTCCATATCGCTCAGGGAATCGCTGATGGAATAACGCTCGCCGTTCTTGGTGTACAGAACCGTGGAGCGGTCCTCCCGCTGCACCAGCAGCAGGTCGCTGAGATCGATAAACGCGCTTCCCTCGCGGTGGCGCAGCATCAGCCGGCCGTCGATGGGCTTGCGGTTGGCGTTGACGGCCTGCGAAAACGTGGGCGTCGCACACGAAAGCGTCAGGCTGTCATGCACGCGCGACAGGGTTTGCAGCATACGGTCCAGTTTGAAGGGCTTTACCAGATAATCAAACGCGTACACCTCGAAGGCTTCGCTCATGTAGGTGTTGTGCGCCGTCACGAACAGGATGACCGTTTCGGGGTTCATATCCTGTATCTGCCTTGCGCATTCCACGCCGTCAATCTTGGGCATCTCGACGTCCAGCAGCACGACGTGGGGCTTCAGCTCCTCAAACTTGCGCATGGTTTCTTCGCCGTCCGCCGCCTCGCCCGCCAGCGCAAAGCCCTCCGCCTTGTCGATCACATGGCGGAGCACGGTGCGCATATCGGCGTCGTCGTCGGCGATCAGCACCTGATATGTTTCCGTCGTCATCGGCGTACCCCCGGCCGTTTCAGAATTTCGCTCATTACCACGGCCCGCACAAGCGTGTCGCGGTTAAAGCTCTCCGGCAGGATTTTCATCCGGTTCTGCAAAACCGTCTGATAGGCCTCGTTGGCGTCGTCGAATTCCTCGGGCGTATAGCCGAGCCCTTCGGCGGCCGGCGCGTTCAGGCTGCCCTGATAATCGGAGAACGACTTTTGCAGATCCTTCGAGGGCGAGATCGGCGTATAGGTGCTCAGAACCGCGCTGGGATCGCGGCCCTCCTGCGCGGTGGGCGCCGGAGCGGGCTTGGGCCTGGACGGAAAGCGAAAATCCTCCCGTTTCGGAGCGGACTTGGGCACGGGCCGGGGCTTGGTGGCCTCGATCTGCGCCTGCGTCTGCTGCTGTTTGGCCTGTACCTGCGCTTTCTTTACCATTTTGATGACGAAGTTGATAACGAAAAAGAGAATCGCAAGGGTAATAATGCCGTCCATTATTTTCACCTCACTTCAAGCGGCAGAGGGCCTATGCCCTCTGCCGGAAAGACAGGCGACATTATTTCTTCTTATCCTGGTCGGCTACGGACGGCTGCACCGGCGCAGTTGCCTTGGCGATGCCGTCGCGCATGTCGGTATCGGCCATCACGTTTTTCATCTGGTAATAATCCATCACGCCCAGCTTGCCTTCACGCAGCGCCTGCGAGAGCGCCTTGGGAACCTCGGCCTCGGCCTCGGTCACGCGTGCGCGCATCTCCTGCACGGCGGCCTTCATTTCCTGTTCGCGGGCAACGGCCATGGCGCGGCGCTCCTCGGCGCGCGCCTGCGCGATGTGCAGGTCGGCCTGCGCCTGGTCCATCTGCAGCTGTGCGCCGATATTGCGGCCTACGTCCACATCCGCGATATCGATGGACAGGATCTCGTACGCGGTGCCGGCGTCCAGCCCCTTGTTCAGCACGGTGCGGCTGATAAGATCGGGGTTCTCCAGCACCTGTTTGTGGGTCTCCGCCGAGCCGACGGTGGTAACAATGCCCTCGCCGACGCGTGCGATGATCGTTTCTTCGCCGGAGCCGCCGACCAACCGCTCGATGTTCGTGCGAACGGTGACGCGCGCCTTGGCGCGCAGCTCGATGCCGTCCTTGGCGATGGCGGCGACGGTGGGCGTTTCGATGACCTTCGGGGTGACCGACATCTGCACGGCCTGCAGCACGTCGCGGCCCGCCAGGTCGATGGCGCTTGCCTTGGCAAACGGCATTTCAATGTTGGAGCGCTGCGCGGCGATCAGGGCGTTGATGACGCGGTCCACGTTGCCGCCGGCCAGATAGTGGGTTTCGAGCATCGGCAGGGTGATGTCCAGCCCGGCCTTGCGCGCCTTGATCAGCGGGTCCACCAGACGCTTGGGGGGGATACGGCGCAGCCGCATGCCGACCAGCGACGCGATGCCCACGTGCACGCCGGATGCCAGCGACGTAATCCACAGGCCGACCGGCACGAAGCGCAGGAAAACGGAGATCAGGATAATGGCGAGAAGAATGGGGATGACCACCCAGAGTACGGAGGACAGCTCCTCCGAGGACGACGCGTAGCTTAACGCCATGAGAGATTGAATCATAATCGGTTCTCCTTTCGGGTTTTCAATATTCGATTTATTTACCGTCGATTCTGCGAACGATCACGCGAAGCCCGTCCACGCTGGTGACACGCACCGGCGTTCCCTTGGGGATGAACTCCGCGTCGCTGACCACGTTGAGCCTCACGCCCTCGATCTCCGCCATGCCCACGGGGCGCAGCGTGGTGGTGACAATGCCTTCCTTGCCGATGAACACGTTCATGTCCTCCTTGGTGGCGGTGTAGCCTTCGGAGGCGGTTTCCGATTTCATCAGGACAAGCGGACTTTTGGAAAGCCTCCCTTTGGTGGCGGACCGCAGCGTGATGGAAATCACTACCCCGATCAGCGCGAGAACCACAAGGGTCAGCCCAAGCGCCGCGAACGGGCCGTGGTTCATGAGCATCAGCGCGATGCTGACGCCTTCCAGAAGAATACCCGAAATTCCGGCGATGCCAAATCCGGGCATGAACACCTCAATCACCAGCAAGGCCGTACCCACGAGGAAAAACAGGATGATGGCGAGGTTTGTGGATAAGAAATCAATCATATGAAATACCTCCCGGTATAGTTTCGGATGAAAGCATTGTACCATGCTATGGCTGAAGTGACACCGGAAAGAGGATAAACACCGCGCTTTTCCGGCTGAAACGTCCTCCGGCCGGCGCGCGCAAGCGCAGAAACTCCCGCAAACGCGTTTACGGGAGCAAATCGGGATACAAACCGTCGTCTTTAAGCTGCTGGCGCACCATCTTCAGATCCGCCCACGTTTCGTGCTTGCGGCGCGGGTCGCGCAGCAGCGCGGCGGGATGGAACGTCGACATAATTTTGATCCCGCTCCGCTCAAACCACTGCCCGCGGCACTGCGTGATGCGGTACTGCGGCCCCAGCATCACCCGCACGGCGGTGGAGCCCAGCAGGAAGATCGCCCTGGGCTTGACCAGCGCGATCTGGTTCAGCAGATGGGGGCGGCAGGCCTCCAGCTCGTCGGGCTTGGGCGTGCGGTTTTTCGGCGGGCGGCATTTGACGGTATTGCAGATATACACACGGCTGCGGGGGAGATCGATCGCCTTGAGCATGTTGGTCAGCAGCTCGCCCGCGCGCCCCACAAAGGCTTCGCCCTGCAGGTCTTCCTGCTCCCCGGGGCCTTCGCCGATCAGCATCAGCGGGGCCTTGGGGTCGCCTTGTCCCATCACCTTTTGGGTGCAGCTTTCGCACAGCGGACATGCCGTGCATTCGGAAACCTGTTCTGCGAGCTTTGCCCATGTAATCTGCATGAAGAACCTCCGATTATTGGAATGGCGCGGTGAATACGGAAAGCGACTGCGTGATATCCTGCTGCACCCAGTTCACCAGGCTGAACAGCATCGCGGCGAGCACCAGGATTACGGCAAGCCCGACCAGCATGCTGATCAGATCGAACACGTTCATCGCGATGCGGAAGTTGTGCTCTCTGCCAAGCTCCTCGTCCAGGCCGTACTCGTCGTCATAGTCGTCGTAGTCGTCATCATAATCGTCGTAATCGCCGTAGTCTCCGCCGTTGGAAAGGTCGGTGTACTCGGCGTTTTCATCCCAGACATCCTGGGAATAGGACGGATCGTCATCGTATTTCTTCATACACAATCCTCCCGTTTATACGTAGTCCATCCAGGGCGCGCTGCCGTCGTCCCGTCCGGTGAGGCTGCCCTGCGACTGCAGCGCGGGAAACCCGAGCTGGCGAAGCGCCTCGTACAGGACGATCGCCACGGAGTTGGACAGGTTCAGGCTGCGCGCGTCCGGAACCATCGGGATGCGGATACAGCGGTCGTACGCTTTGCCCAGCAGGCTTTCGGGCAGCCCGCGCGTTTCGCTGCCGAACACCAGAAAATCGTCGGGCTGATAGACGACGTCGGTATAGGCTTTGGACGCCTTGGTGGATACAAACCGGAAGCTCGCTCCGGGATACGCGCTGAGGAGCTCGTCAAAGCCGTCGTATACGCGGTAGGTCATCATATGCCAGTAATCCAGCCCCGCCCGCTTTAAATACCGGTCCGCCAGCGAAAACCCCAGCGGTTTGATCAGATGGAGCATACAGCCGGTGGCCGCGCACGTGCGGGCGATGTTGCCGGTGTTCTGCGGGATTTCCGGGTTGTAAAGCACGATGTGCATGGCATGCCTCCGTATTTGTATTGTACCTCGTTTGCGCGGCGCAGGTCAACTGACGGACACATCCCGCAGCGACCGCCGCAGCAGATCGTCCGCCTGCTTCAGAAGCGCCTGCCAGAAGGGTTTGAAGGCATCGCTTTCCGCCATGTCCCGGGCGCAGGCTGCCGCATCGTGTAAAAGTTTACCGTTCATCATGTCCGCGCCGCCCGCCCAAAGCGATACGCCGTGCTGCTGCGTGCCCAGCAGCTCGCCGGGACCGCGCAGCTCCAGATCCCTGCGGGCGATCTCGAAGCCGTCGTTCGTTTGCGTCAGCACGCGGAGGCGTTCGTTTTCCTCTCCGACGAGGAAGCAGCGGCTTTCCTTCACGCCGCGTCCCACGCGCCCGCGAAGCTGGTGCAGCTGCGCCAGCCCGTAGCGCTCGGCATCCTCCACGATCATGAGGGTGGCGTTCGGCACGTTGACGCCGACCTCGATCACGGTGGTGGCGATCAGCACGGCCAGCCTGCCCGCCGAAAAGGCGTCGAGCACCTCGGCCTTCTCCTGCGAGGATTGCCGCCCGTGCGTGATGCCCATCGGGATATCCTTCAGCGCGCCCTTTCTGAGCGTCTGGTACAGGCTTTCCACCGCCTTGAGCTGCGCCTTGCCCTCGTCTTCCTCGATCAGCGGGCACACGATATACGCCTGGTTGCCCTGCTCCAGCTCCCCGCGCAGGTAGCGGTACATATCGCCGCGCTTTGCGGGCGGCACGACGCGGGTCTTCACGGACATGCGGCCCGGCGGAAGCTCGTCCACCACGGAGATATCCAGATCGCCGTACATCATCAGCGCGAGGGAGCGTGGGATGGGCGTGGCGCTCATCACCAGCAGGTGCGGGGCGGCGGCGGCGCCGCTTCCCTTGTTGATTAACCGTGTTCTTTGCGATACGCCGAAGCGGTGC
>Ga0116164_10002110_pt1 | contig 14457 bp, 12 predicted proteins | sample AD_UKC109_MetaG_FD_89888 | JGI IMG/M metagenome (GOLD analysis project Ga0116164, IMG submission 89888) | Active sludge microbial communities of municipal wastewater-treating anaerobic digesters from Hong Kong - AD_UKC109_MetaG | ecosystem: Engineered > Bioreactor > Anaerobic > Digestate... | reverse complement strand
TTGCTAAGGGGCATGACATCACAGTATGTATTTAAGGAATTTATGGTATAATAAATTATGAGTAAACTGAGTAACCATTTGAAAGGGGGAAGTTTTTAATATGAAAAGATTTGTAGTGACAGCTGTTATTGTCTTACTTGTGGGGGTTCTCGGATTCGGTCAATTGCCGTTAAGTGATGTTCCGGCAAATCATTGGGCTTATGAAGCAGTCAAATACCTTCTTGAAGCAGGTATCGTCAGTGGTATGCCAGATGGAACATATCAGGGAAATCAACCGGGTACCAGGTATCAAATTGCAACCTATCTTTACAGAACTGTAGAATACTTAAAATCCTCTCTTCCGTATTTAAAGGCTGAGGATCTTGCCGGATTTTCCAAAGAGTTAGATTCAATCAGGGCGCTTGTGGATTCTGTGGCACAAAATGCCGAAAACATCGGCAGTCAATATCAAAAGCTTCAGGCACAGATAAACGCCATGTCCGGTGATTCAGGAGAAGTCAGTTCGCTTAAAACAACTTTATCTTCCCATGATTCCAGACTCAATTCGGTTGAAAACATGCAAAGTTCCTTGAGGAGCGATGTAAATTCCCTTCAGGGAACGACTTCAGGAATTTCCAGTAAAGTTTCCAATCTTGAAAATCAGATCAGGGGATTTGATTCAGATATCGCCAGTGTAAGAAATAGCGTTACTGCTATGAATCAAAATTTCTCGGATTATGACAGACGCGTAAAAAGCGTTGAAAGCCTTCTTGGTGGTGTAAACGTTTTAGAGCTTAAGAGCACCGTTTCTAAAAACGCTGACACCGTTTCTGCCATGCAAGGGACTGTCAACAACATGAGTTCTATGCTAGGAACGCTTGAAAAGGACATCGCTTCCAATTCTTCAAGGCTTGGAACATTGGAATCTTCTTTATCAGCACAAAAACTCCAGGTCAGCAATATGTCCAAGAGCTTTGATTCTTTGGGTACACAGATTGAAAACATGGCTGCTGATTATGAAAGCTTCAAAGGCGACATACTGCCTAAGGTTTCCAAAAACAGCTCAGATGTTCTTACTAATTCCCGAAAAATCCAAGAATTGGATCTTAAGATTGATGCTACATCACAGGAGTTAAACGGAAAACTGGGCTTACCTACATGGCTTGGTGTTGGCGGAGTTGTTCTGGGAGCCGCTGGAATAGGATTGGGAATTTATAATTATCTCGAGATAGCAAAGATCGTGAAACAGCTTAACGAGATGTAATTTATTGAAAACTTTTTTTAAAAAAGGGACAATCGTTTGATTGCCCCTTTTTTTATATGAATAATACGATTATATCTCTCAAATCATGGAACCGATATCCAAAAAATGATAGTTGTATCTTTTACTCAAAAGGTGTTTTGCTCAAAATATGTAACCCTTAGTTTAAAATAAAAAAAGACGGATAAAAAACAATCCGTCTTTTTTTTGTCACATCTATCCTTATTATTCAGTGATTTTTGTCTTCTCTTTCATGAACATTTTATGAATTGGGGATTCATCGTAATCTGCCTGTGCTAACGCTTCTTTTTCCATAATCAGTTTGGCATATTCCGGATCGTTTTTCTCCAATATGTCCATTTTTTCCTTTAAATCGTCTTTGCCAATTCTTCCTTGTATTCTATCGATACCCTCACCATATGAGCTGCCTCTTGTTTCCATATCCACGATTCTCTTCTGCCATTCGGCTTCCCAGATGGGATCCAAAGTCCTTGCCGCTTCAGCTGCATAAGCATCCAATGTGGGCGCTAACTCGTTGATGATCACTTCGGCACCTTCATGTGTCGGCTTGGCTCCGTTTCGCTTGACAACATTTCTCAACACTTGAGGGTTATCAATGATCATACAAGGTCTAAGTAAATTGTCGGTATGGGGTTGATGCGCTCTGATATCTGTGAAGAAAGGTGATTTCAAACATTCAAGCAATGATTTCTCTCGGATATTGTCGGTAGCAAAATGTGCAAATATACACGGTTCTACATCTCCCCTGTGGTTGATGTGCAGGTATCTTCTGCCGCCTGCTATACAACCATGAACAAAAGGAGCATCCGCCCAGAAATCCATGATGTAGATGGGCTTTTCGTTCCTAAACTTCTGGATAAAGTCACCGTATTTGTAACGTTGTTCAGGGCTAGGCATAAATTTCACTGCTTCTTCCGGATCTCGTCCTACCGGCATGTAAAGAAAATTCCACGCATAAATGACGCCCTTATCTCTCCATGACATATAAAAATCCGGGTCAGTCATCAAATTATAATTATGCTTGGTCAAAACCAGTGACATCCCAAACAAGAGATTTCTCGCCTTCATTCTTTCCATGGAGGCAATTACCTTTTCATATACACCTTCTCCACGCATATAATCGGTTTCTTCTTTATCACCATTGAGAGAAAATGCCACGACTACATTTTTTAATTCTTTCAATCTGTCGGCTACTTCCTCACTGACCAAAGTTCCATTTGTGAATACCTGGAATAGACAATCAGAATTCTCCTCAAAAATATCAGCCATTTCCCAAAATCTCACGAAAGGCTCTCCACCAAGTATGGTAAAGAAATGGGTTCCTAGTTCCTTGGCCTGGTTGATTATATCTCTGATCTCATCCAAACTCAAATCATCTTGCTGAGTATACTCTCCGGCATAACATCCTCTACATCTCAAGTTACACCGCATAGTGGGGCTGATGAGAATGGTGTAGGGTGCAACGATACCTTCCTTTTCCTGTAGCTGATTATTGGTTTGCATCCACTTGAGACTGACATTGACAAACATGTTTCTCATGAAGGTCTTGACCTGTTCCACGTCTCTGGACAATAATTCAATAAACCACTGTTTACTTCCGGGATTAGCGTTGGCCCATGTTAAAAATGCCTCGAACTGATTATTGCCTGAAGGGAACATCTTATCCAATTTCTCAAGCGTACTAACGAGTTTATCGAAATTTTTTTCTGGATTTTTGTGAACAAAACCGATTGCCTGATCAAGAAGCTGTCCGATAACTGCTCCCTGTGCTTTTTGTTTCAATGTTTGTTTGATAGCCATGATTTCTCCTCCATTTTAATCTGTATTCTCTCAGAATAGATTTTACCATTTAGTAAAAAAAAGTCAAGGGGAATAATTTGACCGTTTGGTAAAATTTTCCTACCCTTGACATCATAATATTCAAACTATTATTTACGATACCTTAACGCCTGTGCTTTCGGCAACTTCTGTCAACAGTTTCCTTTCCTTTTTAGATAACTTTTTAGGTAGTTCAACATTCACGGTAACAAAATGATCTCCTCTCAGGCCCGTCCTCAAGTCTGGTACGCCTTTGCCTTTGATTCTGATCTGCTCCCCTGGCTGTATACCACCTTTTATTTTATATTGAATCGGTCCTTCAACAGTATTGATTTCAATATCTGCTCCTAAAATCGCTTGCAGATAATCCACATTTACTTGTGAATAGATATTTTTCCCCTGGCGTACTAAATCCTGCGGGGTGATAATGGAAATAATAACATACAAATCCCCAGCTTGCCCCTGTCCGCTGCCGGCGTTCCCTGCTCCTGCAACTCTTAACTTCAAACCATCAGTAGCTCCAGCAGGTATTTTGATTTTGATCTTCTTTTTTTCTTTATATCTGCCAGCCCCATTACATTGAGGGCATTTTTGGTCGATAATCCTTCCTCTACCGCCGCATCGTGGACAAGTGGTGGTTGTTTGAATATTTCCGAAAAAAGTATGGGATTCTTGAACAACAGCTCCACGCCCGCCACATTCAGGACAAGTTTTGAAGGAAGTACCATCTTTAGCCCCAGTTCCTTTACAAGCATCGCATTGATGATAACGCTCGTATTCGATTTCCTTTTCCACGCCTAAAATTGTATCACTCAGGTTGATCTGAACATTGACACCAATATCCTGACCTCTTTGTCCTCTGGAAGTTTGTGATCCCTGTTGTCCTCTTGAGGATCTTGAACCGCCAAAAAACATATCAAAAATATCTTCAAAGCCTCCAAACCCTCCGCCGGAACCACCAAAGAAATCATCGAACGGAGATCCTCCGCTACCCCTTTGAGCTGATCGGTACTGTGGCGGTACTTGATCCCCGACAAATCCGTATCGATCATACATCGCTCTTTTTTCAGTATCCGACAGTACTTCATAAGCCTCACTAATCTCTTTGAATTTGATTTCCGCATCCTTTTTGTTTTCCTTATGCAGATCAGGATGCCATTTTTTGATCAGCTTTCTGTATGCCTTTTTTATATCATCTTGAGTAGCTTCCTTAGAAACCCCCAATATCTCATAATAATCCTTTTTCGCCATAATTCACCTACCTTCATCAGAACCGGTTTTTATCTGATGGCATTCTTTTATTCCTCTTCTCTCAGTTTATTGACTTGACCTTCAGTTTGCTTGACGGTCACTTTTACTCTGGCCGGTTTTAACACGGTCTTTTTATACTTATAGCCTCTTTCGACTATCTCTAAAACTGTATGTTCCTCTTGTGAGTCATCAACCACCTGTTCGGAAATCTCCTGCTCAAAGGGATCGTACTGCATCCCAGGTGTTACTCGAATCTCCTCGAGCCCATCATTTTGCAAAGTCATCAAAAAGGATTGATGGATCATTTGAACTCCTTTGATAATCATTGACGTTTCTTTGGAAGGGTTTTCCAAATTCATAAACTGTAAAGCCCTCTCAAAATTGGTTAATACGGGAATCATCTTATCAAGAAAATCTATTGTCGCATTTTCATAAATCCGTTGTTTATCTTTTTGAACAATCTGCTTGTAATGCTCAAAATCCGCCTTTAATTTATAGGCGTATTGTTCAATTTCTTTGAGTCTTTTTATTTCATTGATCAAGAAATTCCTTTCTTCCTGAAGGTTTTGTACCTTTTCAATTGCCGTTTTCAAGTCAATTCCCCCTGTATTTATTCGTTTAATGTCATCAATCTGGACAGGTATTCCGTTATTCGGTTACCGGCAAATCGGATGCCTTTTAAATTTTGAAGATAGTCAGTTGCTTTGGATGTCATTACAATCATTCGACCTAACTTTTGCTCCCCACCGGAATAATCATTGAAAAAAACAGCAAATGCTTCCAACTCTTGCCTTTTCGTCTCGCTGCCAATATTGACGTTTTCGTGTCTTTCAAGCTCCAAAGACGTGAACAAACCCATCAGTCTGTCATCACTTTCCGTAAAAACCAGACAACTTTTTAGATCGGATTGAGAAAGTGTCTCGTCTCTGACCAATAATTCTAATCCGTATTTTTGAAAGCGATTTTTATAATTTCTGCTGACCATCTGATTCAAGAAAGTAAACACATGGTCGTATTCGGGATTATACCAGGAATAATCTGGTAAATCCATTTGTTCCAGTAATTCTTTTAATTCTCTCAAACTTAATCCCTGTAATTTATTGGAAAGAAACTGCTCAAATTCTTTAACTGGAAATTTCTCCTCCATGGGAACAATAAACGTTTCAGATAGTCCCATATTGGTAATAACGACTACTACCCAGTAATTGAGAAACACATTGGTCAAAGAGATTCGACTAATGCGTAATTTCTCGATAAATGGTTTTTCTATGATGGCTAACCCACCGGTCCATTTGGCTAAAAAAACGGAAAAATAAGCCAATAATTCTTCTATGTTATTGTACCGAAATTCATCTACCAGGTCTATGTCGGTGCTGTTTGTCGTTTGCACGGCTCTCATGTTCTTCAAACACTCTACATAGAATCGATAACCTTTATCCGTGGGCATTCTCCCGGCAGATGTATGGGGTTGTGTGATATAATCCATTTCTTCAAGCCTTTTCATCTCATTGCGTATGGTTGCACTGGAACAATCAAGGCTAGAAATTTCCAATATTTTTTTTGAACTGACAGGTTTTTTAATGGTGATGAATTCTTGTATAATGGCATATAGTATCATTTCCTGTCTTTTTGTCAATTCGGTATTCATAGCCAACCTCCGTTTAGCACTCCTAACCTGTGAGTGCTAACATCCATATCATATCATTACTGACTTTTTTTGTCAAGAAGGGACCCCCTCTTTATTCGCTATGTAAAACTCAAATCTTTTCACTCATCACTAAAAGCATAAAATCTTGACAAAAAAATCTACAGTGTTTTGACCCTTCGGTAAAAATTCCATAAAATATGATAGAATGTAAGTGAGAGATAAGCCAAACCAATACCGATCATTTACCTTCATTAAGTTTACGATATGTGCTAAAAAGGGGGATTCAAGATGACTATGAAAATACCTACAAAGAGAAAAATACTGGATTCAGCCAAAAAAATATTTGCCAGTAAAGGATTTGACGGTACCTCGGTGGAAGAAATCGCCAATGATGCAGGGGTGAAAAAGGCGTTGATCTTTTACTATTTTCCCACTAAGGATTCTCTTTTTCTTGAGGCCTGGACTGAAGGAATTAATGAACTGGAAAGACATATTTTTGGAAACACTCAAAGAGAAAATTCTTATCTGTCAAAATTAAAAAGAGTGCTCATCTCTTACATCGACTTCGTCATGAGCAGGAAAGAAATCATGAAATTAATTGAGATGGATAAAATGCGAATTATTGATAGCCAAAGCGAAACGGATGTTAATATGCAGCCCCTTAAACTGCGTTACAACTCATTTATTAAAAAAATTGAAAATCTAATCGATGAGGGGAAGCAAAAAGATTGCATCCCACAAACAATCCCCACACGGGGAACAGCTAAGCTGATCGCTCAGAGTATCGGTGTCAATTCCATCAACGAAGACCTCAACGTGGACACAATTGTCAAATTCATCATGAAGGGATTATCTGTCAAAGAAGATTAATAAAATGGCAAAAAACAAAAAGATTGTTTTTTATCTCGATACAACGATTGCGGGTCTAGATAAAACTCAAATGATTGTTGATGATTATCAATACTGGTTTAAGGATGATAAGACAACTCAACTGTTTTTATTCTCTTCAGCGGGGCATCCGTCGGGTTTAAAACCCTATTTGGCAAAAAAACAACAAACAAACTCTCAACAGATTGTTTTTTTGGAAAAAACAGTAAAACCCGAGCAATTACATGAATATTATACCAAAAAATTTTTGCTCAACGAATGGACTCTATATCGAAAACATGATTTGTTTCGACTTTATCGATTCTTTTATCCCTTGAACCAGGATACCTCTTTTGACAATCAACCCATTTCAATTCAATACGATATTCGTTACCATGAAAATCGATCAGACGAATATAAAAGCTACCATCCTACACAGACCGCTCATATCGAATCCGCTTTGGATTTCTACAAGCCCTGTAAAATCCTTGATGCGGGATGTGGTTCTGGCGCACAATTTTTCTACCTTAAAGAGAAACTCAAACAGCTTAAAACACACTATACCGGTGTTGACGCTAGTCGTTTTCAAATCATCAAAGCAATGGATCTTTTTAATCTTCCCTATGCGACCTTTCAGTTGGGAGACATTACACATCTTGATTTTAGTAATCAGGCATTCGATCTCGGCTTCACGGAAAGTACGCTTTTGTTTTGCTCAGATCCGCTAAAAGGATTAACTGAACTCAACCGTGTTTGTAAAAACGGCTTTTTTGCATCTCTTTACACTATCCAAAAGGCCTCTCCTGATTTGAAATCTCTTAAAAAAGGGCCTCTTTATTTGTTAGACACGGGAGCAACTTGGAAATACTATCATAAAATCACACCAAATGTGTATAAAATTCCGGATTATCATCAGACAAAAAAAATAATGCAATCTTTTGAAAACATCATCTGTGTGGAAAACAATACTGACCAGTTTTTCGCTCCATTAGGCGTTAAAACGGTTAATCTTTTTCTTTTCCCGAAAAAATGGTATAGTCCCGAAAAACTAAGTCGTTTTTCATATCACCCTCTCATGTAAAGAAAGAGAACGTGTTATAATCAACGCAAAGAAAAGAACTGGGGGGTTTTCTATTGTTAAAAAAAATCATTTGTCTATTCCTTGTTTTCATTAGCTTGAGTCTGTTTTCTTCGGAAGTGTACCTGATGGATGAAGAATTACCTCCCGAGCGTTTTCAGATGCTTGGTGATAATTTGTATATTTACTCAGTCAACTTACTACAAAAACTGAAAACCGATTTTGAATGGGACAATATCAACAAAACGCTAAATGTCCAATGGAACGGTAATTTTATCCAATTTAACAATAATTCGACTAAAGTCACACTCAATGGTGAGCAAGTTTATTTAATGACTGCACCAAGAATTATTAACAATCGTTTTTTTCTACCCTTGATCGATACTTGCAGATTATTGGGTCTTAGAATGGTCAGTTCGGATAACAAATACTACATTTATTCCTCTTTTTCACAATTAGAAAACTTTTATTGGATTCCAAACGGTTTGGTATTGTCTTTTTCAAAACCTGTCAGTGTTTCTGTTGCCAAACAAGGCAGCAATAATGCAGTCTTCGAAGTCATTGGTGCCCAGATAAACGATCTCATCAACACCACTAATTCAATGAACAGCGTCTCTGGATTTTTGGCTGAAAATATCTCTGAAAATACGATGAAATCCTTCTTAAGATTGTCCTTTACCTTTGAAAAAGATATCTCTTTTGAACCGATAACAATAGGCTCCACCGTTTACTTGATGAAAACAGAAACCTTTGCCACAGTGGAAGAAAGGACTCCCGACAAAGACGTCAAACGGATTGTCATTGATCCGGGACATGGCGGATTCGATCCTGGCGCCATTAGCCCGGACGGTTTTCAGGAAAAGGATGGCGTTCTTCAAATCAGTAAGTTCCTTGCTAAAAAGTTGCAGGACAAGGGGTATGAAGTTTATTTAACCCGTACCAGAGATAATTACATAGAGCTAATGGAAAGGGGACGTTTTGCCAATCAAAAGGATGCTGACCTGTTTATCAGCATTCACTTGAACTCATTGGATAATCCCACAGTAGAAGGCGTTGAGCTGTTTTTCTATGCCTTCTCTGAATACAGCTACAAAATACGCCTTGAAAGATTATATGGCGCATCCACTCTGACTGAAGAGCAAATAAAAAAGAAGGTCTATAACAAGATTGACACCACACTAAAGAGTGAAGAATATGTCAAAACGATGAGCGAAGTATTCTATTCAGAAGGATTCAAAATGCACAGAACCGTAGCGGAAGATTTCGCAGTGGTAGCTTATTCTGAAATGCCGGCTATCTTAATAGAATGCGGTTTTTTATCCAATCCTTCATTTGCAAAAGAAATCCAGCAAGCTCAATACCAGGAAAAGATTGCAGATGCCATTACCAAAAGTGTGATGAAAATGTTTGGCGATGTAGAAGAGAGAAAGAGTAAAGGACAATATAAAAATTTTATAACGGGGGAACCAGAAAAATGAATAAAGCTTTATTAGTCGTTGACGTTCAAAACGATTTCTATGAAACCGGTTCGTTACCTGTCAAACAAGCCTCTCAAATCAATCCGGTCATCAACAGAATGATGAAACATACCCACTACAAAGCTATATTGGCTAGCCAGGATTGGCATCCTGCGGATCATGAAAGCTTCGCAGTGAATCAAGGTAAGGAGCCGTTCACAGCATTTGATAACGAAAAAGGCATTGGTCCCGTTCTGTGGCCCGTACACTGTCAACAGGGAACATTTGGTGCACAGTTCCATCAAGATATTCACACAGAGAATTTTGACTATATCGTTCGAAAGGGAACCCATCCACACGTAGACAGCTATTCCATTTTCAAGGAAAACAACGGAGCTGACTTAGGAATCGCCTCTTTGTTAAAAGAACTGGATATTTACGAATTGGATATTTGTGGATTGGCTTTAGATTACTGCGTCAGATACACTGTCCATGATGCTTTGTTTTTCGGTTTCAAAATCAACCTAATTATCAATGCCACCAAAGGCGTTGAAGCAAATCCGGGGGATATCAAAAGAACCATGGAGGAATTTAAACGATGCGGCGTGGTATTTAAAGAAGGCTAACAAATGACTGAACTTGTTCCTTAAAGAATTCACCCCTTTTCTTATAATTTTCAAATAAATCAAAGCTTGATCCGCCAGGACTAAACAGAATGACTTCACCCGGTTTGCTTTCTTTGATGGCGGTTTGAATAGCCTCATGCCAATTGGTAAACAACTGTTTTTCAACAGAATCGGAAATGGATGCATAAAGTCGTTGAGCGCTTTCGCCACATAGATACACTTTTTTACACCCATTGAAAATGACCTTTGCCAGCTGGGTGTAGTCATCCCCTTTATCTTTTGCACCGGCCAGTAAACGCACTCTTTTACTTGGCTCCTGAAAAGACTGAATAGCCGAAATTAACGAATGGGCATTCGTAGACTTTGAATCGTTCACATATGTTCTTCCGTTGAACTCTAAAAAACGCTCTAATCTGTGTTCTCCCGCTACAAATGTATTCAACCCTTTTTCAATCTGTTGTTCATCTATTCCAAAAAGAAAACAGCATAAAGCAGCCAAAGCGATATTTTTTAAATTGTGAATGCCTTTAAGTGTTATTTTGGATAAATCAACAAAACCGTGCCTACCCGGAAGGGAAAAAATCAGTTGTTTAGTGTATTCATTGACAGAGCCGTTCAACCCGTCTGAAATACCATACTGATAAGCCTTAACCCCATTTAATTCTACTGGCAAAACAGCCTCTTTTGAGCACTGCAAAAGGGACAATTTCGCTTGTTTATAAGCCTGATATCCCCCATGCCAATCCAAATGATCTTGTGCAATATTTGTTATTCCCGCCAGATCAAAAAATTGGCGGGTTTTTTTTAAATGCTCAATCTGAAAACTGGATAATTCAAAGACCAACACCGCACGGCTTAAATCTTTATTGATCAGCTCAAATGGCGAATAACCAATATTCCCAACTGCATATGCTTCATGCGAAAGGCTCAACAAGTGCTGAATTAACTCAACCGTGGTCGTTTTTCCATTTGTGCCGGTAATGGCAATTATATAATGAACGGGGGTTTTTGTCTCCAGGAACAGTTCGATGTCGGTTTTAATGTCTATACCCTTTTGTTTCGCCTGTTTATATATTTCATGATCGGGATTAACCGAAGGACTGATCATTAACCTTTCGGTATCCAATAGCCTTTGTGTATGCAACCCTTCCTCAAAAGCGATTGAATGTCGGGATAAGAAATCACGTTTTTCAGGTGCAATCAGATCCGCTGAGGAAACAAAAAAGTCTTCGGGATTATCCTGAAGAACATTTTTCAAAACGGAAAAATTACTGACTCCCAAGCCTAAAAAGGTCATTTTGTATCGCATCTTATCCCTCATTCACAATAATTTTTACTTTTTTTCTTCCGTTCAGTCACTTCAGTTAGCCTCTACATCGTTTGATAATTAGGTGATTCTTTTGTGATCTTGATATCATGTGGATGGCTCTCCGTTCGTGCTGCATTGGTAATTTTAATGAATGTTGCCTTCTTTTGCAATTCACTGATGGTTTTAGCTCCGCAATAGCCCATACCTGAACGTAATCCGCCGCATAATTGATAGACGATGTCTTCCACACTTCCCTTGAAAGGAATCATGCCCTCCACGCCTTCTGGAACCAGTTTTTCAGCAGATGCACCGGATTGAAAATATCGGTCGCTGCTTCCTTTTACCATTGCACCGATACTGCCCATTCCTCGATAAGATTTATATTTTCTTCCCTCATAGAGAATGGCCTCTCCGGGTGCTTCTTCAGTTCCAGCAAAAATGGACCCCAGCATGACGGATGATGCGCCAGCTGCAATAGCCTTTACAATATCTCCGGAATAGCGGATGCCGCCATCAGCAATCACTGGAATGTCAAACTCTGACGCAGCTTTGGCACAATCTTCTATTGCCGTCAATTGTGGAACCCCTATACCTGCAATCACCCGTGTAGTGCAAATGGATCCCGGACCTATTACCACTTTGACTGCATCCACACCGGCATCAATCAATGCCCTTGTTGCTTGGGCCGTTGCGATATTTCCACCGATGATTTGAATATCAGGCCAATGCTGTTTGATCATTCGAATGGTGTTTAAAACATTTTTAGAATGTCCATGAGCCGTATCCACAACAATAAAATCAACACGTGATTGAATCAGAGCTTGTGCCCTTTCCATCGTATCTTCACCTGTACCAACGGAGGCACCAACAACCAGTCTCCCCTTTGAATCTCTCGTGGCATTAGGAAATTCCACTACGCTGTTAATATCTTTAATGGTAATTAATCCTTTGATAATATTCTTGTCGTCTACGATGGGTAATTTTTCGACTTTGTTCTCATGAAGGATTTTTTTCGCTTTCAGTAACGTGATTCCCTCTTTTGCGGTTACCAATTTTTCAATAGGGGTCATCAAGTCTTTCACCGTTTTTTTGGGGTCATCCTCAAAACGAATGTCTCGGTTGGTCACCATACCCAATAACTCGTTGTTAAGATTCACAACTGCTAAACCACCGACTTTATATTCTCTCATCAGTTGATCAGCTTCTGTAACGAATTTTTCCGGGGCTATGGTTAAGGGATCATAAATGATACCGTTTTCGGTTCTTTTTATCCGGTCTACTTGTTCCGCTTGCTCTTTAATGGACATATTTTTATGAATGACCCCGACACCGCCATTTCTGGCCAAGGCTTTCGCCATGGCATATTCTGTGACGGTATCCATTGCTGCACTGACCAGGGGCATGTGTAAAGCTATCCGCTTTGTTAGCCTTGAGTCCAAACTCGTTTCTCGAGGAGTTACTTCTGAATACGCAGGTGCAAGCAGAACATCGTCAAAAGTAATGCCTTCAATCATCTCCATTTTTCACCCTCCCTGCCTGCTGTGATACAGGCAATTTCAAACTATTCAACAATGAGAAAATAACGTTCCTGAAGGAATTCCTCACTGGTATAATTGTATTGTATGGCATATTTCTCAACCATTTCATTTTGTTTAATCGGGACAATCGTTCCTATTTCAGTCCATTTGTATCTGGAAAGAATGTATCCTCCAGGTTCATACTCTGAAATATAAACCCCTTCTCCTCCTCTATATGGGAAAGCAGGGTTAAAATTAATCACTTGATTATTTTCGATAAGTGCCAAATCTGAATATTGTTGCTGGAGAATTTCATCTTTAATGACGACTTGTGCACTAAACTGATCATTCCAAATCGGCATGACTTCTGCAGTTTTTCCGTTTGATGAAATAATTTTCCCGATGACTGTTAGTCGACTCGGAGAGACTAAAAAGCCTTTTTGTGGAATATGCTCCGTTGAAGTAACATGCAGAATTTGAGATCCTCTTGTACCAACGGTACTGATAAGGGCACCGATAGGAATTTCATCCATCATATCCATTTGTTCACTGATTGCTAAAATATCTTTTAAGGCTTCATATTCTTTTTTATATATCAGCGTATAAGCAGTATTGATCACACGGTCAACTTCATCATCAGACAATTTGAAGGCTTGATCCAAATTGCCGATAAAACCATTGTACAATAATCTCCAGCTTTCCAAGTAGGTGCTATTGCTTTTGACAAGTTTTTCCAATTGTTGATACGGTTGCGAAAAAAATAATGCAAATAGCATCCAACCTAAAACACATAAAGAGCAAAAAATAAAGGTTGTTTTTTCCAAAGTATTCATGCCTTTAAAAAACCTCTCGAATCAGCGGATGAAGTGCTTTATTTCTATGGATTACCATGTTTCCACGAACACAGAGATATTCTGGTTCTTGTGGCACGATGAGATTGATCTCCATTGCCTGTTTCATATAGTTGACAAAACCTTGATAATTCGCCAATCCTCCCGCAAATAAAATACCCCTTTCCATAATATCCTTGATTAACTCAGGGGGAATGCCTTCCATACTTTCCCTCAAAGAATCCACCAAAAACTTGAGTTGTCGTAGGATCAAATCCCAAATTTCTTCTACTTTGATCAATTTTTTTTTTGGCAACCCATTTTTTTTATCAATTCCCACGATGGGTCCAAGCTTACGCTCATTGGTATTCACCTGACTTAATGTTTCTTTGACCATAAACTCAACGGTGTTTTCTCCCAACATGATCTCATGTGCGTCGCACATATATTGTGATGTTATTCGCATTAACGATCGAAGGCTAAAATCCGGTGTTGCTGAAAAAACAAGGTTAGATAAGGATAAAATGGCTACTTCGGTGTGCTCTGAGCCAACGATGACAATCATGTTACCCTTGGATTCAGCCACATCCACTCCAGCACCAATAGTCGCTGCAACTGGCGAATCTACTAAATAACACTTTGAAACACCGGCTTCAATGATTGCCTCACAAAGGGCTTCCTGTTCTACAATTGAAGCGTTAATCGAGGTATTCACAATAAAATCAGGCTTAAATAATCCGATTTTTGATTTCCCCTTAAAAAAAACAAGATGCAACAATTGAACCATCGCATCAA
>Ga0116164_10002105_pt1 | contig 14474 bp, 14 predicted proteins | sample AD_UKC109_MetaG_FD_89888 | JGI IMG/M metagenome (GOLD analysis project Ga0116164, IMG submission 89888) | Active sludge microbial communities of municipal wastewater-treating anaerobic digesters from Hong Kong - AD_UKC109_MetaG | ecosystem: Engineered > Bioreactor > Anaerobic > Digestate... | reverse complement strand
GACACACTCTACCTCAACGATTTATACCTGTTCCGGAGCCTTCAGTGGGACGAAGGCACTTCATCGATTAAAGGCAGGGTTTTTGTTGTGAATTATGCCGATAACTCAAAGGAATACAAATACACTGTGCCAGCCAAAGAACAGGAAATTTATCTCACCTACGGAGATCATGATTTTTACGATGAACGGGTTCGCACCCAGGATGACGGAACCTTTGTTTTTTCGAACCTGATCAGGGGCAAATACCGCATTTTTATGTATTCGCGCGATATCGAAAACGAAGATACCGACTACCATATTGTTGAAGCTACCGTAGAAATCGATAACTACGAACACTACGAATTTGATGAAATTTTTTATGTGGATAAATTATAAATGAGAACGTCATGAAAAGCACCCTTCTTATAAGCATATTGCTGTTTCTGTCCCTTTTTTCATTCGGACAAGATAAAAAAGAAGTCGTTGAATTTGGGATCCAGGTGAAAAGAAATTACGAGATCGACCTCTCACGTGGCGACAAAGAACCCTTTATCGAAAAGGAAGAATATTACAATTTCAGAGGCGACCTTATTGAAATAAAAGAATTTAAAGATGAAGGGAAAACCGTTGACCTTTGGTTTAAATACAAATACGATACCCAGGGAAACCTGATCGAAGAAATTGTTCTTGACGAAAAAGGACAACAGGACGAACGATATGAATATAAATACGAAAACGGTCTGAAAACGGAAAAGCTTTTTTACGATTCCAAGAATCGCTTATTCAAAAAGAAATTGTACAAATATGAACTTCGCAAATAAGCTCAAAGATACCATCGACCGCTTTTCGCCCATTTCGCTTAAAGAGATGGACCGGGTACGTTTTATGCGACGAACCGACACCAAATATATACTGGAAATTGAAAAAATGCCGATCCTTTTGGAAAAAGTCCTGGCTGATTATTACATGGTCGAGATTAACCACATTCGGGAACAACTATACGAAACGACTTATTTCGACACCAACGACTACCAGATGTACACCATTCACCATAACGGAAAATTAAACCGGCACAAAATACGGATTCGCAAATACGTTTTTTCCGATATGGCCTTTCTGGAAGTGAAAAAGAAAAACAATCGGGGAGAAACCATCAAAAACCGAATCCCAAAAGAAGACGAAGGACACCACCTCGATTTCGAGGGCAGCGGGTCGTTTCTTGAAAAATACACACCCTATAACCACGAATTACTCTGGCCGAAACTGGGCAATCGTTTTATTCGTTTAACCTTGGTAAACAAAGATTTAAGCGAGAGGATCACGCTTGATTATGACCTGCGTTTCACCGACCTTAAATACCATAAACAAATCCAAACAGAAGGCATTTGCATCGTGGAAATCAAACGAAACCGCGATCATCAAAACTCACCTTTCGTAAAGGCCTTGTCGGAATTCCGGGTTTTTCCCTCTGGATTCAGCAAATATTGTATGGGCCTGGCCATGCTCAACCCCGAAATTAAAACCAACATTTTTAAACAAAAAATAAAAAAAATAACCGACTTATAATTTTTCGCGATGGAACTATTTAATATTGAATTGATTAACCTTCAGGATTTTGGAGAATTGCTCATCCGTTTCCTGCTGAACCTTTTCGTAGTTTTTGTGGCCGTTCGTTTCATATACTACCCTGTTCGAAAAAGAAAAGATTATCTGTTCACCTACATCCTGATATCAGCAGTCATCTTTCTTATGTGTTTTCTGCTCGAAAATGTGAAACTCGAATTGGGTTTTGCCCTTGGGTTGTTTGCCATCTTCGGGATTATCCGCTACCGGACGCTTCAAATTCCCATCAAAGAAATGACGTATTTGTTTCTTGTTATCGGGATTTCCGTTATCAACGCTCTTTCGAATAAGAAAGTCAGTTATGCCGAACTACTTACCACTAACGCGATTCTGGTTGTCCTGGCATGGATTTTGGAAAAATTCCTTCTTCTGAAACACGAATCAAGCAAAGCGATCAATTACGAAAAAATTGAATTGATCAAGCCAGAGAAAAAACAAGAACTCATCAACGACCTGGAACAAAGAACCGGTCTTAAAATTAATCGTGTTGAAATCGGTAAAATTGACTTTTTAAGGGATACAGCACGGGTAAACATCTATTATTTCGAAAGCCAGAATAGAGAAAACCTTGCCGATGACGAAGGTAAAAATTCAGAGGATGACGATGATTAGTACGAGTAAAGGAATTCTTTTCCTTACGGCGCTTCTGCTTCTCCCCACTTTTTTAAATGCCCAATACACCGATCTGAAAGCTCGTTTGGGCATATCCGTTGAAAAAGAAATAAGCAAAAAACTGAGCGCCGGTTTGGAATACGAACACCGGTTCGACAATATGCTGACAACCTTCGATAAGGCCCTGGTTGAGCCTTCGGTTTCGTACGACCTTTCCAAACTGTTCCGAATCGGGCTTAGTTACCGCTTTAGCTACGATCAGAACATCAAAAGGGAACGGCGCTATGAGCAACGTGCTTCGCTTAGTTTGCGCTTTGATCCCAGCTTCGACGATTTTAAGCTGAAGGTGAAAACTACCCTTCAATACGGATCCGACGATCTGACCAATCCTGTTTTCAATTACAGCCAGAAACTCATCAGCCGAAATGCCATTGAGCTTGAGTACGATTGGTTCGGGCTTCCCCTCACCCCCTATGTCGGTTTTGAGTTCTTTTATCACATCAACAATCCGAATGGTGGAATCGTGAACCAAACCCGAGTAAAAGCCGGAATCGATTACGAATGGAACCGTTCGTCCACATTTACTGCATACTATCTTTTCGAGAATGAATTCAATATCGCTTATCCGGTCGATGCGCATGTTTTCGGTATAGGCTACCGCTATAATTTTTAAACCGGGTTTATCCTGTGCTTTCTTTCTACTATTTACTTCCTTTTTTGCATTTTCAGAAAACACCCCGGTTCATTTCCTCTTGTCCGGATAAAAACAGGCAAACTTCTCATTTCCCATCAAAAAGCAGGTAGGGTTATCTTAATTTTGCTTGTATTAAGAACAAAACCACAACATCGATTTGCAACTTTTTATGTAGCAAAAAAAATGTTGGAGAAACAAGCAACCCTCAGCAAAGGTTTCTTGTCTATACTAGCAGCCATGATTTGAAAACACAATTATTATTAGCCATGAAAACGCAAACTTTACTTTTATTTCTTCTTTTTCTGTTTGTTTCGACGCTGGTATATTCCGGCGACTATTTAACCCTCAGCGGAATTGTTCGGGACGTTGAAACAGGAAAAGTGCTTCAGGGAGCCGACATATTTATTAAAGGACTGAATACCGGTACATTGAGCAACGAAGCAGGAGAATTCTTTCTTTTCCTCCTCCCGGGAACTTACGAAATGACCGTCAGTAGCAAAGGGTATCAAACCCGGGATATAATGCTGGAACTTACCGAGGATCTGTTTTTTGAAGTGCCTGTTACCCCCGAAAAACAAGGAAATAAATCCTCACTTTGGATGAAATTAAAAATGGACGTTCCGGAAGTAAAAGCACGGAAAGAAGAAAAGATGCCCAATCCGGTATAAAAAAATTGATTATTGCAACGTATCACCAGGTTGAAAACCTGCACGGGCAATCCAAGGTTTGGATTGCCTTTTTTTATTGCGAAAGAACGATAAGGAAGCAAGGACCTTCGATGAAAAGGAAAGCGCTGCAACACCGGGCTGCAGCGCTTGAAAAATCCCCTTAAAATACACCACCAAAAATTTTATAACAAACAAACAAGACAAAGTTACACGATCGGTACGAAAATGTCAATATATATTCATCGAGCTTAATAGAGAACAACTATTCAATAAATAACCCAATATCATTTTTTTTGCAAAAGGGATTAAACGGCTTTACATTTTTTTCAACCATTCATCGAGCCATGCAAAGAAGGTCCTGTGCCATACGATTCCGTTTTGGGGTGCCAAAACCCAATGGTTCTCATCGTCGAAATACAGGAAGCGGGCAGGTATTCCCTTCATCAGGGCTGCATTGTAGGCGCCCATACCCTGGGTAAAAGGAATCCGGTAATCGTTTTGCCCGTGAATGACCAGAATGGGAGTATCCCAGCGATCGACATAAAGATGGGGCGAAAACTGATAGGAACGTTGGGCCGTTTTGTTTTCCTTATCCCACCAGGGACCGCCTAAATCCCAATTAGGAAACCACATTTCTTCGGTGGTTACATACATCTGTTCCAGGTTAAAAATACCCGCGTGCGAAACAAAGGCGCTGAAGCGTTTTTCGTGATGGCCGGCAAGATAAAAAACCGAATAGCCTCCATAACTGGCGCCAATAGCCCCCAGATTATTTTCATCGGACCAGGGTTCCTTTGCCACATCGTCGATAGCCGAAAGATAATCCCGGATGTTCTGTCCGCCATAATCGGTACTGATCTGCTCCAGCCATTCTTTTCCAAAACCCGGGAGCCCTCGCCGGTTTGGCGCTACGATTATGTATCCGTTGGCGGCCATAAGTTGAAAATTCCAGCGGTACGACCAGAACTGGCTCACCGTACTCTGTGGACCGCCCTGGCAATAAAGAAGGGTGGGGTATTTTTTTTCAGGGTCAAAATCCGGTGGAACGATTACCCACACGAGCATGTCTTTCTGATCGCTTGTTGTTACCCAGCGTTTTTCCACATTCCCCAGCTTTAACTGATCCATAATGGGTTTTGTAACCGAAGTAATGCGTTCGTCTTTTCCCGTTTCGGGGGAGACCAGGTACAATTCATCGGGCTGAGACATCGATTGTTTGCGGGCAAGCAACTTTTCACCGGCCCATTGTATCGATTTGTAATCGTGTATTCCATGGGTGATCTGCCGTATGATCCCGGTGGAATGTTCGATGAAAAATAGTTCGTCGCATGCTTGAATGTTGCTGATAAAGAAGATTTTTTCGCCGTCGCCCGACCATGTTATTGAGTGGGCGCTTTCTTCAAAACCGGCAAACAAATTTTCCCGGACACCGGTTTTCAAATTCGCCACAAAAAGACGTGCCTGATCCGATTCATAACCATCTCGTTCCATGCTTTCCCAGGCAATCATGCTCCCATCGGGAGAAAAAACAGGATTGTAGTCGTTCCCGGGCAAACCTTCAGTCAGATTCCGTGTTTCCCGTGTTATGAGATCGACCAGCCAAATTTCGTTATTGGTCGAAAAGGCATACTCCTTCCCTGTTTTCTTCTTGCAGGTATAGGCCAACAGGGTTCCATCGGGGCTGAAAGCAATCTGTTCCATTCCTCCAAACGGTTTCGTGGGTGCATCAAAACGTTCCGCTTCCATCAGATCTTCAGCCGAATAGACACCTTTTTCGGAATATTCGGCCAAAAAAAGATGGTTATAGGTATAATCGTGCCACGAATCCCAATGCCGGTACATCAGATCAGACTCCAGCCGGGCTTTTGCCTTGGGAAGATCGGGGTAAAGATCGTTGATCGTTGAATCGAGCTTTACTGCTTTCTGGATTACCAGTCTTTTTCCATCGGGAGCGTAAAGAAAATCGCTGATCCCTCCTTTAATAAAAGTAATTTGCTTTTTTTTGTTGCCCTCTGTATTTATTTCCCACAGCTGGGTTTCGCCCGATTTCTTGCTCAAAAAGCCGATCCGCTCCCCTGAAGGATGCCACGAAGCGTTCCCTTCGTTCTCGGCACTGTTGGTCAGGCGAATGGTTTTTCCTGTATTCAGGTCGCAGAGATACAAATCTTTAAAGCCCTTGTTTTCTTCCAGGGAATAGTACGTAACCCCGTATAAAACCTTTGTTTGGTCGGGCGAGACCTTTTCTCCTCCGATGCGTCCCAACATCCAAAGCACTTCCGGAGTTATCCGGTCCGATTCCAGTTTCTGGGTTTCGGGCACGAAGCCCGGGTTATCATCCCCTTTGGGGGAATTACACGATGCTACCATAACGATTATTAGAATCTTAAACAGTTTAATAAACGACTTCATAAGCAAAAATTATTGGAAAAGGATAAAAATAATGTAAATCAACCAGAATGCAAATCAACCGGGAGTGTGTTCAATCCGGATGCGTATATCGGCAGCCTTCAGCTGATCAGCCCGTGCAATCAGCGGATTGATATCCATCTCTTTTATCTCGGTGGCAAAGCGAAGCAGACTGGAAAGCCGAACAATGATTTCGGCAAATTTTTGTTCGTCGATCGGTGGACTTCCGCGAAAGCCCCGGATCATTTTGTATGCTTTCAGGTTCCGGATCATCGAGCGGGCTTCGGAAAAAGTGAGCGGGGCTAAGCCAGAAGTCACGTCGTTCAGCGCTTCGACAAAAATTCCGCCCAAACCACATAGGATCACATGGCCAAAGCGGGGTTCGTACAGGGCTCCGATATACAGTTCACTCCCGTGCAACATTTCGGCCATTAAAACTCCCGTGGCTCCATCGATTGCCATCAGTCGGATGTATTCCTTAGCTACCGTTTCGTTCGATTTGATGTTCAGGCTCACGCCCCCGACATCCGTTTTATGCAAAGGACCTATGACCTTCATCACCAATGGGAATCCAATTTCTGAGGCTGCCCGGATGGCTTCTTCAGGAGCCTGAACGACCATCTCCCGGGCATAACCAATACCGACAGCATCAAAAAGCTGATGGACAATTTCTGCCGGTTGGAATCCGTCGCTTGTTTTTTCGATGATTCTTCGAACTTCGGGGATATCTACCCCGTCGAGATAAATCGCTTCATCGGAAGGCGAAGGGGTTTGGTAAACTTTCGTAAGCGCCCGCCCCAGCAAAACTTCATCGGGGAAATTAACATTCCCCCGGGAAAGAAAATAAGCCAGATCTTCTTTCACATTCAATACCGATGGGAGGATGGCATAAATGGGCTTTTTGCAGGATTGCATTTTCTTGTTCAGAACGGAATATACTTCGCGCACGGAGAACAAACCGGGACTCCCATAAATTACAGCCATGGCATCGATTTGGGGAAAATTGTTTTCACAGGCATCGATTATGGCATTGAGTTGCTTTTCGTTGCCTGTGGCGAGAAAATCAATCGGATTTTCGACAGAAGAACCGGAATGCAACAGATCTTTCAGTTTTGTTTTCGCCGGAGAATCGTCGATTTTTGGAATGGTCAATCCCCCGGCTTCCAGTGCATCGGTTAACATTACCGCAGGTCCTCCTGCATGGGTAATTATCGCAATATTCCTCCCTTTCAGGGGTTTGCTCATTAAAACACAAGCAACGGTGGTGAGTTCTTCCCGCCCGGAGCAACGTACGATACCGGCTTTGCGAAAAAGAGCTTCAACCGCCAAATCGGACGATGCCAGCGCTCCGGTGTGCGACGAGGCTGCCCTGCTGCCTGCTTCCGATACACCCGCTTTTATCGCGGCAATTTTACACCCTTTGCGAATTAGCGACGAAGCATGGTGCAATAGTTTATCGGGATTGCGGATTGCTTCGAGATACAGTAATTTTACCCGGGGTGAAACGCCCGGTTCAAAGTGTTCATCAAAATATTCGAGCACCTCTTCAATGCCGATCTGAGCAGAATTTCCCACGGAAATTACCGAATGAAAATGCAGCCCTTTGGGAATGGCCGACTCCATGATAAACACAGCCGTGGCACCCGAGCCGGAAATAAAATCCACCCCATCGGGATGTAACGCCGGAATGGGCGTGGTAAAAACACTGGCGTGTCCGGGGGTAATTACACCGATACAATTGGGACCGATCAGGCATATCTTGTTTCTGTTTGCTATATCAAGAAGGATTTCTTCCCGTTTTTCTCCTTCAGGACCCTCTTCACTAAATCCAGCCGACAGAACGATGATCACACGAACCTGCTTCTCTTCTGCCAGGATTTTTGCTACAGGAATACACGCTTCAGCCGGAATGGCCAGTACGGCAAGCTCAACTTTGGGCAACAACGAAACATTCCTGAACGAATGAATTCCCTGTACCTGATCGTATTTTGAATTAACCGCCCATAACTGCCCCCGATAGTTGGTGTCGATGAGGTTTTTTAGTAATTTCCCTCCCGGTTTGGTCACATCGCCGGACGCTCCAACGACAACAATGCTATGGGGATTAAAAAGTACGGAATGAAGCATAGCGCTTTTTTGGGGAAAATTAAGGATTTCGAAATGAGTACCCACTGATATTATACAGGTTGTTAAACGAAAACACCAACAGGAAACCATGGCAAGAATCGCCGATCAACGAATCATTGTGTGGTGCAATTCCGAAAACCACCTCAGTCAGACGCTCATCGAAGCCATTCATATGGCCCAGGTATTTGAAAAAGAACTATGTCTCTTTGCTCATTTCCGTCGGACCAGGCAAAAGCATGTCCTGGAACAGAAATTATCGGGCATGCTCGAAGTGTTGAAAAAAAAATTTCCCGAAACAGAAATGTCCGTTCTGCTTCTGAAAGGAAAATTGCATACGCTGATGGAAAAGCTCGGAGACCCATACAACACCATCCTTTTTTGTGCCGGCAACCGGCTGACACCCTCCTTGCTGAAAGCTTTTTACCGATCGGGGTTTCCGTTCTATTTCTCTAAGAACGCTCCCGATAAACCACGAAATCGATTTGCCAATATACTGATTCCCATCGACTTCAGAAACAGCACCAAAGAAGCAACCTTGTGGGGCAGTTATTTCGGACGCTTCAACAACAGCGAAATTTACCTGCTCCCGGCTTCAGACAGGGATCCGGAACTGAAACAAAAAGTCGACGGATTAACAGGTTTCATAAAAAAGTTTTACAGCTCGTTCCTGTTTCATTATCGTTTTATTCAAACAAACACATCGAGTTGGAACATCCATAACGAAGCGGCCCGCATGGCATCCGATTATTCTTTGCTCATTTTTACGGGAAGCCTGAATGTCTCGCTGATTGATCTGTTGACCGGTCCCTTCGAAAAACGTATTGTCAACAAAATTTCCGATTGTCCCGTTTTGTTGGTGAATCCCCAAAAAGAAATGTACGTCTTGTGCAGCTAAAAACACCGGCCGCTTGATGCCCCTACCCTTTTCATTTTGCCGCATTTTTCATTCGAATTAAACCTTTAACATACGGAATATCTTCTGGATAGAAAAATCGCTCTTTTAACAAAATTTAACTTCGTTGATCTTCAATTCGTCCGAATGGTCCCGGTAGCTATAGCGATCACCTGTGGTTTATTCATGCGTGTTTGTGTTTTCCGGCAAACATGTTCGTTTCATACAAAATTTTGCACTTTTTTGCATAATTATTCATTTACATTTTCGAAACCACGTAAACAAATCTACCAGATAAGGGGTTTAATCACAATAAAAAGTACATTAATCACACAAAAACGACTGCTGGTTGAATAATGACAAAATGAATACGACTACTTGTATGTTTATCCGAATTGTTTCCTATCTTGCACCATTATTAAGCAAATTCTCCTCTCCCCTGTTTTTTTACAATATCACGAAAAAATGATCACGCTAGTGATCATTTTTTTTTGCTTTAACTCACAAAACAAAAGATACTGCTTTGTTGTTTCATATATTTATTTACGTGATAAGGAGGATGATACCATTCACCACTTATTACGAACACAACGAATAATAATTAAACCTGAGGCATATGAAGCGAACACGTTTGCAAAAAAACACGACTTGTCCCGATTTATTAGAAAATTCGGATGTATCCCGATTAAAAAACCGGGATACGTTCAATGATGCCAAAAACCTTATAAAAGAGCATCCTTCGGATCCCAAAGATATTCCGTTTGTTAAAAACGCTGCACGGAAGAAAAAAAATTTACCTATTGTTCTTGGGGCATCTTTGGGCATAATAGTCTTTTTTTCAGCCACCTTATACAACGGCGGTTCACCCGGCAGGAAATCCGGATCCCCCCTCGACGGAGCCAGCTGCACTCAATGTCATACCGGAACATCACTTTCGTCGGAATGGATAACAACGACCATTCCCGCAACAGGATATGTACGGGGTGAAACCTATACCCTGACGCTATCTGCAGCACATCAGGAAGCTGCTCGTTTTGGCTTTGAACTCACGGCTGAAAACAGTACCGAAAAAAAGGGTCTGTTCACGATAACGCAGACAGAAAGAACCAAACTGACCAATAACAATCAAGCCGTGACGCACACTTCCGGTGGAACAAGCCCCAATAACGGACAGATCTCCTGGAACGTTGAATGGACCGCTCCTGAAGAGGATGCCGGCGCCATTACTTTTTACGCGGCAACAAATGCGGCCAACGGAAATGGGAGCACCAGCGGCGATCAAATTTTCACAAGTGCCCTTACCGTATCTCCTGCCACAACACACAATGGGCAATCCATCGTTCAATCCCCGCTGAAAGTGTATCCCAATCCTGCCTCCGGCTGGGTTTTTCTTGAAACTTCTTCACCTGTTCAAAACATTGTGCTCATGAACACCGAGGGAAAAATAATCCGCCATTTAAACGGAACACAACAGAATCCTTGCAAACTCAATGTGGAAGGATTCACTCCCGGGATTTATGTTTTGAAGGTTGAAACAAAAGAGGAGAAGATGACCAAAACCCTGCAAATTCAATAACCTTATGGACAAAAGAATTCAAATAGTACTGGGAATATCCACAATTATGATCATAATTCTCTTGGCTCAATGCACATACCACAATGAGGATGAATACTTTAAAGATAATCCCAACCTATGTTACACCGATAACATGTCGTTCAGCAACGACATTTCGCCCATGGTTCAGGAAAGCTGTATTTCGTGCCATGGAAAAACGAATGCATCGGCGGGAATCAATCTCGAAGGATACGACCAGCTCAAGCCCTACGCCGAGTCGGGCCTTCTTTCCAAAGTGATCCGGCATGAAAGCGGTGTCACGCCCATGCCGCTCTATGAAGCAAAATGGTCCGATTGTTCGATTGAAAAATTTGAAGCCTGGGTCGAACAGGGAATGAAAAACAACTAACATGAAAGCATTGATTTTCCTCGCCCTCCTTTTATCCGGATTTGAAATCCAGGCACAGATTTATCTTACCCGCATTGGGAACGTTCGGTTTTTCTCGCAGACAGCCATTGAAAATATTGAAGCAGTGAATAACCAGGTTTCCTGCATCGTGAATTTGTCCTCGGGAGAGGTCGTTTCGAAAATGTTGATGAAATCGTTCCGTTTCGAAAAAGCGCTCATGGAAGAGCATTTCAACGAAAACTACGTTGAGTCGGATCTTTATCCCCAGGCTTCGCTTAACGCAAAAATTGCCAACATTGATGCGATCGACAAGAATGATCCCGAAAAACAATCCGTTACATTAAAGGGCACATTAAGCATTCATGGTATTTCCAATCCCGTTACTATTGCGGGATCCCTACAGATCCAAGGCGACAAAATCATTGCTACTTCAACGTTCATTGTCAAACCCGAAGATTATAACATCCGGATTCCCAAGATAGTCCGCAATAATATTGCCAAAGAAATTGAAGTAAGTGTCCTTTTTGAACTTGAAACCTTCAACCAACAAGACAATCCTGAATGAAAAAAAAACTACTCTTTCTAATCCTGATTGGATCGGCCTCGATCCTTTCTGCCCAAAATCTCGAAGATTTGCTCGATCGTGAAAGTGAAAAACCTGCGACCGAATTCACGCAGGCAACCTTTAAATCGGTGCAATTAATCAATGCCCATACAACGAAATTGCCCGACAAAGGGGAATTGATTTTCTTAATTGCCCATCGTTTTGGGAACCTCGACACAGGTTTTCCCGATTTATGGGGTCTCGACAATGCAACCATTCGATTGGGGTTGGAATATGGATTGTCGCCCACCACGTCCATTGGTTTGGGTCGCAGTAGCTACAAAAGCAATTACGATTTTTTCGTGAAGCAATTGTTTTTTCGTCAAAGTAGCGGAGCACAAAGCATCCCCCTAACCCTGGGAATTCTGGCCACAACCAATATTTCTTCCGACCGTTGGCCCGATGATTTTCGGAACTACCTATTTGCCCATCGGATGAGTTATTCTTTTCAGTTGTTGTTCGCACGAAAATTCAACCGAAGTATATCCCTCCAATTAATGCCTACCTTGATTCATCGAAACCTGGTACCCTCGCAACAAGATAAAAACGATGTTTGGGCTTTGGGCAGTGGCGGTCGATTTAAGCTAACAAACCGTGTGGCACTTACCCTCGAATACCATTACGTTTTCAGGGAAACCGACTCTGCCAATTATGAAAATCCCCTTTCCATCGGTTTGGATATTGAAACAGGCGGTCATGTTTTTCAACTCTTTTTCACCAATGCCAGTGCAATATACGATGCCGCTTTCGTTACCGAAACAACCGGAAAATGGCTCGAAGGTAATATCCGTTTTGGATTCAACATTACCCGATCGTTTTGATGCGTTGAAAATGCGATTAATTTTGCATCCGTATTTTGAACCTATTTTTGATGGATAAAAAAGTATACATCGAGACGTACGGCTGCCAGATGAATGTTGCTGATAGCGAAGTGGTGGCTGCCGTACTTGCGGCAAAGGGGTACACACTGACTCCGGAAAAACGCGAAGCCGACCTTATTCTGATCAACACCTGTTCGGTTCGCGATAATGCAGAACAACGGATATGGGGCCGATTGAACCTTTTTCATTCGTTTAAAAAAAAGAAAAAAGACCTTCTGATTGGCATGATTGGCTGTATGGCTGAGCGCCTGGCCGATGATCTTCTCGACAAAAAGGTGGTCGACCTGGTTGCCGGCCCCGATGCGTACCGCGACCTCCCCTTCCTAATCGACAAGGCACGTGAAGGCGAAGCAGCGATCAACGTGGAACTGACCACGGAGGAAACCTACCACGAACTTGTTCCTTTGCGCCTGGAACCCGAAGCCGTATCGGGTTTTGTCTCCATTACCCGGGGATGCAACAATTTTTGCACCTATTGTATTGTACCCTACACCCGTGGACGGGAACGTAGCCGCGATCCGGAGGATATCCTGAACGAAGTAGCCGATTTATACCGAAACGGGTATAAAGAAGTAACCTTGCTGGGGCAAAATGTCAACTCATACAAATGGCATCCCGAGCCCACCCAGAAACCGGTTCGTTTTCCCGATCTCCTGAAAAGAGTCGCTGAAAGCCAGCCGAACATGAGAATCCGGTTCACAACATCACACCCCAAGGACCTTTCCGACCGGCTCATCAAAACCATGGCCGACCGCCCCAATATCTGCCCCCACATTCACCTCCCTTTTCAGTCGGGCAGTTCGCGTATCCTCAAATTGATGAACCGGAAATACGATCGCGAAGAATATCAGAACCGGATCCATTCGATCCGACGGATTATTCCCGATTGCGGACTCAGCACCGATGTCTTTTGTGGTTTTTGCTCCGAATCCGAAGCAGATTTTCAGGAAACTCTTTCCCTGATGGAGGAGGTTCGTTTCGACAGCGCGTTTATGTTTAAATACTCCGAACGGCCCGGCACTTACGCAGCCAAACACATGGCCGATGACGTTCCGGAAAGCATCAAAGCCGAAAGACTGACCCGGATGATCCAACTTCAGAACAGGATATCACTCGAAAACAACAAAAAGGATATTGGGAAAATCGTGGAAGTTTTGGCCGAAGGAAAATCCAAAAAATCGGATCAGGAACTGGTCGGACGCACGCCCCAAAATAAAGTGGTCGTTTTCCCAAAGGAAAATTTTGCAAAGGGCGACATTGTATGGGTAAAAATTGAACGATGCACCCAAACCACCCTCATTGGAACCGTTGTAAAACCCGTTAATGAAATCATCATAGAAAAATAAAGTCATGGGGAAACTAGTCGAAGAATTCAATGCCTACCGTTCGATAATGAACGAGAAAATCCTTGCAGCCGACCATAAAGTGATGAAGCGCCTTTACAGCCTCGATACCCTCACGTACCAAGACGGAGCGTTACCGGCAAAGGTGAAGGAAATGCTGGGACTGGTAGCCTCACTGGTTTTGCGTTGCGACGATTGCATCAAATACCACCTCGAAAAATGCCATCAACTGGGCGTAACCACCGAAGAAATCTTCGACGTTCTGGGTGTGGCCAATGTAGTTGGGGGTACCATTGTAATTCCCCATACCCGCCGGGCTGTGGAATTTTGGGAAGAACTGAAAAAAGACGCGTAATTTTTTCTATCCGCTTTATCGGCTCAATAATTCCCCCACATTCATTTCAATATAAGGACCCAGGGTTGCCGGGACACGGCTCATACTAACGTACATTTTCTGGCGCGCTGGTTGAAAAATCACACTTTGCATGTTGTGCCCGTTTCTTCTTCGGGCTTTGTGCAAGGCTGCTTTCATGTCGTTCACCGTAAAGCGGCCATAATTGGCTTTTGCATCGGCCATGAGTCCGGTAAACCGTTCACAATCGAAGGGTTCGGCGAACATACCCGAAGAATAAAAATAATTCGATGCCGCCAAAACGCCACGACTTCCTTCCCGAATCGCAT
>Ga0116164_10002103_pt1 | contig 14487 bp, 8 predicted proteins | sample AD_UKC109_MetaG_FD_89888 | JGI IMG/M metagenome (GOLD analysis project Ga0116164, IMG submission 89888) | Active sludge microbial communities of municipal wastewater-treating anaerobic digesters from Hong Kong - AD_UKC109_MetaG | ecosystem: Engineered > Bioreactor > Anaerobic > Digestate... | reverse complement strand
CGAAAACGCGCCAGGTAAGCCCCACCCCGACCAGATAAGACGGATCGAATGTGGCACTGAGCATGTTCAGCCCGGGACGTCCATAGCCTGCCTGACCAAACGCATAAACAACCGGATTGCGGGCAGCAGAAAGAAGCCGGCTTTGTTGGTCGATCTGTTTTTGCTGCAATTCGAAATACCGGTATTCCGGCCGGAGCAATTGGTTCGCCCGGATGGAGACAATGTCGGGAAGTTCCGGAACAAGCGTGTCGGGGATACTTCGCCCGGTTATAACCGAAAGAACCCGGCATAGAGAAGTTCCCAGCGATTCATTTTCGATCCTCTTTTGATGAAGCAAAAGATGTTCCGCTTTCAGCATGTCGACATCCTTTTGCCGAACGGCGCCCTCCTTCTTCGCGTTTTCCATCCGGGATAGCTGCTGGTTAAGAACTTCAGTCCGGGCAATGAGGATCCGTTCGTTTAAACGAGCACGAAGAAGGCCAAAGTAGATTTCATCGACCTGCACGATCCAGGGCCTGTTATCGATTTCCCGTTTTTGACAATCGGTTTCCAGTAAAGCTTTTTCCAGGCTGTTTTTCTCCCGGACCAAGCCTCCGTCCCATAAGGTTTGCTTCACATCGAGGTAAACCCGGTACTGGTCCTTTGCAGGCCCATCGATGGTCACTCCCGGAATGGGAATATCGATAGAGATCACCTCCGATTGATAGGTAGCCTGAGCCTTCAGGTCGATTTGTGGAAGCCAGGCTGCCTGGTTCGTTTGTATCCGTAAACGGGTAATGGCTTCCTGTAATTCGCTCTGTTTCATGCGGGGATTGTTGTCCCGGGCCCACTCCCTGCATTGTTTCAGGGTAATCGGCTCAGCGGCATGCACGTGAAAGAAAGCCGTAAGCAACAAAAAAACAAGCAATCGTTTCATAACTTCTTGTTTATCGGTTTTTAAAAGTCGTCTGAAGGACGAACATCCATTTCGGGATTGTGCGTTTCGCCCAGACCCTTCAGCATTTGAATCAGAAAATCAGTACGCTCCGACAAAAAACGGTTGTATTCCTTTTCATCATTCTGAAAAAAGATTCGTTGAAAAAGAGGGCGGGCAATGTGCGGAAACAGACACATCCCCATCACGTTCGCGATCATGTGTTGCGGAAGAAACTCCGAAGGATATACATCGGGCAGCCGACTCCTCAGATTTTGCAACATGCGATCGGGATGGATTTCTTCTGCGAGAATAACATGGGCAATCCGGTCGGGATTCTGCCAGATCTCGTGAAAAAAGAACTGGGGAAACTGCGGATTCTTTTGAAAAAACTGGTTGTAAAACGATACAAAGGAAAAAATCAGCTTCGGAACATCGTCGACATTGCGAATGGTTTGGGCAAAATCGGGCAAAACCTCGTTGATCACTTTCTGAAAAACAGCATCAAACAATTGATCCTTCGAACGGAAATAGTAATGTAGCAACGCTTTGTTGATTCCGGCGCGATCGGCTATTTCCTGCATTCGGGCCCCCTGTAAGCCCTTTTCGACAAAGACCTCATGGGCAACCTTGATGATCTTTTCCTGGGTATCCATCTTTAAAGCATTCATAATTATTCAATCTTAAAATTGACCACATGGTTAAATCTTTTGGTCAAAGATAGAGAACCCAAAAAAACAAAACAAATTATTTAACCATTTTTTTTAACCACTTGGTTAATTATGTTTCAAATGCTTAATAAATTACTGAATACAGGACAAATAGGGAGGATACGACGTACACAGGAAGTCCATCGGCCTGTGAGCGAAACTAACACAGACAACGACAAATATCGGATAAGCAGTAATATTTTATGTTTTGCCCCGCGAACAGGCAATTGCTTTACCGAAAAACAATCCGGGTTTTATATTCCGGTAGCATCTCGTATCCTTTCACTTCCAGAAAGCCCTGTTTACCAATGGCTGGAAGGTTCTGAAGATCGATGAGATAGGGATAATCGGAATGCATCGGGTGAAAAAACAAAAGCAATTCCCGGTTCGTTAACTGCCTGGCAAAGGATTTTAATCCGATTTCCCACTTGCGCCCGTGGTAGAAATGATCGCAAACCAAACGACCATCGATAAATGCCAGTCCCCGATCGCCCACATAATCCATAATCAGGTAGACATCGTTTACCTCCGAAAAATCCGAAAGCACGTTCAGTGTATACTTTTGGTTGCTGATTTTTTTGAATTCCACATTTGGCTCAAATTTTCGAAAAACAATGGCATTGCTTTCGAAACCTTCGAACAGAGGGGCGACCTTTCGGACTTGGGCATTGTTGGCCTCAAGAGTGTTTCCCTTTGCCGGGAAAACATGCAGCAGGTTATGGGTATTTTTGCTGATCAATTCAAGCTCGTGGGTGTTCGCAAGCACCAAAGCGTCCGAAACAAAAAGCTGTTCGTTTGCGACAATTGCGTTTATAGCCATTTCGTTGGTGATCACCAGGAAGTTGACACCATTTGCTACAAACGAGAACGGGCCATCCATAACGGGTTTTACCGTTACAATATGTGAATCTGAACTTAGGAGAGCGTTTTCCAGACGGGTGATTTTTGTTGGGTATGAAAAGTGCAGCGAAGGTTCAATCCCTTTGAGGATGTAAAAAACAGCATAGGTGCCTTCTCTTTGTTTCAAAAGGGTGAACGGTTGAACGGTCGCCGACCGGACTACAGCGGCACCGAGTTCCAGGTTAAAGGGAAAAACGGCACTCAATCCTTTCGGGATGTCCATACTGCCATTGGCGGGAAAGGCGATGGTTTCGTTTTTTGTTTCCAACTCGATACGAACATTATTGATGGGTTTTACTTCGGCATGATCCTGATAATTCACAATGAACACAAAACCTGAATTACCGTAAGAGCGCACAGCATATCGAAGCGTTTCGTTGTTTTTGGGCTGAATGGCGGCATTTGTTTCGGGCAGCACAGTTTTCATAGGAGCCAGAATATCGCCCCATGAGGTCAAAAAGGAATGAAGCATTCTCAGGTGCTTGTAATGATCGCGTATCTGGCCGTATTGTCCGATGGGCGCCTGGAAATCGTAATGAACACGCGGCAGCCCGTTGGCCTCCTCGTTGTAAAATTTTCCTTCGAATTGAGGTGTTGAACCACCGTGATACATGTAGTAACCAATGCCGTTTGAACCGCTTCCCACGATGCGGGTCATCAGGGGGGCAACACTTTCGTATTCGACGATGGGCCTACGGGCGTATTTTATTTGAATACCCGGACCTATTTCGGCCGAAAGGGAGGGATACCATTCGGTATTATAACTTACCGGGCTGTAATCGGGATGGTTCTTTAGGTCCGTAAAAAGATAAAATCCCGAGGGGAAAGGATCGGCCCAAAACGGATAGGCATAACCGGCTGTGACCGGTATGCTGCCCTTTTCAACAATGGTTGCATTTCCCCAGCCAGTGGCTGTATATATAGGAACATCAATGCCCTTCTCCTTCGCTATTCTTTTTAGATTGGCCATGTGCAATTTCCCGTATTCGGCCCAGGGATTCTTTCCTTCGCTAACGGTAATCTGATCGTGCGCCAGAGCGGCGTCGCGATTGGCCACGGTACGTTCTTTTTTGCTGCCCGGATAAGACCATTCCCAGGGAGCGGCGGAGTGTTGGTATTCGTTTTCGAGTTGAACGCCGATTACCGGACCACCGTCTTTATAGAGCAATCCGCTCATCTGAGCGGCGATTTGTTCGTATAAATGTTCCACATAGTCCAGGTATCCGGGGTCGTTGCTGCGGATTTCGAACGGACGGCCATAGAGCCAGTCGGGGATACCCCCGTTGCGTATTTCTCCATGACAAAAAGGCCCAAGACGAACAATCGCATAGAGCTGGTGTTTTTCAATCAATTGCAGGAATTTTCTCAGATTCAGATCGCCACTCCAGTCAAATTGTCCTTCGGTACGCTCGTGCAGATTCCAAAACACATACGTGGATATTACATTAATACCGCCCGATTTCATCTTCAAAATTTCTTCCTCCCACCCGGTTTCCGGAAAGCGGGAATAATGAAATTCCCCAATAATGGGGAAAAACGGTTTGCCGGCTTTTTCGATGTACACACTGTTGACCGAAATGGTTTCTCCGGAAGGATTGTCTCCGCCCAGATCGAGATGGCCTCGTATAATTGACATCTCGGGTTGATTGATATCAATCTTGTACCTAGTCTGGGCATGAAGCGCGTGTGTGGCAACGATAACGATCAACAGGGTAATTACTTTTTTTAAACACATGGTGTATCGGTTTTATATCGGTTGTATAGGCTCTGTACGAGCTGTATGACTTTACGGTTTTCTTTCAGCAGGTTGTCCCTGGATTGATTGAAAATTTTTCTGCTTCACGGTCTGATTCTAGCATACTGGTTCCTTCTCAATAACACAGAACAGGTTTTGCACGCATCTACGGATTTTCATGAACATATGAATTCCAGCTTTCGCGTTCTTTAACGTCAAAAAGTTCCTCAATTAATGCATAATCAATGGTTTTTGATGGAGAAAACCGATCGGAATTCATATAATTAAGAATACTTTGCCGGAGCTGTCGTGCTACAATCCGGTGCGTGAGATCGCTGCTTATGTCGGCGCTGCAAACCAACAGTTTCCCCTTTCCTACCCTTGCTTCGAACAAAAGGGCCAGGCGGCGGTTCAGGAACCAGGTATCGATGGGCTGCACAAGGGGCCGGAAATCAGCCGGAAAGTTTTCGAGGTTCATCACCTGTTGCCGGTTGGTCAACTCCCACCATTGAAGGTCGCTGTAATAATCCGTGGGAAAATCGTCAAACACCGGGTTTTCGCATTGAATAAGCAGGCCGGTAGTGTGTGGGGGGCGCATCCGGAACCACGAAGTGTTCCAGAATACCGGTGTAAAATATTGTTCCACATCCTTCCCGTTTTCAACCTTGCCGGCAGCCAGCAACAAAACTTTTTCTCCTTGTTCGAGAGCGTTCCAAACCTCGTGACCCGGATTTTCGGCAACGAATAAATTTTCGGCATCTGCTTTTTCGGGTGAAGTAGGATAAACCCATACATTCCAACGGTTCTGGTATTCTCCAAGGGCTATCGATAGAGTCAGTTTTGACGCTTTTTCAACAAAGTCCAACGGTATTTCCAACTGTCCTACTTTGTTACAGTTACCCTGAGGGAGTAAAGCTACATGAATAGTGCCCTCTTTTACCACACTGTCCGAATCGTTGGTAAATTTCCATTCGATCGCAGTATTTTTTAGCACTCTGCCTGAAAAATTGGCTGCTTCGAGCCCGGCTTTAAAAGTCTCGTGCGTTTCGAACGTATATTTTTCGACCCGGATGAGGGGAACAATTTTATTGCAGAACGATTGAAATTCTGAGGCATTGATGTAACCTTTCTCATCCCAAAAAGCATCCAGTACACCCACCAAAGCACTTCCCTGCCCGGGAAAATCGTTCAGGCTTAACAATTGAAAACCGGCCAGGTTGGGTGTTCGAAGGGTCGCCTCAATTTCCTGTTTGTAGCACAAGGCCTGCAGCTTGCCCGAGGCCATCATAAAATCTTCCGCAAGATCGGCCATGTGGTGTTGAGCAAGGTCTTCGCGAAAGAGTTCCAGGTTTTTTGCCTTCAACGATCCGGTATATTTGTCGATTTCCCGGAAATTAGGGAAAACACACCATTGACCCATTTCGAACGTAACATAGGGACGTTGCTGGTTCTCGGTTTTGTCGCGGTAATCAAAGAACGATTCGGGTTGACGGCTTTTCCATTCCAAACCCCGGGGCGGAGAACGCACAATGAAATCGCTTTTTTCGATGATGGCCCAGCTGCGTCCGGTTGAAGCACCTGTGTACATTATCCGGGAGTCGTATTGTTTGAAATGATCGACCCAGTTTTCAAGGTAGCCCACATAACGTCCCGAGGGTTCATTCCCATAAGCCATCATCACAAAAGAGGGGTGATCACCATACGTGTCGATAATTCGTTGGGTTTCCTGCATCAGGTATGCATCGATGGGTTTTCCGTAGCCCAGGGCGGTGGAGTACTTGGCCCAACTGGGGCCTTCAACCTGCAGATAAATTCCGGCTTTGTCGGCGGCACAGAAAGCTGCCTCGGGGGGGCAATACGAATGAAAACGCATGTGGTTGAGACCAAATGATTGGCAGATCGAAAAAATACGGGTCCATTCTTTTTCGTCGGTAGGCGGATAGCCCGTAAGCGGAAAAACACAGCATTCGGTCGTTCCCCGCAAAAAAACCGGGATGCCGTTGATTTCAAAATGCTTGTCGTTTATTGTGAATTCGCGCATTCCAAAGGGTACTTTTTGGACATCCGCCAGGCCGGAATTGGTTTTCAACGACAAGGTCAGTTCATATACATTGGGTTCAAATTCACTCCAGGTTTTGAAATTGTTCCCCATGGGTATAACAAACAACTGCCGGGTCGTGTCCCTGTTCCAGGTTTCAGTAATAGCCGATCGTTGATCCGGATGGTTGATACCCCGAATATCAAATTGAAGCCGGGCATGTTCAGGTGCTTGGTTTAGTTGCACTTCTATTTCGATGGACTTTTGGGCCAGTTGGGGTATAACTTTCACCTTTACGATATGCACTTCAGCTTGTCGAAATAATCTCATTTCGCCCACAATGCCATTCCAGTTGCCCTGGGTATGGTCGGAAATGCTGTGGGAGTTGATGCCCGGGTCGATTTCTCGAATGGCATTATCGACCCGGATGGTGAGACGGTGTAGCCCTTGGGTGGCCATTTTCGAAGGAATTACAAAGCGATGCGGAACCGAAAGGCTGTTGTCGCTACCGATTGCTACCGAATCGAACCATACGTTGGTTTGCCAGTGGGGCCGCTCAAGATAGAGAACAAGATCGCTGCCCTCCCAGGACGAGGGTAGTTCAACATCGCGCTGAAACCAGGCCATACCTTTATAATGCGTTACAGGTGTGAGCCAAAAAGGAAACTTCACATTCCCTTTCTGCCGGTATTTTTCCATAGCCGGATTGAAATACCATGAACTATCGTAAATACTACCGGTCCAATCGGTTTCAAGATCGGGTTCCCGACCAATACCCTTATCCCTCAATGCGCCCGGAAGGGTAATCGTTGCGGAAAAATCGGAGCGGTACCATTGTTCGGTTTCACCTGTTTCATGCTCATCGAGTTGATAATTCCATTCGCCGGAGAGATCCAGTATTTGTTCCTCCTTTTGCCGGCATGCGGTTATAGTGAAAAGAAAGGAACAAAGCATCGTGAAGAAAATCCCGAAACCCAGTTTCCGGATCGGGGAACCTTTACATTTCCTGTTGAAGTAATTTATTATGAACATGTGCCCCAATGTGGTATCGGTTTTTTGTACGTATCCTGCTGAATTCATCCCGGGCTTTTTCTTTGTTTCCCAGGCCCAAATATCCCAATGCCATTAAAAAATGACAATGTTGTTCGTGTCGTTCCTGCATATCGTCCTCAAAAATGAATAAATCGGGAAGCGATACGGCAAAATAGTCCATTTTAAACGGAATTGAAAGCTGTTTTTCGCCATATCGCCATAATTTTTCGAAACGGCTGTTTGCCTCGGCCTCTCGTCCCAGTTTTTGCAAGGCCCGTCCCTGATAAAATATTTTATCGGGCTGCGGGTCGTTGTAGTACAGGGCAGGCCCTGGTTCGTTATATCCCACAGCTGCTTTTTCCCAGGCTTCTTTTGCTTTTTTGCTTTCGCCCAAACCGTTGTAGGCACAGCCCAGCCAATAGAATACATCGTTTTCCTGTGCGCCATATAGCTTTCCTTCTCCCAAATTGTGCGGATAGGTAAAACATGCCCGTAAATGCACTATAGCTGTTTGGAAAAGAGCTTGTTTCATCGCTGCTTTGGCCAGCTCAATATGGCTGAAGAGGTATTGGCCGGTTACTTTTCCTTCCCCACCTTCCCAGGGATGAAACCTACGTTGCATCAACAATTCAAGAGCTTTTTCTTCCTGTCCCAGAAGGTTATACAATGTAATTCTTTCGAGATAGAGGTCGTCCCGGAAGTCTACTTCGTCGGGATGTTTTTCGAGAAGGGCCAATCGTTCGTCAGCCGGAACGTTGCGCTTTTTGTACAATTGATCAAGCTCCATCAGCACACGGGCATCGGAGGGATCGAGCGCAAACGCTTTTTCGAGCAGGTTTTGGGCTGTTTGTTCTTGCTTTTGCTTGTTGTAATAGGCCAGAGCCAGGTTGCGATGCACGGTTGGAAAGGCATCGTTTAAGGCAAGCGATTTCTCCCAGCAAGCGGCTGCATCGGAGTGTTGCCTTGCCCCATACCAGAAATTGCCCAAGTAAAACCATGCCTTATCGTCGTTGGGATTCGAAACAAGGGCTTGTTGCAGGGCCAGTAATTCTTCGGGTTTATTTGGAAAGCAGCATTCGGGGGCTTGCTTCGATGCTTTGTAAAAAGTTTCAGAGGCCTTTTCATGTTTGCCTTGCAAGGAATAAAAGTACCCAATGAAATATAAGGCCATAGGGTAAACGGATTCTTTCCCTTCCAGGTAAAGATGGAGGAAATTGATCGCTGAATCGTAGAAGCCAGCCATAGCATAATCGAGCGCAAACTCGATGTAATTGTGTACGTTATCGCGCATCAATTCCTTAAGCTGCTGCAATATTGTCTCGTTGTGGGTCAATGCATATTTTTCGTACATCAAACCAACGTTAAATCGGTCCATTTCGAGCGACTCCTCAATAAGTTTGAGGGCCATATCCCTTCTCTGTGTTTTACGCAAAAGCATTGCTTTCAAATGCCGGGCTTTATGGTTGACCCAATTACGCCACAACGAACGATCGATCAGTTCAAGTGCCTTTTCGATATTCCCCCGCAACGAATCGATTTGCGCCGCCTGAAAAAAAGTGCAGTCCTGCCAGGCTCCGTTCCAGCCGGCTTTAAAAAACCATTCATACGCTGCATCAATTTTTGCCTGCATGCGCAAACAATATCCGAGGTTATAAAGGGCTTCCCCATCGTATGGATTGGGATTTCGTTCGGTAAGTGTTTCCACAGCCTTTTGGAAATAGGGTTCGGCTTCGGCAAACTTACCTTTGCGCAACAACCACAAGCCCATAGCGTTGTTGTTGCGTATGTCGCCGGGTTCGCGCTTCAGGGCTTCGAGGTAGTAGGCTACCGGATCGTAGGTGGCATGGCGGTACTGTTCCAAATGAAGGCCTTGTAGGTACAATTGTTCGATCGAGGAGATATCTTCGGGATCTTTTGCCGCTTTTGCCGGATCGGGCAGCGGTTTTTGTTCCAAGGCTTCACTTTGCCAGTCAACCAACACGTTACCATCGCAGCAACACAAGGACACGAAACAATCGGCGGGATCGACATTCACTTCGATCCATTCGTCCAGACTCATGTAGGGGGAAAAGTCAAGAACTTTTTTATAAACAACCTGGTTACCCGATTTCAACGTGATGCAGGCGCCAGAATAATCCCCGGTAGTATATGCTTTAAGACGAATACCCGTTGGTTCGAATTCGAGATTGATCAGCGCATTTCGGGTGGCATTTTTCACCCTGCCCAGGTCTCGATAGGGCATAAAATATTGTTTAAAGCTCTTTTCCTCGAAGGGTTGCAACCAGCTAAAATCAGGCTGGTTGTCGGTGTATACGCCACACATGAGTTCAATGTAGGGGCCGTCATCGTCGGTAAGATTGCGGTCCCAGGCCTGGCCGAAATCGCCGTTTCCCCACGTCCACTGCTTTTTTCCGGGCGAAAGGTGATGGTCGGCCACATGCAGTAAACCGCCCCGGGTATCGTTTTCGTAACCCCCAACAAAGTCGTATTTCGAGGCTATGGCCATAAAACTGGTTGGCACCGGTATGTTTTTGTAGCGCGAAATGTCCACACCGGCCGAATAATCCATTTTATAATATGTTCCGGTGGCAATGGGAAAACTTGAAACATCGCGCTTTCCATGGTCGAATACAGCATGCACATCGGGAGGAAATACCGACTGATAGTGGTCGTTTACCTTAACAGCCGGATTGGCCCACCAAAGGAAGGTTTGCGGATGAGGGGTGCGATTATACAGTTTGACATGAATTTCGAGATAGGCTTTGTCGGGATAAAGCGTAAAACCGGCCATTCCTTTGGTACGAAACATTCGTTCAATTTCGCTGCACCAAATGGTGATGCTGCCGTCGGGGTTCGTTTCAATCATCGAATCGACCGGGTCGAACGTTGAAGGCCGATGATGTTGGGGCCAGTTAAATTCAATACCCCCCGAAATCCAGGGTCCGGTCAGGCCAACCAAGGCGGGTTTTATTACCTGATTATAGTACACAAAATGACGCTTTTTGATTTTATCGTACGCCATTTGAACGCGTCCGCCCAATTCGGGCAATATCATTATTTTCAGGTATTTGTTCTCGAGGTACAGGGCATTCCATTCCTTATCTTCTTTTTGATCAAAAATTTTCTCAACCACCGGATAGGGGTACACCCCACCGCTGCTGCCCTGGTAAACCCTATTTTCGAGAAAGACGGGGTTTTTTTCAGGACTTCCTGTTCTATAGGTCGGAATGACCACTTTTTCCCGCCAGGCTTTAACTTTCATGTTTTTCTTCCTTTTAAATAGATTTTTCAATTTCCTCCAGTGTTTTGCCTTTGGTTTCGGGTAGTTTCTTAAAAATGAAAAGAAAACCCGAAAGGCAGATCAGCGCATACAGCCAAAAGGTACCTCCCGCGTTCAGGAGTTTATTCAATATGGGGAAGGTATACGTTAATACGAAGCATGCGATCCACAGGGCAGTTGTTGCAACAGCCATTGCAGCGCCCCTGATGCGATTGGGGAATATTTCGGACAAAACAACCCAGGTAATTGGAGCCAGGGTCATGGCATAGGTGGCAATTCCCAGCAAGATCAATACAAGGATTACCCATCCATCGAATTGCAACAGATAACTTCCACCCAGGATAAAATAGATGACAGCCAGCCCCGCCGAACCCAGGAGCATCAGTCTCCGGCGCCCCAGACTATCGACTACCCGCATAGCCACAAAAGTGAAAATCAGATTGATGGCACCGGTAATGATGATGTTGAACAGCATATCGCTAACGGAATAACCGGCAGCCACAAACACCTCTTCGGCATAGTTGAAAATGACGTTGATGCCACACCATTGCTGAAAAATGGCCAAAATGACCCCAATGATCAAAACCGGACGTACTCTTTTATGCCAAAGATCACCGAACGATGCCTTTTTCCGACCTTCTTTCAGGCTTTCCTGAATGTTGTTTTCTTCATTTTCGGCATACGTTTTATCGCCTATACGGCACAAGATGGACAAAGCCTTCTCATTTTTCCCCATCTTTACCAGGTAGCGTGGACTCTCGGGAATTGTAAAAGCGAGGATGAAAAAAAGCAAAGCCGGGATGGTTTCGGCCCAAAACATCCATCGCCAGCCTGTTTGACCGTTCCACGAATGAAGTATGTCCCAGTCGGTGGCATCGGGAGCCATTTTGTCGGCAATGAGATAATTTGTAATCTGGGCAGCCAGAATACCCAAAACAATGGTAAGCTGGTTTATCGAAACCAGTCGGCCACGAATGGGAGCCGGAGAAATTTCAGCGATATACATGGGCGAAATGGCCGAAGCCAAACCGATGCCCAGACCGCCAATTAATCGAAAAAAAATGAACGCGGTGAAATCGTTTACGGCTCCGGTTCCGATTGCAGAAATCGTAAACAGGGCGGCTGCTGCAATCAACAGCATTTTTCGTCCTAGGCGGTCGGCAAAATATCCGGAGCCTATGGCTCCCAAAAAGCAACCAATCAGAGCACTGCTCATGGCCCACCCCTGTAGATGAGGCGATAAAGTGATTTCGAAAAAACGTTCGTAAAAGGGTTTTGCCCCGCCAATAACCACCCAGTCGTAACCAAATAGCAAGCCGCCCATGGCCGATACAGCTGTAATACCCAATATAAATTTCCGATTAAAATTTGTACGTTTCATTTCTCGCTTCAATTTGTTACCGATCAAAAATAGCTGAACATGGAGAAAAAAACCATGAAGAATTTTCTGATAACATGGACAATATTGCCCTATCCATTGTGCTTTTTTGTAGTTTTACCAAGCGATACCTCGCAGCAATATTTTGGCATATTGCTTTTTGGATTCTCATTTTTTATCGGCATCAAAAAAAAAATTAACAAAAATGCACCAACGATGAAGCGAAAAGAAGGATTTCCCGGGCAATTGAGCTACGTTATACCCAAAAACATCCTGATGAAGCTAATGGAACAGCCCCTGTATCACGATCTGCATATTACCGACATAGGTTACTATCCCCACGCACTTTATCATTTTCGCGAACGACCGAAAGGCATCGATCAGCTTATTCTTATTTACACGATTGAAGGACAAGGGTATGTCGAAATATCCGGGAAAGGACACAAACTGTCGCCTCAACATTTCATCATGATCCCCCCCCATTCGCCCCATACTTATTATGCAGATAAACAAAATCCCTGGTCGATTTACTGGATCCATGTAGGCGGAGAAAAAGCGAAATACTTTGCCGCCCCGGTTTCACAGGCCCTCCCGGTTGAAAGGAGCCCTACTTCGCGCATTAACGAAAGGATTGCCTTATTTGATGAGCTTTTTAAATGCCTTGAAATGGGATACGGAATTGAAATCCTGGAATATGTAAATCTATGCCTGCCCCGCTTACTCGCCACGTTCACGCATATTCAGCAATACGTTAGCCTGAACGAGTCGATTACCCACGATCCGGTAAGTCAGGCCATTAACTTCATGTTGGACAATCTGAAAAACAAACGAACGCTCAAAGCACTGGCGGATGAAGTGAATCTTTCGGCTTCCTACTTTTCGAGGCTTTTTTTAAGCCGGACCGGTTTTCCCCCCATGGAATATTTCAACCAGTTAAAAATACAACATTCCTGTCGCTTACTCGATAGCAAGAACTTATCCGTAGCCGATGTGGCGAGGGAAATCGGATTTGAGGACCCCTTTTATTTTTCCCGTCTCTTCCGGAAAGTGATGAATCAATCGCCCAGGGATTATCGCAAGGATCGGGGTATGCCCTTGAAATAAAAACCACTACCCGATTTTTTGCCGTTTTGGAGAAAAGGGAAAGGGGAATACTATTCAATAGAAAAAACAGCAAATCATTGTCTGAAAAAGACCACAAAAAAATGGAATCCTATGCAGGAATTGCGTAAGTTTATCTTAAAAAAAAATGATACAGTTAGTTATCATTCTGCTTCTTACTGTGAGCATGACTGCATTTTCCCAAACGGAAATGAAAGGTTTCAGAGGCTTCGACTGGGATACGCCCCGTTCGTCCATGTGGGCTGATCTAGTTCCGGACAGTGGATTGAATCCCGGCTTCAAGGCTTATAACCGCCCAAACGATGATTTGATCTTTGAAGGCTTTCAAACCCTGAGCATTATTTATGGTTTTAAAAAAGACCTTTTTACCGGTGTGATCCTTTCCTTTCACAAGGATGACTATCCTGCTTTGCTAAAAATGATTACCGAACGCTATGGCGAGCCAAGCAAAAAATCGGAAACTCCTTTTCTGAACAACTATGTATGGAAACTCAGCTTCAGTGAAATCGCCATTATCAACACACCGCTCAACGAAAGTGAAAAAAACACCACGTTAAATATAGGTAAATTAACCCGTTATTGATCCAGGCTACTCCTTTTTCGCTTGGATTATCGGGAAGAAGGGAAACACGAAGAAGCAAACAAAGAAAAATGGACAGACAGCATGCCCGATTCGTCACCAAAGACAGTTTCACGTAGTAGGTGTCACTCCGAGTTTCTTCCCAAAATTTTTGGGCAAAATGTGGAGGTGATCGTTGTTAAAAGGTATCATTCCGAGGGAATCCCGTTAAATCGGGAGACGAGGAGTTCCTTGTATCGGCAAATTCCATCAATGTAATGAATGCTCTTTGAAATGATTTTTACAATGGGTAGGCTAAAGGCTTTCCCTCTTTTCAGGGATATCCCTGAATTTTCGAACGAAAGCAGGAGGCAATTCGACCAAGTCAATAAAAAAGAACAAATCTGTCATGGGTAATGCAGCAAAGCATTTTTTGATTTTTTTTTGCACAGTCATAAATAAAAGAATGTTTTTCACAAAACTCTTTGTCAACTAGTTTGTTTATTATCTAACAAAAAAAAAAAAAACGATGAAAAAAAGTCTATGGTTCCTTTTTATGTTTATGGCAACAATAGGTTTTAGCCAGAACAATACGGTAAAATTTGGCCTGTCGGGCGTAAATTATGGCGCTTATTCATTGAGTTATGAACGAACGCTTAACGAAAAGAGTTCGCTCAACCTAACCGTTGGGTACTGGAGTCCCAATAACGGGATTTTCACCTTTTCGGAGGATTTCTATATTGAAGACCGCATCCTCGAACATTCAATATGGATTGGCGAATTATACACCGGGTATCATGCTTCGCTCGATTACCGGATT
>Ga0116164_10002102_pt1 | contig 14489 bp, 12 predicted proteins | sample AD_UKC109_MetaG_FD_89888 | JGI IMG/M metagenome (GOLD analysis project Ga0116164, IMG submission 89888) | Active sludge microbial communities of municipal wastewater-treating anaerobic digesters from Hong Kong - AD_UKC109_MetaG | ecosystem: Engineered > Bioreactor > Anaerobic > Digestate... | reverse complement strand
TGCAGGATCAGCGAACCGCGGTACTTGATGGTCCCGGACAGCAAGACAGTCGCGGCGAGCGCCTGTCCGAGGTAATCTCGCACAACGGGCGGGTAATCGTGGCGCTCGACGACCGCCTGCCAACTGGCGGCGAGCGAGACAATCTCGCCGCGGATGCCGAGGTGTTCGAAGGTGAAGCGGTGGAGTTGGTCTGACATCGGGTTGCGCCTTTAACGAACCAGGAAGATCACTGCTCATTATGTCGCGGGTAACCAGCAGGACCACCGCCTACGTCAAAGCACAGCAAAAAACCCGCGCGGCAGTTAAGGCCATCCGCTTGACCGTATTGACACAATTGAGGACACCCGCTTCAGTCCCCGCCAATCGCGCCGATAACGATGCTATTACTTTGACCTGTCATAGAGCCCTCCATCGACCATTGGATCGACGCCGGTTACCCTTCGCCATAGTCAAATGGCACATAATGATGCGCCACTAGAGGAAATTCAGGACCAGCTATGGCAATTCGCGACATCATCATTGTCGGAATCGTTATCGCGCTGGCTTTGTGGAGCCTTCGCAAACCATGGATTGGCGTAATGAACTGGACTTGGCTGTCGATAATGAATCCGCATCGTTATGCATGGGGTTTCGCCTATAGCTTCCCCGTCGCAGCTATTGCCGGCATCGCAACGTTGATTGGTTTGCTACTAACCAAGGAAAGACAGTCCCCGTTCAAGGGTGTTTCAACGTGGTGGCTTATTGCTCTCGCAACATGGATCACGTTGTCTTGGCTCTTTGGCTACGACGCCGCAGGCGATTTCGCCCAATGGGACAAGGTAATGAAGATCTACCTCATGACCTTTGTCGCACTTTCTTTGCTGCACACCAAACAGCACATCATCATTTACGCATGGGTCACTGTCGGTTCCGTCGCATTTCTAGCTGCTAAGGGCGGCTTTTTTACAATCGTCACCGGAGGCAGCTATCGAGTCTGGGGGCCGCTGGGGAGCTTTATCTCGGACAACAACCATTTTGCACTTGCAGCGATAATGACGATTCCAATGCTTCATTTCCTGCAACTTCAGCTCAAAAAGCCGTGGCAACGGCACTTGATGACCCTCACCATGCTGCTTAGCATCGCGGCCGCGCTGGGCAGCCAATCAAGAGGGGCATTGCTCGCTCTGATCGCGATGGGGATTGTGTTTTGGTGGCGCAGCTCTCGCAAGGCGGCGATCGGCTTGATGATGCTACTTGCCCTCATCGCCATGTTGCCGATGATGCCCGACGAATGGTGGGACCGCATGGCCACCATTCAGGACTACGAGCAGGACGCCTCGGCTATGGGTCGAATCAATGCTTGGTTGGTTGCGATAAAAGTCGCCCAAAGCAGCTTGTTCGGTGGCGGAATGAGCTACCAACATGACTATTACTTTGTTGCCTATGGGGTGTTTGAAAAAACTGTACGGGCCGCCCATAGCATTTACTTCCAGATTCTCGGTAATCATGGGTTCATTGGCTTATTTCTTTACATCGCATTCTGGATCTCGACTTTCTTATCGGCAGGCCGACTTCGAAAAGCATCAACGAGCGATACCGAAGCGAAATGGGCCAACGATCTTGGCGCGATGGTACAAGTCAGCCTTGTAGCATTCGGCGCGGGTGGTGCGTTTCTGTCAATGCCTTATTTCGACATGCCTTACAATCTCATGGTGATGGTGGTCTTGGCACATGAATGGGTAGCGACGCATGCCACGCATGGCAGTCTCCACACAATACCTTCCCGTACCACCACACCTAAAACGGGATCTCGGCCCAGCACCATTTTTCCAGATCGGCAGCATGACTGCCACTTGGCACGTCCCATACCAGGTGACGATGGTTAATTTGCCTTTCAGAGAAATTGAATGAATCTCGGATCCTACTACTTTCAAACGGTTAATCGCGGCTAGTCTGACGGAAGAAAAAATGAAGCTTATTGTTCAGATACCCTGTTTCAACGAGGAGTTGACTCTGCCGCAGACAATAGCGGACATACCTCGTCACATAGAAGGAATTGACGAGATAGAAATTCTCATCATCGATGACGGCAGCACCGACAGAACCGTTGAAGTGGCCCGAAACTTGGGCATTTCCCATATCGTTCGTAACAAAAAGAACATGGGGCTGGCTCGAACATTCCGCCGAGGTCTGGAGGCATGTTTACGTGCCGGCGCAGACATCATCGTGAATACCGACGGTGACAATCAGTATTCAGGCGCGGACATCAACAAACTCGTTGGCCCGATAATTGACGGTTCGGCAGATATCGTGATCGGTGATCGTCAGACATCAAAGATTGCTCATTTTTCACGCGGCAAAAAATTCATGCAATGGCTTGGCAGCGGCGTGGTGCGTAAGCTCGCTGGGGTTTGGGTGCCGGATGCGGTCAGCGGCTTCAGGGCATTCTCTCGGGAGGCCGCAATACGTACCAATATCGTATCGCCCTTTAGCTACACCATTGAGACGGTAATCCAGGCGGGCAAAAAGGATATGGCCGTTACCTCGGTACCTGTGGCCACCAACCCCAAAACGCGCGAATCGCGCCTATTCAAGAGCATCCCCGCGTTTGTCCAACGGCAAGTCAGCACGATCGTGCGAATGTACGCGATGTATCAACCCCTGAAAGTCTTCTTTTACATTGGAACCTTTCTGAGTATCGCAGGCCTGCTGCCAATCCTTCGTTTCTTGTACTTCTACGCTATCGGGGAAGGCGGCGGGCACTTGCAATCGCTAGTTCTTGGAGGCGTGCTATTGTTGATGGGTTTCATAGCCTACCTCGCTGGATTAGTCGCGGATCTGATTTCCTTCAACCGTCAGTTGCTCGAGATGACACTCGAAAAGGTCAAAAGAATGGAGCTGGCAAAGAATGACGAACCAACGATCTCAAAATGAGCAAGGCATTTGAATCAGGGTTTCATAGCCAGCTGGACTATCGAACGATACTGCTCACCGTTATTCCGCGATGAACGCAGAGCCTGGAAAAACAAAGAAAACCGCAAAAAGGCGGATCCTGTGCGTGACGTCGAACTTTCCTCGATGGGCCGGCGATAGTACGACACCATTCGTCTTGCACCTCGCACAAGACCTGCAAGAATACGGCTGGACCGTCGACGTGCTAGCGCCACACGCGCCAGGAGCGGCGAAGAAAGAGGAGCTTGGCGGGGTATCGGTTAAACGTTTCCGTTATTTCTGGCCTGAGGCGTCGGAGAATATCTGCTACCAAGGCGGCGCCCTGGTGAATCTCAGAAAGAGCAAAGTGACTGCGCTCAAGCTTCCTTTCCTCATCGTCGCTGAGTGGCTCGCGGTGTGCCGCCTCCTGCTCAGCCGCAACTATGACGCTGCTCATTTTCACTGGATACTGCCTCAAGGTTTTGTCGGCGCGGTGAGCGCAAAGCTACTCGGGATCCCGTACGTGGTTACCGTGCATGGGGGAGACGTGTTTGCGCTGAGAGGCCGCATATTGCTTCAATTCAAGCGAATCGCGATCAGTGCTGCAAATACAGTCACGGCCAACAGCTCAGCAACGGAGAAGGCAGTACTCAAAATCCACGGGGCCCCGAAGGAATTGCGGCGCATTCCCATGGGCGTTTCCGTCCGCGATGTAGCCAAACAATCTAAGGAGGTGCGGGCAATCCGGGGGCAATACAGGCGGGGAAAGGGGCCTCTGCTCGCATTTATTGGACGGCTGGTTGAAGAAAAGGGTTGCGCTGATTTCATCGAGGCCGTCTCGATCCTCAAAAGCGAGCTGCCGGAAGTGTCCGCCATAATCATTGGTGAAGGGCAAGACCGGGAGGCGATGGAGGGCCTTGCGACTCAGCTAGGACTCGCTAACCGAATTTGTTTTACTGGCTGGGTACAGCCCGACAAGGTGTTGGAACACCTCGCCGCGGCAGACATTTTCATCGGTCCATCGCGAACCAGTGTCGACGGCTGGGTCGAGGCACAGGGCTTGACGTTTATCGAGGCAATGGTGGCCCGAACGCCTGTTATTGCGACTCGGGTCGGAGGCATTGTGGACTCGGTAGTTGATGGCCAGACTGGCCTGCTGGTCGATGAGCGTTCCCCATCTCAAATAGCAGCCGCAGTGTTGCGGATTCTGCGAAATGATGAGTTAAGAGCAAACATCGTGGAAGCTGGTCTGGCGCACGCCGTGGACCGGTTTTCCCGGAGCGCCTCGGCAACTGCATTTTCCTCACTTTTTTCTCACCTGATTGCGAAGCAAGGGGGCTATGAAGATGAGAGACGGTGAAGAACGCCAACCCCATGCCTCGCTAGATCAGAACTCCAGGATCAAAAAGGCAGCAAAGATTGAACGATTGCTTTCCAAGGTATGCTGCGTTCCCGGCTCGCGGGTTCTAGAAGTGGGTACCGGGTCCGGAATCATTGCCGGACATTTTTCAACCGTAGTTGGCGAACAAGGCAGCGTCCATGCAGTGGATGTCGTCGATCAACGTCAGATTCGAACCGGCTTCAATTTTCAACTCGTTGCGAACACGAGCCTTCCTTTTGACGATGACGAATTTGACATCTGCATCTCCAACCACGTGATTGAACATGTCGGTGATCGCTGGGATCAAGAGCAGCATCTTAATGAGCTGCGACGGATATTGAAACCCGAAGGCTGGCTGTACCTAGCGGTTCCAAATCGCTGGACACTTGTGGAACCGCATTTCCGTCTGCCATTCTTAAGCTGGTTGCCCCGCCGTCTGCGTGACCCCTATGTTAAGTTTGCCGGCCGTGGCACCAGGTACGATTGTGACCCACCAAGCCATAGCGAACTGGAGTCACTTTTTGCTCAGACCCATTTCTCGCACAAGGAAGTGACACTTGATGGCATCAAAGTCGTTGCTGAGTTTGAGTTCGAACCCGGCTTGAGGCAACAGCTCCTGTTTTCGTCACACCTATGGGCACCGTTTTTGCACGGAATCCTTCCATCCTATTTGTACCTCGCCCAGCCTCGCGTGAGCACTTGATGGCGCCCAGGGCAAGCATGAGTCAATCCCATGAATGCAGCAGAAGGCTCTGATCTTCGATGAACGTTTGGCTGCCAATTGTTGCGGGAGGAAGCGGAGTTGAAGTCTTCACGCGGGAGCTATCGTCAAAGTTAGGGGCCCTCGGCCATACTGCAATCGTCGAAATCTTCCCTCACAGTTACCAGTATGCCCCTTGGCTGCTGAAAAACCGTCGCGCACCGGCCGGCACCGAAGCCATAATCGGGAACAGCTGGAACGCGTTCGCCTTTAAACGTGATGGGATACCATTGGTTTCCATACAGCACCTGTTCGTACTCGACGAGGCACTACGCCCGTACAAGTCCTTGGGGCAACATTTCTTTCATACCACGCTGGTTCGCCACTTTGAACAGCGAACTGCTGCGCTCGCCGACAAACTCGTAGCAGTCAGCGACTACACTGGCAGATCCTATAGGGAGTTTCTCGGCAACAAACCCGTGCAAGTCATCCGCAACGGTATCGACACACAGTTTTTTTCGCCCTCGCCCACTCAAAAAGACCGGCCCAGAGACAAATTTCAGCTTCTTTTTGTCGGCAACTTTACCCGACGGAAAGGTGCGGACATGCTGCCCGTCATCATGGACAAGCTGGGCGCTTCGTTTTCCCTCTCTTATACTAGCGGCCTGCGGGTCAAGGATGAGCGACGGACTCGTGCCAACATGCTTCCACTGGGCCGCCTGAACAAGGAACAGACCCGGGACGCCTATCGAAACGCAGATGTGCTGATTTTCCCCACCCGGCTGGAAGGCTTGCCCCTTGTAGCCTTGGAGGCAATGGCGTGCGGAACACCTGTTGTTGCAACCGACGGCTCATCTTTGCCCGAGGTCGTTACCAGCGGCATCGACGGACTTCTATGTCCACAGGATGACACCCAGGCATTCGCAGACAAAGTCGCGTGGCTATCAAAAAATGCTTACGAACTCGAGGCGATGGGCAAGAGAGCCCGCGAAACAATTGTTGGCCAATTCAGCCTTGACCGTATGACTGCCCAGTACGCACATTTGCTCAGTGAACTTTGAATAAGACCTGCGGCCATGCAAGAGATCTGCGTCATCGTTATCAACTATCTTGACTCGAAGATGACGTTGCGCTGCCTTGAATCCCTCCGAAACGAAGCCTTCGATACTTTATATGTCGCAGACAACTCTGCAGACCCAAAGGCTTCCCAGGATTTTCTGGAGATGACCTCGGCTTTCCTAGAGACAACCCCGCCTTGGCAATTAATTGCGAGCGTCAATAGCGAAAACGTTGGCTTTGGCCGCGCGATCAATGGCGTGATTCAGGCGGATCGCTCCAAAGGAGGCGGCCATCGTCGCTATCTATTGATGAACAACGATGCGAGGGGGGAATCTGGATTCATCGATGGCCTGATCGAGAAAGCCAACGAGTCAACCGGCATCGGTCTGGTGACGCCACGCATCCAATGGGGCAGCGAATGGGTTTGCTTAAGGTGGTACCACCGGATGACAGGGCATATTTCCAGGCGCCCACTGCCAGGCTCATTCCCCTACGCTACTGGGTGCTGTCTGCTGGTCGACCACCGGCTATTGGGCGACGAAGGGAAGTTGTTCGATGAGCGATTCTTCATGTATGGAGAAGACGTGCTACTCACCTGGACGGCAAGGCAACGCGGCTTTGATGTTGTATGCGCAGAAAGTGTGATGATTGAACACGAGGGGAGTGCATCCTCTTCGCGTGGAAGTTATTTTTATGAGTTCCAAGTCGCGAAAGGTCACTGGATTCTAGGTGCAGCACTTGCCGCCAATTCATGGGACAGGACCTTAATCCAGGTGTTGCGAGGCGTTTATCTATCCCTACGAGCACTTCGCCGTTCATCGCAATTCAGAACGACAATTCCAGTACGAGCCTTTTGGGAGGCCTCTCGAGCTCAACCCAACGAACAAACTCGTTGTCGCGCATGATTTATAAAATATGAACTTTCCATGTTCGTAGTGCAGGTGGCCAAATCAGTCGATCGCAAATGACTTGCGACCCACCGAGCCCTCCGGCCAAACACAGCATTCATACAAGATGAAACATAATTTCTATATTCGGGAACAACTTTCCCATGCCATCGAACAAAGGCTCGGACAGTATGCGCGGGGAGATCTGATTGATATTGGCTGCGGAACCAAACAGTATCGAACAATGGTCGCAAGATATACCGACAGCCACACGGGCGTCGATCACTCAGAGACTCAGCACGACAAATCGAACATAGATATTCTTGCGACTGCCTACGACATCCCGGTCGATGACAATATGTACGACACCGCTTTGTGTACCGAAGTGTTGGAACACCTAGAGTCTCCCGAACATGCCGTACGAGAGTGCTTTCGAGTGCTCAAAAGAGGTGGCTACGCCATCTACACCTCACCTTTCATCTGGCACATTCACGAGGCCCCGCGAGACTTTTACCGTTACTCCAATTACGGGCTGCGCCATATTTTCGAATCCGCTGGATTCGAGATCGTGGCTATCGATCCACTAAACGGTTTCGTTGGCACTTTTGGCCAACTAAGCGTGTACTTTCTCAACGAATACAACGGTGGCATCGTCCGCAAAGTTGGCATCATAACCGCGATTGGCTGGGCAATACAAAAATCTCTCCCATTTCTTGATCGCCTACTATACCGTCCACGCTGGACGTCACATTTCATCACCGTTGTCAGGAAGCCTTCTCCATGAACGAACTGACTGTAGTTCACGGCATGGATCGCTGGTTGCCGACAACGATGAACTGGGCTTACGAGCAGATCATTGCCCTTCCGCCTTGCATAACAAGCCAAGTGGTGGCCACAGGTTTCGAGAACCTAGATTCCTTCCCCTTTGAGCATCTTCACCTGTACAGTGATATCGAAGCAATCCCGAGATTCTTCGACAAAGTCCGGTGCAGGCTGTTCGGCCGCGGTGCACAACCGCAACTGACCCGGATTATTGAACAATCCGGCGCAGGGATCGTGCACTCACATTTTGGGAACACCGGGTGGCGAAACCTGCCGGCCGTTCGAAAAGCAGGAGTAAAGCACGTGACTAGCTTTTAGGGTTACGATTTGAGTCAGCTTCCTCACTCGGACCGCAAATGGCGCGATCGCTACCGAGAGTTGTTCGACAGTGTTGATCGTGTGCTGTGCCTCGGAAAGCACACGCGAAACGAACTGCTGTCATTGGACTGTCCTTCAGAGAAAACGGTGATCCATCACCTGGGGGCGGATCTCGACAAGTTCTATTTCGAACCCCGTACCTGGGCGTCTGGTAGCACACTCCGCATATTGGTCTGCGGCACTTTTCGAGAAAAGAAGGGCATACCTGATGCCATTCGTGCGACAGGCCTCCTACGTAAGTCGCTGGACGTGGAGCTTACGGTTATCGGTGGAGCTACAGCCGAAGATCGCAGCAAGCATGAGGAAGCGGAAATCTTCCGTGCTGTCGAGGAATCGGGCATGCAGGCGCACGTGCGTTTTCTCGGCTTTCAGCCATTGGAGGTGCTGTGGAAAGAAGCTTACGCCCACCACATATTCCTCGCGCCTAGCGTTCGCGCCTCAGACGGGGACGCTGAGGGCACACCAGTGACGACGATCGAGATGGCGGCAACTGGCATGCCGATAGTCAGCACGCAGCACTCGGACATCCCAGAAATTATAATTGACGGCGAGACTGGATGGCTGGTGGCTGAGCGCGATCCGGCAGCCTTGGCTGAAAGGATCCACTGGCTGGCGAACAATTTGGACGCTTGGGAAGGCTTTGCCACTGCTGGACGAAGATACATAGAGGCGCATTTCAATTCCAAAACCCAGGCCAAGGCACTGGAGTCAATCTATCGGGAAGTTGCGCACCAGGAGGAAAATAGCTGATGGTCGGCGTCACGTTCACATCGCCACATTTATACCCGCTCGCATTTTGTGTCGCCAATCCAGCAAGTTCATTGCTCCCGTAAAAGCCGCTATAGAAAGAATTAAGTTGACAAGATAATGAACGCAGAACGAATCCAGCAAGCAATCATTAGCGGTACCGGCTTGCTCGCTCAGGCGCTTCAGATCCAAAAAAAACATCTGTCGGGCGCCTTCTTGTTCGCCCGAGGCGTATCTGATTCGACTTGTATCGATATCGAACAATTCCACCGTGAACGTGACCAACTGTACTCCGCTCTTTCCCAGTGCCATGACGACGGCCGAGTATTCGTTTACTTTTCCAGTGCAGGCACCATCTACGGCCAATGCGCATCCGTGCGGGACGAATTCACACCGCTGCAACCCACCACAGTTTATGGTGAATTCAAGGTCGCCTTCGAGAGTATCGTGCGTAGTGCTGGGGTTCCGCACCTTATCGTGCGTCTACCAAACCTCGTTGGACCAAGCCAGAACCATCGAAATCTCCTTCCTGCATTGATCCGGCAGGCTGCCGGAGGGCGGGTGACGCTTCATCGGGACGCCACACGCGACATCCTCGACGTGCGAGATGTTGGTCGCATTATTTCAGAGCTATTGGCCCGCGGCGTGCGCGACGAAACGCTATTGTTGGCGAGTGGCATCTCTTTGCCAGTAATCGATCTGTTTTCGTTAATACAGCAATACACTGGGCTGCATGCCAAAATCGCAGTACAGCCGGGCGGCACCCCCCAAGCTTTCGACATTTCAAAGCTTTGCCGTCTACTTGGGCAAAATTCAATATTCTCGGGAGACTATCCGAATCGTGTGATTCGCGAATACGCACCTGCAATTGCGCGGAGCCTCGGTTGATTCAGAAACCGGTAGAACAGGCATTACGATCTCGAATCAAAGTCACGGCCTTTCGCGGTGTGTGGCTATTCCTCGACAACACTAAAATAGCGATTCAATGAAGGTGGCCATTCGTGTCGAACCGTAAGGCCGTTTTGGTCATCGTGAGGGATTTTCCACCATACTTCAGCAGCCTTGGTGGCGTGATTCGCATCCTCAAAATGTGTGATTTCTTACGTAACTCAGAGATAGCGGTGCATGTGGTCGCCGCAGCCGGCTTGGAAATTAGCTATTTTGGCTATGAAGATTTGGTCAAGCGGATAACGATCCACTATGTCCCAGATGTGTTGCAGCGTTACAACAACCAGCGTTCGACAACATTCGCATCCACCGCGGAAGACGCAGGCGTCACAAGAAAGATTGTGCAAAAAATACGCAATATGATTTTAGAACTTTCGGTTCCAGATCTCGGAATCTTTTTCTTTCGGGGACTATATAAGAAATCTATCCAGGTTATCGAAAGCCATCACATCGAGAACGTTATCGTATCTTCACCACCTTTCAGCACACAGGCAATTGGCTGGCTTCTGAAGCGTCGCATGGGAGAACGAATCAACCTAATCGTGGACTATAGAGATAGCTGGAACACCCTTTCTATATTTGCCAAGCGCTGGCGAACAACAAGAGCCTTCAACCGCATCATGGAAAGACATGTACTCAAGGCCGCGGACCATCTACTGTACCAATCGCCCCCGGTCATCTGCAAAATCGATAAGATGTTTCCTGGAATAGTGCGCAATTCTCAGCTTGTGATGAACGGCTACGACCCCTCGATGGAGTTGGCAGCGAGCGGTCCAGCCCCGGCGAACGAAATGCTGACGATTGGCCATTTTGGGGCAATCTCAGATGACCCCAAGAGCTTCCGGAATCCAACACCGTTACTCCAAGCGGTTGTCGAGTTGGATCTGCCGATCCGCTTTGAGTTTTACGGTGCGGCCCGGCTTTCCTCTCATTGGCAGCATTCATTGGTGAATCGATTCTTCTTGGGCGGCAATCTATCCCACGAAACCGCACTGCGACAAATGGCAAAATGCGACGTCCTAATGCTCATTCACTCAGACCCAATTGGCGCCGATGAGGTTATCCCAGCGAAGATATTCGAGTACATGTTGGCTGGTAGACCAATTCTTGCCGCTGGGCCGGAAGGAATGGAGTCAAGGAGAATGGTTCGAGAAAAGCACTTGGGATACAGCATCGACATCCTTGACCGCAGTGATATCAAGGTGGTTCTAAAGAAGATCCTAATGCATTGGCGGCAAGGGCACTTGGTACAATACGACCGTGGCGCACTTACCGAATTCAGTCGTCCATTACAGTACGCGAAGATTTTACCCTTACTTCGATGATTCTAATGCCCTGTGGAAAGCTCGGCTATGTCAACAGTCGGTGGTAACCATAGAATATGGCGGATTCACGGCCGGGACGCGCCTCCCAAGCGTCTTTAGTTTGGCATGTCTTTCCCATTTACTTTACGCAAGTAGATTTCGATGGTCGCTGCCCGAAGAATTTGGTTGCTCTTATCCAACATCGGATTATCTAAATGCGGCTTTAAATATCCTGTTAAACAATCTTGCTTTGTAATTGTTGGATAAATTGCAGTGCTGGGGTCTAGCAATCTCATTAAGTATTCAGCAATACCTGGCGAACGAATCCAAGCCTTGTAATTAGTATAACCTTTCGACGACTTGATGCCTATTGCCGCTTTTAACTGACGCATGACTTTATTAACAGCACGCTTTGGCATACTCGGCGGATCGACAACACCCGCCGGTTTCCCGGTTTTTTGCCAAGGAATATCTTTAAAATACTTAGGGAAGACTTTTTGAAGCATCATCGAGTACAGCTTATTGTTTAGACGGTACTCATCTGGTATTGAAAAGATTAACTCAACGCATGCGTTATCAAAAAATGGCTTTCTCTGCTCGACAGCAATTAAACCGTTGACAGTCCCCATAGCCGTGAATCGACGAACCCGGTTCATTTGCAAGTTGGGCTCTACTCGTTCGATTTCATATAATACGTCATCAATATTTGCCAGACCTGCAAAGTTTTTATAAAACGCTCTCGAATTTTCTTTTGTTATACGTGTATTCAATGGCACCCGCGTCAAGAAACCGCCGCCAAAAATCGCATCGCCAGAATACCCATTCAAATTGATATCCATCTTTGCCGCAATCTCTTTAATAAACTCTCCACCATGCATGTGCATCATGTCATGCATGCCATCGGTATTCCAAACCTTTTCTAGCCGCGGCTGAAACCAGTTTTTGTCATTAAAATGAAAACTTTCATGCGTCCAATTTGACCGGCTTATAACCTGCTTGGCAATTGTAATATCATCACAGTTCGGGATTCCGAAGGTGTAAGCGTATCCTTTAAAATCGGGATACAAGTAATTCGCTGCCGCAAAAATGGCACGAGAATCTAAGCCACCACTCAAGGCAACCCCTACATTTTTACCGGGATCAAAACGCCGTTCAACCGCTGTAATAAAGCGCTTCCCGAGCTCTTCGACAGCTTCATCAAAAGTGAATTGACTCGGTTTGATTTCTGCCCATGTCCAGTAGTAGTGCTGCTCTATTTGCTGGGTTTTCAAATCGTAGGTTAAAGCGGTTGCAGGCTTAATCAATTTGATCTTTTCGAACCAAGTGTGCTCGCCCAACAAATAACCTAAATCCATAAAGCACTCGTAGCTAGTTGGGTCAATCGCTTTATCAACTCCTTCGCAGGCTAAAATTGCTTTAACTTCACTCCCCCATGCAAAACTGCCATTTTTCGCATACCAATACAACATGCGCATGCCATAGCGATCTGAAATCAACTTTACTTGCTGCCTATCCGCATCGTAAAGTGCTGCACAAAAATAGCCGTCTATCCGATTTAAAAACACATCAAGTTTACTTTTTACGTATGCCTCGAGTAGCAAATCTGCGAAACTTGATTTTTTAAGTTTCAAAGAATCCGCGACGTTGCGGTGATTATATGCCTCACCCTCTACCCATACCCTTACATTATCCAAAACCGCCGGACTAGACTTTTGCGCTATTGCGCCTAGGTGTGCACGACTCGCAGCCAACGAGTCATCTTCGAACAACTCATCTTGCGCGAAATGATCGTATAGCCGCATCGCATTGGCGACCCCACTCAAAGAGGTTGATGTCAAAGCGCCCGCTTTTGCAAAACCATAAATACCCGGCATTTACTTTTGTCCTTTTCTACACTGATGAATAACTTCTTTCTCAAAATAAAATAAATAGGGGATATAGAGAGCCAAACAGATGCCCCCAGCTGCCAGTAATCGGAAGAAAACGTGGCCTATTGTCATTAGACTTACTACCAACGATGCGAGCCATGTAATGATGAAACTAAAAATAATGACCTTCGCGAAATGTCCCAAAATCGCCCGATAACTTATTTTTGCCACTTTTGCAATTAAATAATGCCAAATCCACCCGATTGTCAATGATAGGCCTAACAGCACCCAAGGCACAGTCATTACATCTGGCCGAATAACTAAGGCAGCATAAACCCCCACAATCACCGCAATTGCCCAAAAAATATTCCACCAGAATCCGATATTGGCGTAACCTTGCGCCAAAAGTATTGCGCCGCCTGGATTCCCTAAAGCCTTTAGAATACCAACCAAGGCTAGAATCGCTATCAAGTCCGCTGCCACTTGCCAGCCATCACCGAAAACTAGTAACACAACGTCTTGCGAAAAGAAGCTCAAAAAAGCTAATAGGGGCACGGAAACTAAGCTAAGCACGCGAACCGTCAGCCCATAATATCGATTGAGGCTGTTAGAATCGCTTTGCACCTTGGCATATACAGGAAAGGCAACACTAACAATGACTGGATTAATCTTTGCGAGTGGGAAAATAATCAGCTGCCACGCCATATTATAAAATCCCACAGCTTGCATGCCGAGAAGCTTGCCGATAATTAGTTTATCAATATGAGCGCTTACATAGTTAATGCTACGCTCGCCCATTTGAAAAAAACCAAACCTGTAAAACGCAGAAAGTTCAGAATGCTTAAACATGAAGCTGGGAGTATGCAGCGTTTTCAACCCGACCATTAAGTAAAGAAAACTGCTTGCACCAGCCTGCATTAGCATTGCGAGCACCAAGGCATAGACGCCATAGCCTTGCATCGCCGCCCAAACGGCAACGGCAAGCGCCGATATTGCGGCCGTCATATCAACTTTGGCTATTCGGTCAAATTGCATCTCTTTTTGACAAAGAATCTTAAACTGATTTCCTATGGCAATAACAAGGAAGACCGAGGACAGCAACATCAAGGGCTTTTGTATACTTGGCTCATCATAAAAGCTGGCGATAAATGGCGACAGCAATAGCATCAAGACTGCTAAAATCGCGCCAGAGGCAATGTTTAGCCAATAAAGGCTGGAAAGCTGTGAATGGCTAATTTTTTGTCGATGAATGATCGCGTTGCTAATCCCCATATCCATAAAGGCTTGGGCAAACCCGATCACAACCATCATGATCGCCATTGAGCCGAACACTTTTGGACTTAACAAGCGCGCTAAGATCGCTAATTGTGATAATTGTGCAATGGTGACGACCATCATCGATAGAGTCGTCCATTTCGCACCCGCAACAGCTTTTAACTTTAAGCTCATCTAGGGATCGCCTGATCAAGTTACGCAAAAAAAGTG
>Ga0116164_10002099_pt1 | contig 14499 bp, 11 predicted proteins | sample AD_UKC109_MetaG_FD_89888 | JGI IMG/M metagenome (GOLD analysis project Ga0116164, IMG submission 89888) | Active sludge microbial communities of municipal wastewater-treating anaerobic digesters from Hong Kong - AD_UKC109_MetaG | ecosystem: Engineered > Bioreactor > Anaerobic > Digestate... | reverse complement strand
TGGCTAAAGCCGGATTAAAAGCAAAACAATGAGCGCTGTATCCATTCAGCGTATTTGGGGTGCAGCACTGACCCTGTGGGGTGTTGCCATCCTTTTGGTTGCCAGACAGTTTCCTCGCCTGGCGGATCATCACCCGGGACCTGCGTTATTTCCTGCGGTGGTGGGCTCTGGCTTTGTGATCACTGGTATTTTATTGGTCCTCCTCAAGCCACATGATGCTGCCTGGAAACCTATCACCCTCGAATGGCACCGGGGGCTGATCGCCCTGGGCTTATGTTTACTATTGCCGTGGGTCGCTTTCATGGCCGGATTTATGATTCCACTGGCAATAGTCGTTGCCGTGGTCGCCTGGCTGGCGGGATTAAGCTGGTGGAAGGCATTGATCGCCGGTAGCTTAACCGGAGTGGTCATATTTTATCTGTTCACCAATTTATTGCGAGTGCCCTTATGAGTGGATTGTTCAGTTGGGAAGGTATTCTGGCTTTGTTGTTGGGCGGGCTTTACGGGGCGCTATTTGGGGCCATACCGGGGTTGACGGCAACCTTGGCAGTGGCCTTATTCATTCCAGTTGCTTTTTTTCTGGATCCTGCGGTCGCTTTACCAGCGATAATTGCCATATCTACCGTGGCCATCTTTGCGGGTGATGTAAGCTCCACCGTAGCCAAGATCCCCGGGACCCCTGCCAGTGCTGCTTATTTTGAATCGTTGTTCCGCTTGTCAAGGCGGGAAGGCCCTCTGTACAGCTTAGGCATCAGTGCAATCGGTTCGGCGGTCGGGGGACTTATTGGCTCGTTACTGCTGATTCTTACTGCCTCCGTAATCATTAAAGTTGCCAGGCAATTCAGTTCTTTCGAGTACTTCTGGATAGCTGTTCTGGGACTGACAGCGGGACTTTTTGCCTCCGGCGGGTCTACCCTCAAAGCCATGGCTTCCTTGCTGGTCGGACTGTTCTTCGCACTGGTGGGCGTAGATCCTACCCTGGGTTATGCACGGTTTAGTTTTGGCAATGCCCAGTTGCTTGGAGGGTTGAACTACATCGTGGTCATGATCGGTCTGTTTGGTTTTTCAGAAGTGCTTACGCAGCTATGGGAGCCGGATAAGGAACAGGAAGAAGTTAAAATGGCGCGGCAGACAGCCAGGGCATTCTTCGGCCGGCCATGGGGGCTGATTCTACGGGAAAAAGCATTGGTGTTTCGGTCTTCCTTATTGGGCGTACTGGTTGGCTTTCTGCCCGGCGCCGGGGCCGATATTGGCTCGTGGGTGTCCTGTAGCCTGGAGCGGATCCGGCAGATACGAAGCGGCAAGGAGGAGCGCGATGACACCATTCTGCTGGCGGGAACCACGTCCAACAATGCCGCGGTGGCCAGTGCCTGGATTCCTGCTTTGTCGCTGGGATTACCCGGGGACACCATCACCGCGATCGTATTGGGCATCTTCATGATGAAAGGCATCAGCCCGGGGCCTCTGTTGTTTGACCAGCAGCCGCACTTGATCCAAAGCCTGTATGGCACCTTCATCGTTTGTAATCTGCTGTTGTTGCCGCTCTATGGTTATCTGGCGGCTCTTCTGGCCAGGAAATTACTGCATGTCTCCAAACCATTATTGCTCTCGGTGATCACCGGTCTGTGCATTGTAGGCGCTTATGCCATCAACCACGAGATCCGGGATATATGGGTGATGGCTGGAATGGGCGTATTGGCCTATGCGCTCAAGCGTGGTGGATTTCCTCTGGCGCAGATCGTATTGGGCATGGTCCTGGGACCATTGCTGGAACAGAATTTCATGGTCAGCGCGATCAAATCCAGATGGGATATTACCAGCTTTTTTGACCGACCGTTAGCGCTGGGGCTGATGGTGGCGACGTTGGTGATCATTGGGGTTGGAATCAGGTTTAAACATCGCGTTGGAGCAAATACCTGACCGGTTGATCCCGAAATTATCCCGGAGAACTCCTTCCCTGGTATTGCTTTGATTTCATGCAAAGACAATAAGATGCCAATATTATATTGGATCATGACCCTTAGTGCTCGAGGTGTCCTCTATTACGTAGTGTTTATCAATTCACCCTTCAACATTCACCCTTCAGCATTTCACCCAGCGTATCCCCCAATGCGGTTGAAGATCATCTCCGGCCTCCATGGTTTTTTTTCTGCTCCCAAAACCATCAGTTGTGCCGTTCGGAAAACGGTGTACTGACGATGGGACAGGTAGTGACACAACCATACATTGGCCTCGGGAATGACCAGGTAAGACTTGCCCAATGACTGGCGGCGTGTAAGCAGAGCCAGCCCGTCTTCGGTATTGGTGGCGATAGTTAATCCGTCCCCTAATCTGGGCAGATAAAATCCCGTAATTGATTTGTTTTCTGTCGATGTGGTTACCATCCCATCGGATAGGAAAGGGGAGAGCATCTGGCTGCGGTCCTCGCCACTTGCAAGTTGATCCAGGTTGAAAACCTGAGGGTGATCTTGCTTTTTGATACGCCTTAACTTATTCGATCCTGCCTGCTCCAGTGGTATTCCGGTTTTAAAAAATAAATACCTGCCCTGATCCAGAAACCCCAGTCGTCGATAGACAGGCGCTCCCTGTGCAGTGGCTAATAGCCAAATCTGGGTTATACCCAGGCTATTCGCATGGTTGATCCCGTATTTGGTGAGTGTCTGGCCCAAGCCTTGACGTTGGTAATCCGGATGGACGATGATATTGCCCAGCCATGCCGTAGTGCCAAAACGGATCACTTCCCCGACACCGACGGGTAGTCCGTCTTCTCGTTTAATGACGTAGGCGAAGAAATATTCGTAACCAAGATGACGACTGAAGACCAGTCGGATATCATTCCAGTCTGGCGGTTGTATTGCCTCCAACAAGGGTATGTCCTGTCTGGTTAAAGGTGAAATTTGCCAAACAGGGGAACGCATCGATTATTGCTTGAGAAATTTCCTGGTGAGATGAACCGCCAAACCTGCTGTTGTTTTGCCTTCCAGTACACAGGTGTACATGCCGGCAGGCAATGAAGCTACCGGGACATGCACCTGTTGCTGTCCGGCAATCAATTCCTGGCTAACCGGAGCAATCGCCGGCTGCCCGGCCAGGTTGTAGATGACCACATGTCCGTAGACCCGCTCTCCGAGGTTCAGGTCCAGATTAAGTTCGTTCTGGACAGGGTTCGGGAATAGCTTCAACGTCGCATCGGTAACCCATTGAGGCTTGGTACTTGATGTCTGGTAGATCAGGTCCGTCTGATAAACCCCATTGCCATGCGTGGCCACGCGCAATTTGCGATTAGAAGGTGATATGCTCAAATCCATCGCCATAGCTGTTTCCGGCATGCCCTGGTTAAAGGGCACCCAGCTTTGACCCTGGTCCAGGGAATAATAAACGCCGATATCGGTGCCGATATAAATGTGATCGGGCTGTTCCGGATCAATCAATACGGTATTCACCGGAATGTCCGGCAAATCGCCATCGATGGAGGTCCAGTGCTGGCCGTCATCAGCTGTCTTGAAGACATGCTTGGTATTGTATCCGGCGAATACCACATAGGCTACCCGGGAATCCAACGGATGAATAGCCACATCCATAGCTATCCGGTTGGGAAGGTCTTCCATGATCTGCCAGGTAGTTCCATTGGAGGTCCGTAATACCTTAGCCGGTTCGCCATCTTTGGGCGCTGTACAGACGTATAGCAGCGAAGGGTCCGAAGGGCCAATGGCGATATTGATGACTACATTCTTGCCATCAATATTTTTGGAAAGGGTTTGCCAGTTTTCACCTCCGTTTTCGCTGACATAAAGTCCTTGCCGGGCAGCGTAAATGATGTTAGGATCTGATGGCGCGAGTTCAAAAGGACCGTTAAAAGCAGTTTCTTCACCAAGTGCGGTAGGTGGCAGGATGGTATTAAAAGTCATGCCCCGGTCTTTGGAGCGGTAGAGGTACAGGTAATAGATCGAGCCGTATACGATGTTGTCGTTGAGGGGATGGATGGCCGTACTCATTCCGTCTCCACCGAGGATTTTTATCCATTCGAAGGTTCCGTCGTAAATGGCGCTACCGTTGTCCTGGAGACCCCCAATCGCAAAGTAAGGATCAGAAGATGAGCTGCTGAAATTGGCATAAAATTGAGCAGTCTGGTACCCGCCATTGCGGCCTGAAAATGTTGTTCCTCCATCGTCAGTTACAAAGATTCCTCCATCCGTAGCAAAATAAACACGGTCCGGATTGGAGGGGTCGATCACAGCCTTGTGAATATCGGCATGTACATATACCGGTACCGAACCTTCCTCTTCCAGGATCCCTACTTTTCCACTGCGATAAGCTTCCCAACTGGATAGATGAGAGACATTGGTGCCTTTGTTGGCAGACTTATAAACATCAATTCCTGTAATATAGCAGACGGCTGGGTCACGTGGGTCCACCACCAGATCACACGAGTACCAGCCCTGCCATTGCGGAATATCCCGGTCGGAAACCTTCTTCCAGGTGTCACCGGTATTTTCGGACAGGAATAAACCGATACCTTGTTCGGCATTGGAAATGTAGGCATAGATTAATGTCGGATCGGAGGGAGCCAATGCCAGTGCAGCCCGGCCGGTATAATCTTTCGGTAAACCGGATGTGAGGTGGGCAAAATTTAATCCTCCATCCACCGAACGGTAAATACCACTGACATTTGCATTCAGGTAGGAGCCGTGGGAAACCAATATGATATTGGTATCTGCCGGATTGATAATCAGGTCAACGGCCATAGATATTTGCCGGATCTGTTTCCAGTTTTTTCCTGCATTGTGGCTAACATAGACGCCCTCGGTCGTGGTTGCCCATACGGAGCGCGGATTCATCGGGTTAATGACGATATCCTGCACGCCGCGCATTTCTTTTTGACTCCAGTCCAGGCTCTTTTGCCAGCTTTTACCACCATCGGTCGACTTCAGGATGCCGATGCCGTAGGTGCCACGGGTGAAACGATCGTAAATACTTGGCATGGTCAGTTCCTGATTGTAAACTTCACCAGTGCCGATATAGATTTCATCCGAATTTTGCGGATTGATGGCAATGCTTGATACTGACACTACCGGAAACCCCAGCGGCACTTGTTGCCAGCCAAATTCAAACTGGCCATTGCTTTTTAGCGATGACTTACCGGCAGTCGTCGACTTCCATAACCCCCCGCCGGCAGATCCGGCATAGATGACCGAAGAATTGTGCGGGTCTACCGCAATGGTGAGGGTACGTCCGCCGATGTTTTTAGGACCCATCGGTTCCCAGCCGGCAATATGCACTTCCTGGGGGCCACGGACCTCAAGTTGACGTTTCCTGGCCTGGAAGGCTTCCATGTAGGTTCGGGCGTAGAATTTGGTGTATGGATAGCTGCGCGATTGGGACCACCAGTCCAGCGATCTTGCTGCTCCGGACTGTCGCGGAAGATGCGCTTTATCCTCCCGGTAACAACCAACCAATACCACTAGAATCATAACAACTGTTACCAACAAACGCTGCATCATCTTTGGATTACAATTTCGATTTTGTAAAGGGTGAAAACAATCTATTGACAGGGATGGCTTCTGAACGCGCGACAAAAATAGAAATCTTTTTAATTGTTGTTCCTGTAATATCCGTCAATTCACCCGAATAAGGCAAAACAAATGCTAAAAATAGTTAATATGGAATTGGGTATGAGGTACGGGGTGTGAGGTGTGAGGTGTGAGGTGATGGTACGGGGTGTGATACGATGAGATGGCAGGGCATAGCTCATCGACAAGGAGTTTATCATAAACCCATTAGCCTATTAACCAATAAGCTTCAATAATTCCTATCTTAACCTGTTTATCCTAAATCAAACCGATGGCACTTCCCATTCATCAACTGATCATCAAGGAGTTGGGTCAAATACGTTCCCGGCCTGACATGCCTGTCACCGAACGCATACGAATTACCTATCAGGTCTTTACCTACGTTTTTTTTCATACCACCCAACAAGAACGGTTGTACTTTTCCACGCTTTTCGCCCGTATGGCCTATGTATTGACGAAGCAGCAGGTTGGTAAGAAAGAACAGTATTTATTGCACCGTTTCCGCCATTACGCTCAGGCCGTAATTCGCGGAGAATCAGTAGATAGGGCATTGGACGACATCTATGTCATGGGGCTGTATGCATTGGGCGTCGTACTCACCGAAGTCCTCAAAATATCATTGCCATTTGAACATCGTGTAGAAGCCGATCCAGCGTGGTGGGAAGACCAGTCCACCTACGAAGCGATAGACTTTAAGGCTTCCATCCGGGTATTGGTCACCGGGTTAGGGCCGGATCCGGACACTTTGACCGGGTACACCGATGGGCAGCCGGAACAAAAGCGGATCATTCGGTATCAGGAGTCGGGTCGCAATGAATTGTTTTCTGGACCAATCGGGTCTATGGAAGCTTTTCAGTTATGGCCCATAACCATGAATCTTCTGGAAGTAGAGGTAGACCGCGATGGCACCCTGCACCCTGCCCAATTTATTTTTGAGCCGGACTACCTCGTGGATATTACGTCCATATCTGAAACCTTTCAGCCACAGGGAGCGGATGCTATGGCCTACCTGCTGAAGAAATTTATTCCCATGGATAGCTCGCCAGCCCTCATGCTTGGAAATATCGCCAATTTTTTCCTGGACGAACTGATCACCTTCCAGCACGGGAAATTTGATGAACTGTTTAAAAGGGTCTTCCACCTGAACCCGCTGGCCTTTGCTGCCATGGATAACGACACCTTGCGTAGCCTGATGCGCGACGCCAAACAGCATTTCTTTCGTCTTAAGACGGTCGTTAATGAGCTGCTTCCGTCTATTGGAATACCAATTCGAAAGGTATTGTTGGAGCCAACATTCTTTTCCGAACGGTATGGCATCCAGGGACGACTCGATCTGTTTTTTCGGGAAGGTCAGAAAACAGAAATCATTGAATTAAAAAGCGGAGCTCCTTTTCGAGCCAATGCTTATGGGCTAAGCTCAAATCACTATGCACAGACTTTGTTGTACGACTTATTGGTCAAGTCTGTTTTTTCCATTAAACAAGCCAACAACTACATTTTATATTCCAAAGTAGATGATAAACCGTTGAAGTATGCGCCGGTCGTAAAATCCCTGCAGCTTGAGGCGATGAATGTTCGCAATGAATTGGTCGTCCTGGAAAAGCGATGGATGCACCTGGATCCTGCGGGCGAGGACCGGAGTTTTGGAGGATATATTAGCCGTGACCTGCAAACCATGTCCGGATTTGCACGTACCAATCTTGCTTCCTTACAGGATTTCTATGCAAATCTGGACGCTCTGGAAAAGAGATACCTATTGCATTTCATTCGCTTCATTGCTACGGAACATCACCTGGCCAAGACCGGATTACAGGGAAACCAGGAGGTGAATGGTCTCGCCTCCCTTTGGCTGAATGCTGTTGAAGAGAAGGAAGATCAGTATGCTATCCTGGGCAAACTGACCTTTCACCGGGCGCATCGCCAGACCGATGAAACACCTATCCTTATTTTCCATCGTACGGAAGGCACTAACCCATTGGCCAACTTTCGTCAGGGAGATATTTGTGTACTCTATCCGGAGAGTGATCAGCAACCCAGTGTCCTGCACCACCAGGTTTTTAAATCCACCATCGTACGTATTACCCAGGAAGAGGTTCATGTACGGCTTCGCAATCAAATGACCGAATTCGAGTTATTCACTTCCTTTGCTTTCTGGAATATGGAACGGGACCTGATCGATGGCAGTTTCAATGCACAGTACCAGGGATTGTATGAGTGGGGCGTAGCACCACCCAAGCTTCGGCAGCTGTGGCTGGGTCGTCGCCCTCCGGAGCAACCGGTTCACTTTCAACATAGTCCTTCTCCCGGTCTAACCCGACAACAACAAACCCTGGTTCAACAGGCGCTCGATGCGAGCGAATATTTTCTGGTTTGGGGGCCGCCGGGTACCGGGAAGACCAGCACCTTATTGCGAGCAGTTTGTGAAGCGTACCTGCAGAAGGATAATCATCGGATCTTGTTACTGGCTTATACCAACCGGGCGGTAGATGAAATGTGTGCAGCTTTGGAAACTTTGTCAGGAGCCACTGCGCATCAATACTTCAGGATAGGTTCTCGCTATTCAACGCATCCAGCTTACCGGTCTTGGTTGCTGGATCACAAAATAGAAAAGATGGAAACCCGGCAGGAGCTGGTTCACTGGTTGCGTCAACAACGCATCATTGTAGGCACCGTCGCTTCCCTGCAAAGTAAACGCGAACTTTTTAGTTTACTGGATTTCCAGGTCGCCATCGTGGACGAGGCAAGTCAAATCCTTGACCCCTATCTGCTGGGAATGGCGACTAAAGTGCCCAAATGGATTTTGATTGGCGACCATCAACAGCTCCCGGCGGTAGTTGTCCAGCCGGCAAAAGACAGTCAGGTCTTGGATCACGATCTGGAAAGCCTGGAAGTACGCAATCTCAGAGATTCCCTGTTTGAGCGGCTTTATCGCAGAGCTACCCGATCCGGATGGGACTGGGCTTATGCTCAATTGCGACAACAAGGCCGGATGCACCGGGAGGTCATGGCTTTCCCAAGCGCCTATTTTTACCAGAACACGCTGGAATTGCTGGACATAAACCCTGAGCTCACCAAAAGACTCACCGGACCCATTCCATGGAAGGCGCCGGCGTTAGCCGATCCGTTGACCGATGCACTATCGACCCATCGCATGATCTATATACCTGCCCCGGTGGACCTGGAAGACCACCAAAAGACTAATCGGTACGAAGCGAAAGCCGTCCGCTTGTGTGTCCAGGCTTACACAAGGTTGTTTAAGCACAGTTTTTTACCCTGGGAAGATGAAAATGTATTGGGGGTGATCACTCCATACCGGGCCCAGATTGCGGTAATCCGCCAGGAATTGGACCAGGCGGAAATGCACAAGCCTTTAATCACCATAGATACGGTGGAGCGCTACCAGGGAGGAGCACGTGATATTGTTTTGATTTCCCTGTGTACCAATCACTTAAGGCAGTTGGAGTCCCTGGTGTCCATGTCAGAAGAAGGCGTCGACCGGAAGCTGAATGTTGCCTTGACCAGGGCGCGACAGCAAATAGTCCTGATTGGGAATCCTGAAATTTTGCAGGAAAATGAGGTCTATTCCGCACTACTGGCACATTGTTTTACCCTGCAACTCGGCTTGGGTGATATCGATCACGGACTGGCAACGGATGGATGATCTATCTTTGTCCTAAATAACAATCATTGCTAAAATCTATGAAACAGGAACAATTATCAAATGCAACCGTAATCGATGTCAGAGAACCATTTGAGTTTTTCTTCGGACACGTCAAAGGATCGATCAACATTCCCCTGGGAAGTCTGACCGGCAGACTGGACGAGCTGAAGCAAATGAAAAAACCTTTGGTCTTCATCTGTGCTTCCGGCAACCGGAGCGGACAAGCTGTAGCCTTCCTGCAAAACCAGGGCTGGAAAGATGTATACAATGGTGGCGGCTGGAGGGAATATCAGCAACGTGTTGCTGCCTAAAAACCGACAGATCAAGTAATTCGTATAATTCCCGGTGCCATTTTGGTGCCGGGATTTTTTTTGCTCTTTGCTCTTCCGGGATAATTTATTGGAGCGGTATTGCACGTTATTGCCAAAAAGAAGAAATTCAGGGCATTAAATCCTGTGATGGCTTCGAAAAATACATTGTCAAGGGCCATAATGCTAACCGGGTTGCTGGCCGGGACATTGGATATTACCGCCGCGACGATTCAATTTTATCTGGTTACCGGGAAAGGCCCTGAAGTGATCTTACGCTACATTGCCGGGGCATTATTTGGTGCAGAGGTGGTTAATAATCAGCCGGTTATGCCGATTATCGGATTGGTGATGCATTATTGCATTGCGATGACGTTTACCGCATTTTATTATTGGGTTTATCCCCGCATGGCTTGTTTGGGTAAAAAATGGTGGGTTAATGGCATCGTATACGGCTTGTTGGTGTGGATTGTAATGAATGTGCTGCTGGTTCCCTTAACCCGTATCGGCCACCGTCCTTTTCATTTAAACAACGTCCTGATCGGTGCTGGCATTCTGGTGATTTGCATTGGTATTCCTATCGCCTATTTTTCACATCGCTTTTATTCCCGGCGGATGGTCTGAGTAGTTAGCTGGTGATTAGCAGCCAGATCTGTGTTGTGAAGAAGCAAACGATCAATCCCAGAACAATAGGCAAAAAGGTAGATACCAGCGTCCATTTCCAGCTATGGGTTTCCTTGAAAATGGTGTAAATGGTGGTTGAGCATGGATTGTGTAATAAGCTGAAAAGCATGAGGTTAATACCCGTCAATAGCGTCCACCCACCGGCTCTCAAAATTTCTTCTGTACCCTGAATGGAAGCAGTATCAAACATGACTCCTGCTCCGGCGCCTACCCCTGACATGCCTGTTTGTAAGACAGTGAGCATCAGGACGGTTGGTATGACGATTTCATTGGCAGGAATGGCAATGATGTAAGCCAGCAGGATCACTCCATTTAACCCGAAAATGACCGCAAACGGATTCGACCAATCGATGAAATGTTCGGCAATGCTTATTCCGTGAATGTGCACATTGGCGACAACCCAGATGAGGATTCCGGCCGGCAGTGCAAATACGATGGCTCGCCATAACACAAAGATGGTTCGGTCGATCAGGGACGTATATAACGTTTGCCAAATCCTCGGCGGCCGGTAGGGAGGAAGCTCTAGGCTGAATGCAGACGCTTCACCCCGTAAAATGGATTTGCTAAGTCCCCAGGATACCGCCAGGCTGAACCCAATACCCAACACGGCAATCCCAACCACAGCGCCGGCGGAGACGATTCCTGCCAGGTAAGAGGGAACAGCTCCTCCGATGAAGATGGTAGCGATTAGGATTTGAGTGGGCCAGCGGCCGTTGCAAAGGGAAAAATTATTGGTGATGATCGCAATGAGACGCTCCCGGGGACTGTCGATAACCCGCGTAGCAATTACGCCTGCTGCATTGCAACCGAATCCCATGGATAAAGTCAGGGCTTGTTTGCCATGTGCGCCTGCCTTGCGGAATAAGCTATCCATATTAAAGGCAACCCTGGGCAGATAACCAAAATCCTCCAATAACGTGAACAGCGGAAAGAAGATGGCCATTGGTGGCAGCATGACCGAAACCACCCATGCTACAGCCAGGTAGGCACCATCTATCAGGACTCCGGACAGCCAGGCCGGCGTACCTATATTCGCTGCAAATTGTTTGAGCAGAGGATACAGTTTGCCGATAAACAAATCCGCCAGTAATCCGGAGGGGTAGTTCGCCCCGGAAACAGTCAGCCAGAATACCAGAGCCAGCAATAAAAACATAATCGGGAAACCCAGCCAGCGACTGGTGACAATACGGTCTATTTTCAGGTCGAAATGTTTGGCCGGATCTCCTTCCTGGGCCACCGTGCGTTGTGCGATCCGCGAAGCATCTTCATAGATCGACTCGATCACCGTGTCGTGAAAATTGACGCCCAAATCCCAGCGTAAATTATTCGCCAGTGAAAGGATTTCGTTGTCTTTATTGGTCAAATTAGAGGTTTCCATAGTTCAGGATGCCAGGGTTGGAAAAGTAGTGGGACTTAAAGTACCCAATTCGCCGGTGCGTATGGCATCGATGATGCTCTCGTCACCTTCCAGCAGTCGAAGCGCCACCCAGTTAAGGTTAGGAATGCCTGGGAATTGTTCCTCAAGCTTTTTCACAAGCGTTGCAATGGCATGATTCAGCTTGGGCGACTTGCTTTTGGCCCGGTGTGGTTTACAAACGTATTTTCCGGAGGCCACTTCCTCGATGGCCTGGATTAATTCGGGCATTCCTTCTTTTTGTCTTGCGGCGGCAGGGATGACCGGGATACCCAATTCTTTGGACAGGTTTCGCAGGTCAATTTCGATGTGATTCCGCTTGGCTTCATCCATCAGATTTAGGCATAATACTGCTCGATCGGTAATTTCCAGGATTTGCAGGGTCAGGTTCAGGTTGCGTTCAAGACGCGTTGCATCGGCAACAATGACGGTGACATCCGGACGGCCAAACAATATGAAATTACGGGCTACATCTTCATCCGTACTGGTTGATAACAAGGAATAGGTGCCGGGCAAGTCTACCACTTTATAGCGCTTTTCCGCATAGGAATAGCCGCCTTCAGCCCGTGATACGGTTTTCCCAGGCCAGTTTCCCGTATGTTGGCGTAATCCGGTCAGGTTGTTAAACACAGTGCTCTTGCCGGTATTGGGATTTCCGGCCAGGGCAATCACATAATCGACCCGATCCATGGCGATGCCCATGCGGATCAGATGTTCCTTATGGTGCACCGGACAATTTTCACATCCCTGAGTATTGTTCATGATGCTTCGTTCTTAATGCGTTTGATAAAGATCAGATCAGCTTGTTGTTTACGGATACCGACCGTGGTTCCCAGAATCCGGTAGCCCACCGGGTCGCCGCTGGCGCTGTACAATTCTGCTCGTATGGCCGTACCCGGAACAAAACCGAGGTCCATTAATCTTCTCCGTTGCTGGCCTCTCATATTGGGAGATAAACCGGCAATCTCTGCGGATTCTCCGATAGCCAACGAGGAGAGCAGGTCGAGTTTTTCCCGGATTTTTTCCTTGGATTGAATGGTTTCTACGGTAATGCTGGCTGCGAAAAGGGTAGTGAGTATGCATTCTTCCCCATCGGCAGCGAAGGTGATTTTTCCATCGGTTTTATCCATTACATAAACCTGCATGCCGGGATACAAACCTAAGGCCACGAGCTGCTCGTAAATGGTATGTGGTTCATCCTCCAAATGGACGATTTGGGCTACGGTGCCTTCCTCCAGGCTACTCAGGGGTTGCCCGCGGTGGACGGGCATTGCTCCTTCAATCGTCGGGATCGGATCGCCGTGGGGATCGAATACCGGATTGCCCATCCGCGCCGCCAGTTGATTGGCTGCAGAAGGAGAAAGTTGATGTTCCTGCAAGTCAGCCTCTCCGTGCCAGTCCATTTGGTCGATGCCTGTTTCATCGGCCAGGTAGCGTTCCCATATGCGGTGTACCCGGATGATGCGCAGTGCGTAGGATCTGCCGGCGTCAGTGAGTTGCAGGTTAGCCTCATCCTCCATCGTGATCAGCCCCATCGTGCGCAGGCGGTTCAGCAAGCGGGCTGTTTTGTCGGTGGAGATATGCAGATTACCCGCAATACTGTTCAGATTGCAGGCGGTTTTTTTGTATTCGCAGTCAAACAGAAATTTAAGGGCATCTTCGAGCCAAACTCGTTGTTTATTCAAATTTGATTTTCGAGATAAGGCGATTAACCCATATTTGGGCCAGAAGATTCCGGCAAGGACCATCAAGACCCCGAAGCCAAGCAACAGGCTCAGGGCAGGCCCGGTGATCCATCCGATGTAAGTGATTTCAACCATTCCAGTTTTCAAGCTAAAAGATACATTTCTTTTGCCAGCGTCAGAATCACCGTACGATGAGGATCCTCTTCAATGCCAGCAATTATTAGACAAATCTAAAAATAAATTTAGATAAGTCAAAATAGTTTACAAAAAGCATGTATTTCAGCGAAATAGTCAGGAAGATTTGCCTAAAACACGTGATTTGGCCGTTTTGGAATCGATTACCGGAATTATTTCAAAATCGGCATAGGCCTCCCACTGTTCGGTCCAGGCTAATAACCGCTCGAGGGAAGGAGCTTCCATGACCTGATAACAGGTCGATACCGACTCGTCCAACCAGCTATTCACATAGATGATGTCTGGCGGAAGTAAACGACCTTCCCGATCCAGTCGCTCATACAATGCTTTCACCCGGCCGGCATGGAAATGTTCGATGATCATAAAGGTCATAGACAACGATTTTACTGAAGGTAAGTCCGGGAGCCCAAATTACATCCGGTTGATCTCGGAATTTGGTGAAACTCGCGGATTTTAAGCATGGAAGCAGGATTTAGTCATTCATGGAGTGCCCGAGCCAGTCAAGGGCATCCAGAATCATCCGGTCTTGCCTTTTACTACTGAATGTTGATGACAAGGTTGCGTTCGTATGTCCTTCGTAGTCGATATCATTATGACCCATGTTGAAATAGATCATATGGTAGGCCCGGTTTGTCCAAACCACCGGATAGTCGCCTTCATGCCAGATTTCATGCGGTTTTGGTCCGGTGCCCAGTGGGAAACTGCTCGGATCAATCGATGCCAGCACCTCAATCTCCGGGTTATCCCGCAGGTTGTTTTCCCACCGATACCATTCATTGGGTGCAGCAACTATGGTCTCTGGTAAATGTTGGGTGGCCGGGTGGTGGTGATTTTCAATCTTCAGGATCGCGGAAGTTGGCCTCCAGGTATTGCTTTTGTATTGACCGCAGCCTAGAAAAGATTCGTGGTACCAATTCCAATCCTGAGGAAAATCCGATGGTGTAAGTGCAAAAGCTGCAAAGTGAAATCCCATCCAGGCGCC
>Ga0116164_10002098_pt1 | contig 14501 bp, 2 predicted proteins | sample AD_UKC109_MetaG_FD_89888 | JGI IMG/M metagenome (GOLD analysis project Ga0116164, IMG submission 89888) | Active sludge microbial communities of municipal wastewater-treating anaerobic digesters from Hong Kong - AD_UKC109_MetaG | ecosystem: Engineered > Bioreactor > Anaerobic > Digestate... | reverse complement strand
GATGCTTTTGCACGAAAACGCCATCTACCTGCATGGCGGCAACCAGTATCAGGTGGAGAAGCTGGACTTCAGCGCCTGCAAGGCGTACATCCGCGCGGTAGACGTGGATTACTACACCGACGCGGACATGAACGTATCTATCGGCGTGCTGGACGAGATGAAGGATAAGACGTTAAGCAGCGGCGCGCAGCTGACGCTGGGCGAGCTGAAGGTGACGACCATCGTGAAGATCTTCAAAAAGATGAAGCTGGACACGCACGAGAACCTCGGCCATGGCGAGGTGATGCTGCCCGAAAGCAACATGCACACCCAGGGCATGTGGTGGACGCTGCCCGATACAATCTCCTCCCGCTACAAAAACGACGAGCTGCAAAACGCGATGATGGGCATCGCAAACCTCCTTGCCATCGTCGCGCCGATCTACCTGATGTGCGCGCCGCGCGATATCAAGATCGTATACCAGGTGAAAGCGCCGCATACGGACAAACCGACGATATTCCTCTACGACCAGTATCCCGGCGGCATCGGGCTGAGCGAAAAGGCGTACGAGATGCAGGAAATGCTGCTGGAGCATGCGCTGAGCATCGTGGAGGGCTGCGGCTGCGAGGACGGCTGCCCAAGCTGCGTCGGCCCGATGCTTGACGCGGGCGCGCGCGGCAAGAACGCGGCAAAGCGGATACTCAGGGAGCTTACGTAAATTATGCCCGGCCTGAGGGACAAGCTGCGGATGATCAGCGCCGAACAAAAGGCGCCGCAGGATACGCCCAAGAAGGAAACGGCCCAGGACTGCTACCGGACATGCGAACGCTATCCGGCGGCTTCCTTTGCCGACGCGCGGCATATCAACGCGGATATTCTGGGTGAAATCTACGGTTTCCAATTTCCCGCGTCCGTGCAGGCGCGGGACGTGCTGTTTTTAGACACCGAAACAACGGGATTGTCGCGCGGCGCGGGAACGGTGGCGTTTCTGGTCGGCGTTGGGTACTTCACAGAGCAGCACTTCGTGGTGGAGCAGTATCTGATGCGCGATTACGATGAGGAACTGTTTGTATTACAGGAAATCTCCCGGCTGCTAAGCGCCTTTCCGGTGCTTGCGACCTTCAATGGGAAAACCTTTGATATACCAGTGCTGCAAAACCGGTTTTTGCTCAACCGTTTCGGGGACGATTTCGGCGGCGTGCATGCCGATGTGCTCTATCCGTCGCGCAGGGTGTGGAAGCTCAGGCTTGGCAGTTGTACGCTGCAATCCCTGGAGGAAAGCATACTCGGCGTGACCCGCGAGGACGACCTTCCCGGCGAGATGATCCCCAAAACTTATTTCCAATACCTGAAAAACCGCGATTTCGAGCCCGTCCGGCGGATCATGGCGCACAACCGGCAGGATATCGTAAGCCTTGCCCAGTTGTTCTTCTTCCTGTGCAGACTGCATCAAAAGCCGGAGACAGCCGCGGCGCCGGAGGATTTGTTTTCCCTGGCCCGAACGCTTCACAGGCGCGGGGAGACCGCGAAAGCAAAAACGTGCTACCGGATGTCTGCGCGCGGCGGGCTGCGCAAACCCGCCTTTCACGCGCTGGCGCAGCAGGAGAAACGGGAGGGGCACGCACAGCGCGCCGTAAAGCTTTATACGGCCATGCTGTCGCGCAGGGAAGATACGGCGGAGGTATGCGTCGCGCTTGCCAAGCTCTACGAGCATCAGCTAAAAAACATCCCCCAGGCGCTGCTTTATACCCGCCAGGCGCTGCTGCTGATGTCGGAGCCTGGGCTTGAGGCCGACGAGGCTGTACAATACCGGAAAAATGCGCTACAATACCGTTATGCGCGCTTGCGCCGGAAAATCGCAGGAGGTTCTGTCGGATGAGTTTCATGGCAAACATCAAGGCCCAGTCAGCGGTCAGAAAATATCAGAGCGGGGATGTTGAAGCCGCGAAAAAGCTGTATGAAGAAGCAATCACTATGGGGCTGAATGATCCCCGGTATATATTGAGTTATTCCGTGCTGCTTTTACGAAGCGGCGAGTTTCAGAAGGCAAGGGAGCTTTTGGTAGCCCATCAGAAAAATCCTCTGCTCAGGGGGGAAACCCGGCGGCAACTGCACGTAAACTACGCCGTGTGCATGTTCAAACTCGGCGACGAGGAAAAGGCGCTGCGCGTGCTGGAAAGCCAGCATAAGCAGGAGCCGTCGGGCCTGGTCTACCAAACGCTGGGCTATCTGTACGTAGCAACCGGCGATAAGGAAAAGGCGATCGATTACAATCTGGAAGCGCTGGAGTACGACGATGAAGACCCCATCACGCTGGACAACCTTGCCCAGGCGTACTACCTGCTCAAGAAGGATAAGAAAACCGCAAAGGAATACTTTGAAAAAGCGCTTGCGCAAAAGCCCGGGCAAATCGACACGCTGTACTTCCTCGCGCAGTACGACATCGAGGAGGGCAACAGGGAAGCCGCCGCCCAAAAGCTGGAGACCGCGCTGGAAGGCCGCTTTTCGCCGCTTAACTATGCGACAAAGGAAATGATACAGGAGCAGATTGCCGGAATAAAAGCAACCGAAGCATAATCGCCTAAGTAGAGAATTCAGCAACCGATAGCAAGAAAGGCGGCGGCGCTTTTCTTGCGGGAAGCGGGTATGTGCCGGGTATCAGCACCATTGGAAGTATTTGAGAAAACTTAATACAATATTTATAAAATTGCCCAAATATTGCATTGACAATATTTGGGCGTATTGTAAAATAGCACTATATAGTGCCTGAGTGGGCCATCAGCATCTATATTGTGTTGTTTTTTGTTGGGCTGCCCTCAATTGTATATTAATATAATTAAGGAGCAGTTCCAGCGTGAATAGAATATCTGCAAAATGGAAGGTTATCCTGTCCGCTCTTATTTTCGTTGTCTTGGTATTCGGGTTTGCAGCAATCGCCGGAGAGCCAATTACCTTTGAAATCAACAATACTTCTCTATCTGAAAACGCGGCTTCCGGGTCGTTCATCGGAGAATTTCAATTAACATCCGAAATATCAAATCCTGTATATACGCTGTCATCCGGGCAGGGTGACAACGTTGCGTTTTCGATTACAGGCGCATCTCTGTATTCCGCTGCGACATTCGATTTTGAAGAAAAAAACAGTTATTATGTTGTGGATGCTGCGGGAGATGAGGACAGCAGCGGACGGGAAACATTCACAATCAATATCACTGACATTATGCCGGTAGCCGATGATATAGGCATTACTATTGACGAAGATAGCGAAGCGTCCGGCATCCTGCCGCTTTCGGGAGATACCACAAATGTAGTATTTTCCGCTTTGCAGGGACCAACCAAGGGCGATGTGGATATCAATACGGCAACAGGCGCCTATACCTATACTCCAAACGCGGATGAGAATGGTGAAGATCATTTCAGCTATAGCGTAACAGACGGTACGTTTACCGATACCGGAACCGTAACTGTAACGATCACCGCCATGAACGATGCGCCGGTTATACGGCAGGGGGAAACGGCAAGCATTGAATGCGAGGAGGACGGGGACGCCGTGGAGCTTTCGCTCAGCGCGTCCGATGCCGAAGACGATACGCTTGCATGGTATGTTATTTTGCAGGCCGAGTATGGCATTGCAGAAGTGGGTTTAGAATCCGGCATTGTAAGTTATATGCCCACCAATGCGGACTATTATGGCAAGGACAGCTTTACTGTGATGGCTTCGGATGAAAACGGTGGCACCGACAGCATTTTGATTACCGTAACAATTTCGCCCGTAAACGATCCTCCTTCGTTCACCGTTGCAGGTAGTATAACCGTAAACGAAGACTGTGGTACGCAGACGAATACAGATGTAATTACCGCAATGTCTGCCGGACCTGAAAACGAAAGCGGGCAGTCGCTTGTATTTGAAATAACCGGCAATACGCTTCCGTCGCTGTTTGAAACGGCGCCTGCTGTGGATGAAAACGGAACGCTTACCTTTACCCCCGCAGGGAACGCGTTTGGCTCCGCGGCGATTACCCTGTCTCTGCGGGACAGCGAAGGCGCAGAGGCCGCGCAAGCACAGGAATTTACCATCATTGTCAACGCGATGAACGATACGCCGGTATGTACCAGCCTGCCAATCATTACAGGAATACCGCATAACGGGCAAATACTCAGGGTAACCGATGGAAGCTGGAACGATGATAAAGACGGCATATATGCAGCATCTCTGCAGTATACTTATCATTGGCAATCCGCTGTTACACCGCAGAGCGAGTGGAGCAATATCCTCCTTGCCGATACCAACGAGTACGAATTGACATCCGCGCAGAACAACCAATATATCCGTGTGATGGTGACTTGTACGGAAACCGGGGCAGACCCCCAAGACGCTGTGGCGTATTCGGATCCGGTTCTTATTACCAACAGCGCTCCGGTAATAGATCAGGGCGAGAGTATCACCCTGGATGTAACGGAGGACGGCGGACAAGGAAGCATTCAGCTTTCAGCCGTGAATGAGGACGGCGATACCCTGAGCTGGTCTATTGCGCCGCAGGGAACAAAAGGCGAAGCGGCTATCGTAACGGATAATGGAACTACGTGTGATATTGCGTATAGCCCATCCGCGGACCAAAACGGGGAAGACAGCTTTATTGTTACGGTATCGGACGGGAACGGCGGTACGGATTCTATCACCGTGAACGTAACCATCGACCCGCAAAACGACCCGCCGTCGTTTGCAATCGGCGCGGATCAGGACGTATCGGAAGACTGCGGCGGGAAGAGCATTGAAGACTGGATTACGGAAATGAGCGCCGGGCCGGACAATGAAAGCGGCCAGACGTTGACGTTTACCGTGGAAAGCAACGGCAATCCATCCCTGTTTACCGACGAACCAGTTATCAGCGCTGATGGAACGCTGTACTATACGCCCAAGCCTGACGCATTTGGTTATGCGGATATCGCGGTATCGCTTTATGATAGCGAAGGCGCATATTCGGACGGATACCAAACGTTCAGGATTACCGTCAACCCGGTGAACGATACTCCCGTTAATACGACATTACCAACAATATCCGGAGTTTTGCACAACGGGAAAATTCTATCCGTGTCCAAAGGCGTCTGGAATGACGACAAAGACGGCATGCTTGCTACGACGTTGAGCTATACTTACCAATGGCAGTCCGCGAGCAGCGAAGCGGGGCCCTGGAACGATATTGCCGGAGCACAAAGCGAAGCATTTACGCTGACCTCCGCGCAGAATGATTTGTATATCCGCGTCATGGAAACCTGCACCGATTCGGATGAAACCCCGTTGTCTGCGGCTGTGTACTCCGCGGGTATGCTTGTAATGAATATCACCCCGGCAATAGATCAGGGCGAGAGTATCGCCCTGGATGTAACGGAGGACGGCGGACAAGGAAGCCTTCAGCTTTCAGCCGTGGATGAGGACGGCGATACCCTGAGCTGGTCTATTGCGCCGCAGGGAACAAAAGGCGAAGCGGTTATCGCAACGGATAATGGAACTACGTGTGATATTGCGTATAGCCCATCCGCGGACCAAAACGGGGAAGACAGCTTTGTTGTTACGGTATCGGACGGGAACGGCGGTACGGATTCTATCACCGTGAACGTAACCATCGACCCGCAAAACGACCCGCCGTCGTTTACAATCGGCGCGGATCAGGACGTATCGGAAGACTGCGGCGGGAAGAGCATCGAAGACTGGATTACGGAAATGAGCGCCGGGCCGGACAATGAAAGCGACCAGGAGCTTTATTTCACCATTGAAAGCAATTCGAATGAACCGCTGTTTTCTGTTGCTCCTTCAGTCGACAGCGATGGCATTTTGCGCTATACGCCCAAGCCAAATGCGCATGGATCAGCAACGGTATTCCTTTACATTTCCGACAGCGAAGGCGGCTCCAGCGAAGCGCAAAGTTTTACGATCACCGTCAATGCGGTCAATGATACGCCGGGCAACACCGAGCTTCCCTCCATCAGCGGTACCCTGGCGGTCGGCGGAGCGCTGACGGCATCAGCCGGAACCTGGGATGATTCCGCCGATGACAATACACTTGCTCCAGAGGATTTCACCTGTGTTTGGCAAACAGCGGAGGATACGCAAGGCGCCGGATTGGCACAGGCAGGAACAGGCTGGAGTTATGAAGTTTTAGCGGCCGATGCACACCTGTTCGTTCGCGTTCTGGTCGAAGTGACCGATACGGACGATGCGGGAACGGTGACTGCGCAAGCTTATTCAGCCTGGTATGAGCTGGAGAATACGGCGCCTGAAATTCAGAATGCGGAGCCTGAAATCACAACCGCTGAAGATACAAACGGTACCGTGTCCCTTAGCGCGCTCGATGCGGACGAGGATACGCTGGTATGGGGTGTCGCTGTACAGGCACACCATGGCGCGGCGGTTGCAAATGAAGAAACCGGACTTGTGACCTACACGCCGAACGCTGATTATTTCGGGTATGACAGCTTTACAGTCAGCGTTTCAGATGGGCATGAAGGTGCTGACAGCGTGGTTGTCAGCGTCACCGTATCTTCGCAAAACGATATACCGACCTTTACGATCGGGGAAAACCAATTAGTCGATGAAGACGGCGGCATACAGATCGTGGATCCTTTTATTCAAACCATGTCTGCAGGCCCTGCGAATGAAAGCGGCCAAACGCTTATTTTCCATGTAACAGAAAATTCAAATCCGGATTTGTTCTCCGCTGAACCTGTCGTCAGCAGCTCCGGCATACTCACCTATACCGCGGCGGCTGACGCATTCGGCAGCGCAGACATTACGGTGTCGGTTTCAGATAGTGACGGAGCGACGAATGAAGCGACCCAAAGTTTTACGATAACGGTGAACAGTGTCAACGATGCGCCGCGCTGTATTACATCGCCTGTCATCAGCGGCATAGCGCATAATGGACAAACGCTCGTGATATCCGCAGGAAGCTGGAGTGATTCCGCCGACGGAGCCAATGCAACGGCGCTGGTTTACAGTTACCAATGGCAGACGGCCTCAAGCGAGTCCGGCCCCTGGAGCAATATTGCAGGCGCAACACAATCACAGTACACGCTGACGCTGGATGAGAACGATTTGTTCATCCGTGTCGTATTTACCTGTAGCGACAGCGACATTGAACCGGCCTCGGCAAACGAGGTTTCCCAGGCGCTTCTGGTAGCGAATGCTGCGCCTGTGATTTCGCAGGGCGAAACGGCGGAAATGACCTTTGAGGAAGACGATGGAGCGAAAACCCTGACGCTTGACGCTACAGACGCCGACGACGATACCCTGACCTGGGGCATTACCGAAGCGTCCAGAGGAGAAGCTTCTGTTGATGAAGGCGTTGTTACGTATCAGCCTTATGCCAACGATAACGGAAACGACAGCTTTACCGTGACCGTTTCGGATGTCAACGGCGGTTCGGACAGCATTGCCGTTTCTGTTACTATCAACGCCGTCAATGATATGCCGACTTTCACCGTAGGCTACGATGAAACCGTGGAGGAAGACAGCGAAGATCACACCGTATACAACTGGATACGCGCCATGTCGGCCGGGCCCTCAAACGAAAGCGCGCAGACGCTGAGCTTTGCTGTATCCGATATAACCGACGAAACCTTGTTTTCCGCTTTGCCGGTGGTTAGCGACGATGGAACGCTGAGCTATACATTGGCTGCAAATCAATACGGCAGCGCGCAGGTGTCTGTGAGCGTGTCGGACAGCGAAGGCGGAGAAAACCCGGCAAAGCAAAGCTTTACCATCACCGTGAACGCTGTGAACGATACCCCGGAGCTGGTTACCGATCCGGCGATTACCGGCACATTCCGGGCAGGCTATACCGTGACGGCCAGCAGTGGCGTGTGGAACGATGAACTTGACGATAACGCCGGGACAATCGTTTATGATTATACCTGGTTCTTTGCGGACGACGATCAGGGAACCAATGCCGTATCGCAAACGGGAACAAACGAATATCCGCTGACGAGCGCGCAAAGCCACAAGTATGTGCGTGTGCGCGTCGGCGTGACCAATACGGACGCCAGCGGCACGACGCAGACACAAGCGTATACGTCCTGGTACGCCATTGAAAATACGGCGCCAGTGATTACGGAAACCGCTGCGTCCGTTACGACAGACGAAGATACTGCGTATTTCTTCACCCTGCACGCAACAGACGCGGATGACGATACACTGAACTGGGGGATCTCTTCCGGGGCAGGGCATGGGAGTGCCGAAGTGAATATCTCGACCGGGTATATTACCTATACTCCTGCGCTCAACTACCGCGGCGAAGACACGTTCACGGTACGCGTTGCAGACGCTTTTGAAGGATCGAACGAGGTGATTATACCAGTCACCGTAAACGCTGTGAATGACGTTCCCATCAATACGGTGCTGCCGTCTGTAAGCGGAACCCATCAATACGGCAATACGCTTACCGCTTCAGAGGGGACCTGGACAGACGACGCCGACGATAATCTTGTCACGCTTACCTACGGGTATCAATGGCAGCGGGCCTCGGATGACCAGGGATCGGATATCGCCGATATCGCAACGGGAACAAGCTATGTTTTAACAGCGGCAGAAAGCCATCAATATGTCCGCGTGCTGATTACCGTAACGGATACCGACGCATCCGGCACGGTGCAGACGCAGGCGGCTTCCGCATGGACGTATGTTGAAAACACGAATCCCGTGATTACGGAAACCGGTCCGTCAATCACGACAGACGAAGATACCGTGCAAACGCTCATCCTGCATGCTACGGACGTCGATACGGATACGCTCACCTGGGCGGTAACGGCGCAGGGCACGCGCGGTACAGCCTCAATCGGCGAAACCACCGGGCTGATTACCTATACGCCAAAGACAGACGATAACGGCAGTGACAGCTTTGAGATTACCGTATCCGACGGACATGGAGGAACGAATAACGTATTTGTTTTGGTTACGATCAATGCGGTGAACGATGTACCGTCCTTTACGGTGGGCGATCATCAAACTGTTGCGGAAGACTGCGGCGTGCAATCCGTTCCCCAATGGATTACCGTCATGTCGGAAGGCCCGGACAATGAAAGCGAACAAACGCTTACATATACCGTTACCATCACCGATGAAACCGTAACCGACAGCGAATCTTTATTTGCTGCGGATCCGGCAGTCGGCCCCGAAGGGACGCTGACTTACACCCCGGCGACAAACGCATACGGATCGGCAACGCTTTCTATTACCGTACAGGATAACGGAGGCGGCGAGAGCGATACCTCGGAGGCGCAAACCTTTACCATTACGGTTACGCCGGTGAACGATAATCCGGTGATAACCGGTATTGCAGCCGTGGAAACGCCGGAAGACGAACCCTATGTCTACGAGTTTACGCTTAAGGATGTGGAAGACGGGCCGGATACTCTGGACATTGCGTACACTACCGATAATACCGCGCTTCTGGAAAAAGGAAGCATGGTTCTCGGCGGCAGCGGCGCAAACCGTACCCTGACCTTGTCGCCGGAAGAAAACCGAAGCGGAACGGTGCATGTATCCTTTAGCGTTACCGATTCGCAGGGAGGCAAAGCAACCAAAACGGTGACCCTGACGGTCAACGCGGTCAACGATGCGCCGACCATCAGCGCGATTGCGAATCCAACAACGTACGAAGATACCTCAACCGGCGCGATCGGGCTTACAATCGCAGATGTAGATACGGCAATTTCAAGCTGCACCGTATCAGCCGTTTCATTGAATACAGATCTGGTACCCAACGATGAAGCCCACATCACCGTCAGCGGGACGACAGCCAACCGCACCATTACCATTCTTCCGGCACAGGATCAATACGGAACAGCGGATATCACCCTTACCGTCAGCGACGGTAGCCTGACTGCGGATACGACGTTTACCTTAACAGTGGATGCGGTCAACGACAAACCGACGATTTCCGGCATTGCCGATCGAACAATCAACGAGGATACCAATACCGGGGCAATTACCTTTACGGTAGATGATATTGACAATACAATGACCGAGCTCGATATTTCGGCAGCCGCCAACAATACGTCGATGGTTCCCAAAAACAACATTGTACTTTCGGATATTGATGAGGATGGTAAGGCAACCGTCACCGTCACGCCGGTCGCCAACTATAACGGCACATCCACCATTACGCTGACTGTTAAAGACCCTAGCGGGGCGTTCAGCACGGAATCGTTCCTGCTGACGGTGAATCCCGTGAACGATCCTCCGACGATGACGGCGATTTTGAGCCAGAGCACGAATGAGGACACGACCAGAACGTTCAACGTCTATATTCAGGATATTGATACCAGCGCAGCGAATTTAGAGCTGACTTATGTTAAATCAACCAATACGGCTCTTTTGCCGGAGGATGATGAGCATATTATCATTTCCGAATCGTCGAACACGCGCTCGGTAAGCCTGGTTCCGTTTGCCGACCAAAACGGAACGACATATGTTACGCTACAGGTTTCCGACGGCGGTACGCAGGTGGCAACGCGCCAATTCCTCTTCAAGGTCAACGAAGTGAACGATACCCCGTATTTCACGCCGGGCGCGGATATAACAGTGCCGGAAGACTGCGGCGCAAAAACCTATTCGGCCTGGGCTACGGGTATTTCAGCAGGTGCGGATAATGAAAATGAAACACTTTCGTTCAATGTGCAGGCCGACATGGAGGCCATGTTTGCGGTGCAGCCCGCCATTGATGCAAGCGGGAACCTCAGCTTTACGCCTGCGGGAAACGCTAACGGCATCGCAACGATTACCATATCCCTGACTGACGAGGGGGGTATGACGTCGGAGTCTGTCACATTCAAGATCACGATTACCTCTTTGAACGATGTTCCTGTTGCCTATGATATGGCGACTGGGCTGGATACCGACGAAGACCAGCAGTTAAAGGGTAGCCTTCAGATTTACGATCCGGATCAAGACACCATGACTTTCGAGCTGGTATCCGGTGATGAACACAACGTTACCACATTGACCACCGCGACAGGCGGTATCGTCACGCTGGATGCGGCAGCCGGAACCTTTACATATAAGCCGTATGAAAATTACTATGAAGGATCAGACAGCTTCTCCTACCGTGTGCGTGACGATAAACTCGCATACAGTAACGACGCGCAGGTTATCATCCATCTGACGGGCGTTAATGACCCGCCGGTAGCCAGCGACGGTACCCTGACAGTAGACGAAGATGCAAAAGACATTGAGGGGTCGCTGGACGATCGGGTCGCAGATATAGACAATGTGACGCTGGAGTACGCAATTGTCAGTGAACCCAACCAAGGCGGCACGGTTACGCTTGACAGCGAGAGCGGCGATTATACCTACACAGCCCCGAAGGACTATTTCGGTACCGAGCGTTTTACCTTCCGTGCCTTTGACGGCGCGACATATTCCAACACCGCCACCATTACCGTAACCATTAACGCGGTGAACGATGCGCCGGTCGCCCAGGATGAAACCATCAACCTGGACGAAGGGAAAACGCTCAGCGGTAAATTTAAGGCAACTGATATTGAGCTTGACGCAATCACATATTCCATCGTTACGCCGCCGGCGTCCGGAACGCTGACGCTGGTTGACGCATCCACAGGCGCCTATACCTATACGCCGCCGACAATGACCACCGAAGCGACCGTAACCGTAACGGCAGTGTTTAAGGCGGAGGATCCGAGCGGAGACTTCACAAACGGAACAATTACAGTGGTTGTCCGCAATATCAACGATGCGCCGTATATTGCCGATGAAACCCAGCTTACCGTGACAACCGACGAAGACACCGCAATGGACGGCAGTATCGCCGCTGTCGATCCGGATGGCGATACGCTGGTTTACACCATCCTTAATACTGTTAACCACGGTACGCTGTCAGGCTTTGATTCCGCCACCGGCAACTATACCTATACGCCTTACGGCAATTACCACGGAACGGATTACTTCACGTTCATCGCCAAGGAGAGCGGTGGCGAGGGCGCGCTCAGCACCGGCATATACCGCGTGTCCATCACGGTAACGTCCGTGAATGACAATCCCACCGCCTATACGCTGTATTACTATACAAATGCGGCAACGGCGATTACGCTGTCTCCCGTCGGCTATGATCCGGATGGCGATTCGATGACGTACAGCATCGAATCCGAGCTTGCATATGGTACGATTACGACGACTGATGATGTAACATTTACCTATACGCCAAACGGTACCGATACCGGCGTGACGGACGTCATTGTCTATAAAGCGTTGGATGGCCAGGGAGGCGAATCCAGCACCGCTACGATGTATGTTCACATTTACGGGGAAGGCCCCGGCGGCGGCTTGAGCGGCTTTGACAACAAATCCATTCCTGAAAACTCAGCTACGGATTCCATCCCGATTACCGTATCGGGAATTGAGATTGGCCAGGTATCCATTACGTCCTCAAATACCTGGCTGTTGAGCAATGATTACGCAAACGATATCATCATCACTAATGACAACGGCAATTACTCCTTCGTGCTTACGCCAAACGCCTATCGTACCGGCCGTACGGTGATAACCGTGCGGGTAACGGATACCGATGAAAACGTTCATACCCGCACCTTTGTGCTGACGGTTACCCCGGTGTACTACCAACCGACGGCAAACGACATGGAACGCACCATTGATGAGAATACCGAGATGTACGAGTACGTCAGCGGCAGCGACTTGAACGGCTACGGGCTCAGATTTACGGTTACAAGCCAACCCAGCCACGGTACGCTGCTGGCATTCTCTTCCAATGGCACCTTCCATTACGAACCGGAACCGGGTTACAGCGGGGATGACAGCTTTACCTTTACGGCGGCCAATACGAAAATAACGTCTGAAACAGCGACGGTAACCATCCATATTACAAGCGTACCCTGCGCACCTTCGGCGGATAATGCGGAGTTTTCAACGCCCGAGGATACAGAAATTACAAACGGACAACTGATCGGTTCGTCGCCGGGGAACACGGGGGTTACATTCCATCTGGTATCCAACGGCACACTGGGTACCGCGGTGGTCAATGAGAACGGTTCCTTTACCTACACGCCCAATGAAAACGCAAACGGTATTGATGTGTTTACCTTTAAAACAGAAGGATGCACCACATTGTATTCATCCATCGCGACGGTTACGGTAACCATCGGCGCAGTGAACGATCAACCGGTTGCGGACGCAAAAACCGTATCGACGTTTGAAGATCAGGCGCTGCAAGGCTACCTGACAGCCTCTGACGTGGATGAGGACGATACGCTGACGTACGGTATTGAGGAAAGAGAGGGAACACTGCTGCTGGGTGAGATTGTTCTTGATTCGCAGACAGGGCAGTTTACCTACACGCCGGATGAAAACGCCAACGGCACCGATACGTTCTATTTTACCGCAAGTGACGGAACCGCTGATTCACAACCCGCGCTGATGACGGTTGAAATTGAGGCGCAGAATGATGCCCCGACCGTGGAGGACTCCGCTATTACGGTAGGCGAGGATTCCAGCGTGAACGGTGAATTGACGTGGCTGTATGAAGACATAGACGGTGACGCGCAAACGTTCAGCACGCTGCAGGAACCGGGAAAAGGAACCATCGAATTTAATACCGACGGTACGTTTACCTATACGCCGTTTGCCAATGAAAACGGGATAGATTATTTCAGCTACCGCACGAAGGATACGGCGGGCCTGAGTTCAAACGTCGCCTTGGTGACGGTGACTATTACGCCGGAAAATGACGCGCCGACGATTGATACCGCCGCCGCATGGACGATTAACGAAGACAGCAAAGACCAGGTGTTCTACTTCACCGTGGATGATGTGGAAGATAGTCCGGATGTGCTTACCCTCAGTGCCGAATGGGACGCGGAGGCCATGGGAACCCCGGAATTCGGCGGCAGCGGTAACAACCGCTGGATGAAAGTAACGCCTGTGGACAGCTATCAGTCCGATACCACCATTACCATTACAGTTACGGATACAGGCGTGGACAATACGCTGACAGGCGATGTAAAAACTGCCGAGGCTGTTGTTGCGGTTACTGTTTCACCGGTGAACGACACGCCGACCATTGATGGCTATTCGGTCAACTGGGTAAAGATTATAAGCAAAAACGTTGAAATTGATGAGGATACCAGCACAAATCCAATAAGCTTCAAGGTCAACGATGAAGAAACTCACGCGGCTGGCGTAACGGTTACCGCATCAGCGTCCAACACAACGCTGGTTCCCAGCTCCGGGATCACGCTTACCGGCGCGGGTGAGGACCGTACCATTACGGTGACACCGGCAGCCAATCAATACGGTTCATGCTCTATTCGCATCTACGCGTCGGATGGCGAAACAACCCGCGTTGCGTACTTTACGCTGGTTGTGAAACCCATTAATGACGCTCCCGTCATTACCCCGCCTGCCGATCAGACGATTTACGAGGACGGAAACACAGGCGACCTGTATTACTCGATTTCCGATATTGACAGCACCATAACCAACATCACCGTAACGG
>Ga0116164_10002089_pt1 | contig 14535 bp, 11 predicted proteins | sample AD_UKC109_MetaG_FD_89888 | JGI IMG/M metagenome (GOLD analysis project Ga0116164, IMG submission 89888) | Active sludge microbial communities of municipal wastewater-treating anaerobic digesters from Hong Kong - AD_UKC109_MetaG | ecosystem: Engineered > Bioreactor > Anaerobic > Digestate... | reverse complement strand
ACCACATCCGTAAAAACTGTTATAAACAACTCCTTGTCCTCTTCAAACGAGCGACCGGGGGTATTCATATAGTCCTTGTAACCTTCCAGATCTCGCACTTCGTTAAATACCCGTCTAATTAAATCCTCATGATCTACCCAGTTGATTTTATAGGCATTTTTGCGCCGTTGAAAATCTTTATTATCAGCAAGTTTTGCTGAAAAATCATTTTCAATAAATTTTGTATTCGGATGAAGATCTTCCGGCGTAGGGAAAAACTTTTTCTTGTTCTCCTCAATTCGTCTGGCAGCAAACTTTACAATTTCCAGGAGAAAAGAAAGCTGATAAATTGCCAGTTCATAAATGCGTTCGGTGCTATTCAGCATGTTTTTCTCAGCAGTCAACAGATCGCCGTCTTCATTAATAAAGTAAGCGTAAAGTGCCTGCAAAGCTTTAATTCTTAAGTGCCTTCTGCTAAGCATAAAAAGGAAGAACAAGTTTAAAAAAAATATTGCGGCAAAAGTATGATTTTTTGTAGGCATTTTTTTTATTTTGCAGCAAATTTTATTGTTTTGTGCATTAAAATTCTATTTTTGCACTTAACTAAAACCCAAAAGTTTGAATAAGATGGAAGATTCATTTAATCGGGACAACAGAGAAGATGTTTATTCGCTCGCTATCAGAGCCGGTAAGAGAACCTACTTTTTCGACGTTAAAGAAACCAGAAGCGGAGAAAAATATCTTACCATTACCGAAAGCAAACGCAGATTCAATAATGAATCCGGGAAATTTTTCTATGAAAAGCATAAGATTTTCCTGTACAAAGAAGACTTTGAGAAGTTCTCCATTGGATTAAGCGGTGTGATTAATTTCATTCAAACTGGCAAAGAACCTGTAATTGAACAGGATGATAAACCCTTATCCAACAAAACGGACATTAGTTTTGAAGATCTTGACAGTGAAAGCAAAACAGAGGAAAAACCCGCTGAAGAAAACACCGACGACAACAAGACCGGGATTGAATAAAACAAGGATAATTGATTGAATTATCCGACTGAGATTATTGCCTTTCCTTGCATAACCCTGTCAAATCAATAGTTTTGTGTTGATTACTTTTTAAAACTTCACACCCCGACTAAGAAGATTAGTTTTACTTTTGTCATGAAAAATCAATCAGAATTTATGGGAAAAGTAATTGCCATTGCAAATCAAAAGGGAGGTGTCGGAAAAACAACCACCGCTATTAATTTAAGTGCAGGGTTTGCCGTGTTGGAATACAAAACACTGTTAATTGATGCCGATCCACAAGCAAATTCTACCTCAGGACTTGGTCATGATCCCCGCAATATTCAAAACAGCATTTACGAATGTATTATCGACGACCTTCATCCTGAAAAAACTATTTTGCATACCTCCACACCAAACCTGGATATTATACCGGCACATATCGATCTGGTTGGAGCTGAAATAGAAATGATCAATATGCCCAATCGCGAAAAAATGATGAAAAAAGCAATTGACAAAATCAGAGATAATTATGATTTTATTATGATCGATTGCTCACCATCACTTGGTCTGATTACCGTAAATGCATTGGCTGCCGCCGATTCAGTAATTATTCCGGTTCAATGCGAATATTTTGCGCTCGAAGGCTTGGGAAAACTGCTCAACACCATCAAGATTGTTCAGTCCAGGATGAATCAGCAGCTTGATATCGAAGGCATCCTTCTTACCATGTACGATACCCGGCTAAGACTGGCCAAGCAGGTAGTGGAAGAAGTGAGGACACACTTTCAACAAATGGTATTTAATACTATTATACACCGCAATATTAAGCTTGGAGAAGCCCCCAGCTTCGGAGAAACCATCATCATGCATGATGCCGAATCAAGCGGGGCAATCAACTACCTTAACCTGGCAAGAGAAATCCTGCAAAAAAACAACATGACCAAAATTGAACATGCTAAAAAAGATATTGAACTGAACTAAAAAAATGACTAAACCAAAGAGAAGTTCGCTGGGCAGAGGCCTTGAAGCTATTTTACAAAGCCCTGATACAGACATCACATCCAAAGATATTTCGGGTAATTACGTTGTAGGTGCCATCGCAAATATTTCGATCGGAAAAATTGAAGCCAATCCTTTTCAACCAAGAAACAGATTCGAAGAAGAAGACCTGAATGAACTGGCAGATTCCATCCGCGAGCAAGGTATTATTCAACCTCTTACTGTGCGCAAACTTGGTTACGACAAATACCAAATTATTGCCGGTGAGCGACGTCTCAGGGCTTCAAAAATTGCCGGCTTACAGGAAGTACCCTGCTACATCAGAGTAGCAAACGACGAAGAAATGCTCGAATTGGCACTTATCGAAAATATCCACCGGCAAGATTTAAATTCTCTTGAGATAGGAATCAGCTATCAACGACTAATGGAAGAATGCAATCTTACCCAGGAAGAATTGAGCAAACGCGTTGGCAAACAGCGTTCAACAATATCAAATTACATTCGCTTGCTGAAACTTCCCGCTGAAATACAGGTAGCTTTGCGCGACAATCTGATAACCATGAGCCATGCCCGCACATTTATTACCCTCGAAAACAAGGAAGAACAATTACAACTGCTGGCCGAAATACTCGAAAATGAACTTTCGGTAAGAGACATCGAACAACGGGTCAAGCAAAAAAGAAAAATAAAAGTAAAAAAAAGACCCGCTCCACTTCCTGACAAATATCAATCGCTTGGTAAAAAACTGGAAAATATCCTTGGAGCAAAAGTCCAAATGAAAAAAAGTAATAAAGGAAAAGGCAGTATCGTTATCGGCTTCGATTCCGAAGAGGAACTTGACAGGATTATCAACCTTCTCGTAGATTAAACTTACTTATCAATAAATTTTTTTGAATCGCCTGAACAACATATTCAGCTCAACCTTTCTGCCAGTTTTCATGTTCTGGATATTTATGCTTCTGTCGTCAGAATCATTCCCGCAAACAGTAACTAACAGTGAAGATTCAACCACATTCCATTCACCAAAGAAAGCAGCTATTATGTCGGCTGCACTTCCAGGACTTGGACAAGCCTATAATAAAAAATACTGGAAAATTCCAATCATTTACGCCGGATTTGGTACACTCATTTATTTTATTCAAACAAATGGCAGTGAATACCGAAACTTTAAAAATGCATACAACATAGTTGCTACGGGTGACACTGCCAGTTTTTCCACAAACGAATACGTGGTCCGGTACAACAGAAATATCAATCAATTGCAGGAAGGCAGAAATTACTATCGCCGAAACCTTGAGTTAAGCTATATCCTTACCGGAATGCTGTATATTTTACAAATTATCGACGCCAGCGTGGATGCCAACTTATTTGATTTTGATGTAAGCGATGACCTGACTTTTCGCTTTGAACCTATGACCAGTAATTATTTCCTGGCTTCAAAACCAACCCCGGGTATTACTTTAAAATACAGATTTTAACTTTATGAAAATTTTATTGCTTGGCTACGGCAAGATGGGAAAAGCCATCGAACAAAAGTCCCTTCAGGAAGGATATGATATTGTTGCGAAAATTGATTCACCAGCTGATTGGGAAATGTTTTTGCAAAACAGGAAGGCTGTCGATGTGGCCATTGAATTTACCACACCAAAATCAGCACCCGAAAACATCAGAAATTGCTTTAGGGAAAATTTACCTGTAGTCTGCGGTACAACTGGATGGGAATCCGAAAAAGAGTCGATCATCCGGGAGTGCCACGATCAAAATAAAACCCTTTTTACAGCTCCCAATTTTAGCCTGGGAGTAAATATTTTATTTATGTTGAACCGTTATCTGGCTGCAATAATGGCAAAAACACAACAATACGATGTGATGATTGAAGAAATTCATCATATTCATAAAATGGATACTCCAAGCGGCACTGCCAAAGCATTAGCACAGGATATCATCAATCTTATTCAATGGAAAAACCAATGGATTAGCGGTGAAAGCAACAAAAAAACCGACCTGACAATAATTTCAAAAAGGGAAGACGAAATCCCAGGTACCCATATCATCCGATACGAATCAGCCATTGATGACATTGAGCTGAAGCACACCGCCAAAAACCGCCTGGGCTTTGTACACGGAGCACTGCTTGCTGCCAAATGGATAAAAAACAAAACTGGTTATTTCACTATGGATGACCTTATGAATGACCTCTTTGGTCACTTTAAATAATAACAAAAAAACACTTTGTGAGTTAATTACTAATCAAAAGAACATAAATCAATTCCGATGAATACTCTTATTATCCTGATTCTGATCTTTTTATTCTTTCCGGTTTTTCTTTTCTGGATTTTCCCCAAAGCAGGTTCAGCATCCTGGAAAGTTTTCGTGCCAATGCTCAATTACTTTGAGTGGAATAAAATCAATGAAAAACCATTTTGGTGGTTTATTCTGCTTTTTGTTCCATTCATCAATATCTTCATGGTTTTTCTCATGATTGTTGAAACAGCCAAGGCTTTTAAAAAATTTAGTCTTGGACAACAGGCACTTGCAGTGTTGTTCCCTTTCATTTATCTGCCTTATCTGGGGCTTAATGCAAAGGAAAAGTACTTAAATCAAAAAAGCCGTCCTGCATACAAAAAATCAGTGGTAAGAGAATGGGTCGATGCCATCATTTTTGCAGTTGTTGCAGCAACTATTATCCGGACTTTTCTACTGGAAGCATATACCATACCTACCTCATCCATGGAAAAATCGCTCCTTGTAGGTGATTTTCTGTTTGTAAGCAAAATGGCCTACGGACCGAGAGTACCCATGACGCCTGTTGCTTTCCCCTTTGTTCATCACACCATGCCATTGATTGGTGGTAAATCCTATGTCGAATGGCTCAAACTCCCTTATTACCGGTTCCCTGGCTTTGGACCTGTGAAACTGTATGATGCTGTTGTATTCAATTATCCCAGTGGTGACACTGTTGTTCTGGAACGACAGAATGAGGATTATTACCAGATTGTAAGAGATGCCGAAGAAAATTTTCGTCAACAGTTTGGCGATCGTTACAAGCAGGGAATGGGTCGTGACTGGGTGTGGTCAAAATATTCAGTAACAGCCCGACCGCCCGATAAGCGTGAAAACTACATAAAACGCTGTATGGCAATGCCCGGAGATACCATCGAAATCATCAACAAAATCGTTTATCTAAATGGCAAAAAAGCATACATGCCCGAAAATCTGCAATTCAATTATATGGTTACTGCCTCCGGTCAGGGCTTTAATCAACATGAACTTCAAAAAATCATGGAAGAATTTGGAATAACAGAAGGCAGGGCAATTACTCCCAATCGGGTTTTGTTGCCTTTAACATCCGAAATGGCCGAGAAACTGAGAACCAACCCACGCATTCGAAGTGTCGAACTCGAAGTAAGGCCAAAAGGAGAGTATTACAGTCCCATTTTTCCGCACAACCCCGAAAATTTCAAATGGAATGAAGACAATTTTGGCCCTTTGGTAATCCCAAAGGCTGGTGCAACAGTTGATATTTCCATGCAAAATATTGAACTCTATCGAAAACTTATTCACATTTATGATGGAAATACCCTGGAAATAACTAATGGTAAAATCCTAATCAATGGAGTAGAAAGCACAACCTATACATTCAAACAAAACTATTACTGGCTGATGGGAGACAACAGAGACAACTCCGCTGACTCGCGCTTCTGGGGTTTTGTTCCTGAAGACCATGTTGTCGGAAAAGCTGTGTTTGTGTGGCTTTCACTTGATAAAAACAAAAGCCTGTTTTCAGGCAAAATACGCTGGAACAAATGTTTAAGAATTATTTAATCTCAAACTTGCACATTTACATTATGAATAAAACTTTTGTCCTTCTTGTTACCGCACTTCTGTCTTTGGTTTTTTCGAACGATTTGTATCCACAAAAAAGATCATTTACCGGTAAAGTAATTTACAAAATCAATCTGGATCAGACAGGTTTACCTGACGAGGCCAGAGCTATGATGCCAACTACGGTTACCACATACATCGGAAATGATAAGGTAAAAACTGAAATTGCCACTATGATGGGGAATCAGCAGACAATTCTTGACCTGAATGAAAAATCGCATATTACCCTTATGGAGGTGATGGGACAGAAATTGGCTATAAAAGACAATTACGAAGAACTAATGAAAAAAATGAAAGATTTTCCTGAGTTTCGCATTGAAATTACAGATGAAACCCTGGAAATTGCAGGTCTTGATTGTAAAAAAGTTCTCATTAAAAAAGTAAGTCCTGACGGAAAAGAATCAACAGATGGTTATGCCTGGTTCACCGATGAATTCAAACTCAATCCGGCTTTCAATTTCAATAATCCAACATTCAAAGATTTGAACGGACTATTGATGGATTATGAAATGATGACCGGCAACAATATGAAAATGAAGCTTACTGCTGTTGAGGTGAATAGGCAAAAAATTAAAGATTCTGAGTTTGAAATACCGTCTGAATACAAATTTGTGACCCGTCAGGAACTGAGCAGAATAATTGGTTTTTGAAACAAAAAGCTACTTTTAACAAACGTTTCAACAGGTTCAAGATCACGTGGATTTAGTCTATCTGTTAAAAACATACTGGATCAGATTGGCTCCCATTTGCAGTGCTTTAAGGCGTGTGGGTTCTGAATCATTATGTACACGCTGGTCCTCCCACCCGTCACCCAGATCGGTTTCATAACTGTAAAAAATCACCAGCCTACCTTCATAAATCATCCCAAATCCCTGAGGTGATTTCAGGTCATGCTCATGAATTTTAGGCAGACCATCTTTGAACTCATACTTTTGGTGATAAATTGGATGTGAAAATGGTAACTCGATCAATTCCAATTCCGGAAATATTTTTTGCAATTGTGGCCGAAGGTACTTATCCATTCCATAGTTATCATCGGCATGAAGAAACCCTCCGGCAATGAGATAATCACGGAGATTTTTAATCTCCTGCTGAGAAAACACCACATTTCCATGCCCGGTCATGTGAATAAAAGGATAATTGAAAATATCCGGACTTCCGGCCTCTACAGTAGCCGGCACCGGATCAATATTTGTACCGAGGTTGCGGTTGCAAAACTCAATCAGGTTGGGTAATGCCGAGGGATTCGCATACCAATCCCCACCGCCGCGATATTTAAGCAAAGCAATTTGGAGATTCCCTACCGGAGGTCGCGCCGATAAAGATGTCAAAGCAAGGATCAATATGAAAATGACTTGTTTCATTATTCCGGATTTATTTCTGATTGATCAGGTTTATGGTAAAACAGGCAGCCAGCGCTGCGGTTTCCGTTCTTAAACGATTTTCTCCCAAACTTATTGGAATAAATCCGGCAGACAATGATTCAGCTATTTCCGTTTTGCTGAAATCCCCTTCAGGTCCAATTAGAACGGTGGCATTGCTACCAGTTTTATAAACATGTTTTAGATGAGCGTGATTCTTTTCTTCATCAAGGAATGCAATAAAACCCTCACCATCGGAAACATTCTTTATTACTTCAGAAAAGTTAGTAAAAGGTTGGATTTCAGGCAGCCAAACCTGTTGAGATTGTTTTATTGCTGCAATACTGATTTTACGCAAACGATCGCAGTTGATATGCATTCTTTCCGAATGATCGCACTGCATTAAAGTAATTTTAGCAATTCCAAATTCGGTTGCTTTTTCGACGAACCATTCTATTCTGGAAACATTTTTTGTTGGGGCAACTGCAATATGAATTCCAAAAGGTCTTTTTTCAAGTTCAATTACTTTTTCACAAATGTCGATAACGCATTTTTTTGGGTGGTCATCAAGTATCTTACCTGAAAATAAGCTTCCCCTGCCATTTGTCAGAAAAAGTTTGTCATCCTTTTTCAACCTGAGCACTCTGGTAATGTGTTTTGATTCGTCCTGATCGAAATTGTATAATCCCCGGTTTATTTCCGGAGCATAAAACCAGTGCATAATAGAAAATTTGAGTGCGTTGTGATTATAAAAAAACCCACCCGAAAGGGCAGGTTTTTTTGCTTAGTTACTCATATACCTATTTCAGAACTACTCTTTCAATTCTAACTGAATTTTCAGTGGTTAGTCTGATAAAGTAAACACCTTTTGAGTGACCGGAAAGATCAAGTGAGCTATCCTTACTGAGTGATGTTGCAAGAATATCCTGTCCCTGAATGTTAGTTACCACAATATTAACGACCTGATTGATACCTGAAATATTTACCAGTCCGTTTGTCGGATTAGGATAAACAGCAAGTGCGTTCAAATCACCTTCTGAAATTGAAGTTGATCCTACTTTCAGTTCAACAATCATTGACATCCCATTCAATTCAAACAAACCGTCCGAATTACTCATCTCTTGGCTGAATGTTACCTGAAGTTCATATTCTTTATTGCTGGATGCTTTAAAAAGCTTAAAAATCATCAGTTCGCCATCAGCCATTCCATCTTTAAGTTCAGTAAATTCATCATCTCCAAAAACGGGCAGGAAAAGATTATTTTCATTTGATGTAAACTCAGCAATACCAACACAACGGCTGTTTGCGTCAAACACACCAATCATATCACCTGACTCAAGCATATTCATTGCGGATTTATCAATCACAATAAAGTGTGGATTACCTGTGTTGATAACCTCATTCCAAATTGGTGATTTAACCATAGGTTCTGGTTCAGCAATAGCAGGAGCATGCGCTTTTGATACTGCTGGATAGGTATAGGAGGACGGAACAAACATATTTATCATATAGGCATGATCCGGCACAAGCCAATCTAGTGAATAAAGTCCTCCGTCAGGCCAGATAACTTTTGTAGGATCATAGATGTCGAACAAGATAAGCAGTTCACCTTCAAGCTGATCCTGGAGATCATCAGTTGATACCGGAGCAGTAACTCTGACAGGAAGGTAACTTGATCCTGCAGGCAAAACAACAGTTTTATCATTTGTTTCAGATCCATAAATAACTGTGGTACCAATTTCTGTCATTTTGGATTTATAGCCATAGGTATTATAGATGTCGCCAATAGTATTCCAGTTTTGGGATGGCCACCAGATACCATAAGGTGTTTGGCGAACAGTAATTATCATATCCTCTGCAAGGCATTCGAGCTGGCTGGCAATGTTCAGATCACCTGTCGGGTTCATATAGGTTGAAAAACCACTCCATCCTTCCCTTATCGTCAGCAACTGAACCTGAGTGATAAATATTTCAAAATCACCAAATGTTTCATTAAGGCCGTTTACCTTTGCATAATAGGTTCCGGCAGGCAACATTCCGTAAATCTTTTCAAGATCATAGTCTGCACCTCCGCAATAGTTTTTATCAGCCAGCATAGTACCTTCACAATCACTGAATAATGTTAATTCTGCAATAAAATTCAAATTATCCAGGGTAATTGCAACATCCATCGGATGAGGAACATCAAATTCAAACCATCTTTCATCTTCAGCGCGCACAAGTGCTTCGGCAATTGCCGGATCATTTACTGTTCCGTAATCAATTGGATAATCGCAAAGTGAACCCGGTCTGATCAAAGGAGTAGCACACAAAATATTGGATTCAGGTGATTCAGAACCATCAGGAAGAATTTGTTTTACCAGGTAACACCATTCATCACCACCCGGATAAATTTCATCCAGATAATAATTTCCAACAACACCATAAGCAATTGGAATAAAATAGGTTGGTGTACCTGATATTATCTTACGACGGTAAACATTGAAGGTAGGTACATAAGTCCCGCCATCTTCATAAATAGTTACGCCACCTTCGAAAGAATGAGGGTCAAGTCCATAACCGTCGCCTTCAACAAGATAAAGAGCAACCAGTGGGCCTGCAGCACCTGCAGCAACTTCAACTTCCACACTGAAATCAATTTCTTCAGGATTACTGCTTTCATAAAATACCCCTGTCCATATCACTTTTTGACCAACAACAACACCGGGTACGTTATTGAGTAAACCTGCAGAAACAGGAGTAAACTCCGGTGGAAAGTTCATTTCTGCTGACACACCCCACTCAAAATCAGGTGAATAAATATTCATGGTGAAATCAAGATTCATGGTAGCACCCGGGATGTAATCATTGGTCGAAAAGATATCACCCATCAGTATTTTACTTCCATCAGCTTTTGGTGGTGCTATAGGCGCCCAGGTTAATTCGATCTGTTCAATATCTGCCGTAATCGAAAGCAGTTCAGGAGCCGGGAGCGGATCTAAAACAAAATTTACTGTTGTATAATTATTCTCGGTAACTATAACATCTGTTACTGATTTGGTTTCGTATCCTGCATCGTAACCATTAGCTTCTACAGTGTAAATTCCAACCGGAACCTCCATCAGGTAATTACCAGAAGCATTAGTTTGTACAAGCGCATCTCCTGCAAAAATATCAACACCTTCTATTCCAGCGATGATATCTGAACCCAGGACATTACCGGTAATGTAACCGCTGGGTAATTCGGTTACTTCAAAATCTGCTATGTAGCTAAATCCCGGACAGTAAGTACCATAATAATCCATAGGTGCAATAAACAGGTAATAGGTACCTTTAGGCAGGTTGATTACCTGAACAAAATCTTCCTGACAAGGGGCTAAAATTTTATAGGCAGAAAGAAAATCAGTCACATTTTCACAACCGGGAACACCTGGAACGATTTGTCCTACAAGGCCAAATACTACTTGATCTTCGGTCTGAACATTCATTTTCAGACTTCCCGGAGATGACAATACTACCCTGAACCAGTCGGTATCGCGAGTGCCTGCGAAACTCCATAAATTACCACAGATTATCGTTTCATCACTAATATCAGTAAAACCGGGAATTTCCATATTACATCCTCCGTTGATATTATCTCCGCAAACTTCGCCTTCAAGGATTCCGCCCGAAGGGCATGAAAGTGTACATTCTTCAAATTCATAAATTGAAAGAACACCTTCGCCTGTTTGTCCGTCAAATCCTCCAATTTCGATTGTGTAAACCTCTCCCACAATAACTGGTATGATCACTTTTGACTGTAAACCATCATATCCGCATGCGTCATCATTAGAGGCAATCAGGTTGGCTAAATCAGGCGGACAGGTACTTCCTAAAAATACACCAAGATCGGTATCGTAATCACTGCTGCAAAGATCAATCACGGCCAGACCGGTAAAACCTGCAGTATAATTGTACCAGATTTCCGGGCCTGTAGTATAGCCACCCGGTGTATCTGTGGCTAATTCCGTTGAGAAAGCAAGATCGGAAACTTCACCAATTTCGGTAGCATTTACACATTCGTCATTTTCGACTGATGTTACCTGAGTAACAGTAAGGTCAAAATCGGGGATTGAAGTCGGGTTTGGCCAGGTATCGACCATAATAAAGTAGCTACCAGCATCCAGAGAAATAGTAAACCCATGAGGTGCTGATCCCCCGTTGTTGAGATCATAACTTATAGCAAGACACAATGCTGACAGCGGGCAGCCATCAGATAATGCTATTCCGGTATGTGAAGTCCCTTTTGGATCTAAAGTTACCTGAATGGTTGCAGGAGCAGCTAAATCTATTTGATAAACAATATCTTCTCCACCGTCAAAATCGTTTAAACAGGTATTATCGTAATGATTTCCCCTGCCGGCTGTGGTTTGGTTCAAGTCAGAAAAGGGTAATGCCATAATGTCGATTGGGTCGGTACAATCATCACCTTCGGCTTTTGACGTACCTTCTATTGCTAAAGGTACTAAAACATCTGATCCATGTAAAAGCTGAATCAGTTCCATTTTCTCAGGAGCATTATTCCCAATATAGCTATTGGGGCTATTCTGAGCAAAAAGGGTACTGGAAAACGTCAGCACCACTAATAAGAGACACAACTTTGTAAATGTTCTCATGATTTATTGATTTAAATTAGTAATTAATTATTTGATTTCGAAACTGAGTTTATGATTAAGTATTCAATGAAATGCTACAAATTATCAGTAGAGTTTACCTGAAAACAATTGCAATAATACTCAATATTTGTATTTTGGCAAATCAATTTACGAATATTTTTAAAAGTTTAACAAACCCGAAGGTAAGGGAAATTTGTAAGTTTCTCACTTTTACCTTTTTTCATAACCACCACAAAACCTATTGTCAAACCTTCTCAAAGCCTTGTAAACTGTATCTTTTACCAGTAAATTACCGTATTTTAAAGTTTGAAATTCAATTTTTGATAAGTCTCTACCAGAAAACTCCCTGAGTTTAATTTTCAACGATTTATTTATCCCGCCCTAAAGGGAGTACACAATGATTTTCAACTTAAATAGTTTTCTGGCAGAGATTAATTAGTTCATTATCATTTAATGATCAATTTTTTTGAAACTGTATTTTTCAATCCCGTCATGGTAATGATATAAATTCCTTTGGAGATTGATCCCAAATTTAGCTCCAGAGACTCACCTTGGTTTAGTTGATTTAAATATTTTTTGTTGATTATGATACCTCCGGGATCAATCACTGAGATTTTTACCTCTGAATCAGCTTCATGACAAAGAAGCATGAAACTGCCATCTGAGGGATTGGGAATAATATCAAACCCGTCTTTTGCGATCTGGTTTTCCTTAACATCAGTAAGTACGCTAATTTCAACTTCGTCAATGTAAAGATTATTACCAATTCTGTTGAATGCTTCAAACATAATTTTGACATTTGGCTGATTACAAAAAGGGGTAATATCGAGGCTGGTGCATTCTGCGCCATATCCTTGACCACACCAGTCTTCGGCTGACAAAGGATCAAAATAGTCAGCAGTTGGCGGAGATGTCTCAAACACTCCGGCACCATCAGGACCATTAGCATAGATCGTTTCCCAATTTGTTCCGCAATTGGTGGAAATTTTCACTAAAAGTGAGTCAACCTGCTGATATCGCTGTGCATAAGCATGCTTAAAATTAAGATGAGCTTCTGTAATTCCTTCCAGGTTAATGGGCGGAGAAATCAGCCGGTCACGTTCGAACATTAAATAATAATCGAAGTTATTCATAAAAGCTGCATAATTTCCATCCGGAGCGTAGGTTGGTTGAGCAATCTCCCAGGTTTTTCTTGTGTCTGGATTTTCAATCATCCAGCCTTTCGACGTAAACCCATCTTCAAATGATTCGTTGTAAGGCATTCGCAATCCTCCATTATGAATATAATTCTCTTTGGTTAAAGATGCAGACCCATTATAGTTTTCAACAGTCAGCGATACCGTATAGTCACCCGGTTCTGCAAAAAGAACTATTGGTTCAGGACTTGAAGAACTCGTGCCTTCATAGTAAATAACATTGTCAGGAATAAAACTCCACGAATAGCTGCTCGGACAATAAGATGATTCATCAATAAAATGTACTACCTCGTTGGAACAAACTGCAGTTTGATTTACCGTGAAATCAGGAACAGGCAAAAGTTCATCGCTCACAGTGATGTAATCTTCCATTACCACTTCACTTGTTCCTGCTTTATTGGAAACCAGGAGGGTAACTTTATAAGTACCTGGTTCATTGTAAACTATTCCTTCCGGATTTCTCAGGTTGGAATAATCGGGTATTCCTCCCTCGAATTCCCATTCCCAGGAAGTTGGTATTCCGGCAGATAAATCAGTAAAATTAACAGGACATAGCGGTGGAATCAAAGTTTTATCGGCTTCGAATGCAGCATTCAGTGTATCATAATAAAGGTCTGACTCCCATAGTCCCCTGCCATATGTTCCGGCTCGGATCATATCATTTTCAGGATTTTCTGAATTATGATAAATTTCGACTTCCGTTACCCTTGCACTTGCCGGGAAACCATCACCAAACAGGATCCAATCGACCAAAAACAGGTCCTTGTAAAAAACTCCAATATCAGTACCAACATAGAGGCCTTCATGGCTATTTTTCGAATAAGCAATGCTATTAACAGACACCGATGGTAGCGAACCGGAAATGTTCTCCCAGGTTAAACCTTTATCAATTGATTTGTAAACCTTAGTTCCCTGAGCCATGTAAATGATGTTTTCATCATAAGGATGTGCTTCCAGATCATTTATGCTTAAATTTTCGGGGAGAAAAATGGATAAATTAGTCCAGGTAGGTGCTTGTTTATTAGCATTATCACTGCGAAACAATTTTCGGTCTTCACGGGCAGCATATAAAATTTCCAGGTTCACGGGCGATTGTTCGATGCAACGCATATTAACACCATTTGATCCTCCAAGGTCAGATGAAATTTTTTGCCATACCGGGATACTGGTTCTGATATCTTGTCCTCTCCAAACATTTTTATACCCAACAAACATTTTGTTGGGATCGCTTTTATGAAGCAAAAATGGCGTAACCCATGCACCGCTTTCATTAATACCGAAATGACCTTCACCTGCTATTGTTGTTGAATTTGCATTATTTGTCATTCTGAAAATTTCTCCATAATACAGTGTACCATAACTGTACCCTGCATTTTGATAATCTATGGCACACTCCATTCCATCTCCGCCAATTACAGGAATCCAATCGGGTGTTCCGATCCATGTTGCAGTGCCATTGTCCTGATAGCCGTT
>Ga0116164_10002086_pt1 | contig 14555 bp, 12 predicted proteins | sample AD_UKC109_MetaG_FD_89888 | JGI IMG/M metagenome (GOLD analysis project Ga0116164, IMG submission 89888) | Active sludge microbial communities of municipal wastewater-treating anaerobic digesters from Hong Kong - AD_UKC109_MetaG | ecosystem: Engineered > Bioreactor > Anaerobic > Digestate... | reverse complement strand
TTTCAAACCTTCTTATTCAGCCCGGAGCTGATAATAATTTTAATCATTATCGTTTTCCTAGCAAACTACCCTTGTTTTTAGCTTCGGGTCGACCCGTTATTATAGGAGAAACCAATCTGGGGACGAGTCTTACTGATTGGGAAAATTGTATTAAGTTTGTACATGGAGATGCTGAAGAATTAGCCCATAAAGTAGCACTATTAATCGATAAACCTGAACTATCTCGATATATAGGCAGAAATGGGAGACAATTTGCAATTGAGCATTTTAACTGGATTAAAAGCACTGATATCCTGGAAGATTTTATAATGAAAACCTTTAATAAAAAGTTATATAATAATGGGATCGATAAGTAAATATTTCAATATTATTTTTTACTATTTTCCCAAATTTGATCAATTGCGACTATTTTATTTATTTTTTAAAATGGTTCGAAATAGTGGTTTCTTTGATACTTATTACTATACAACCAATTATCCCGATATAAAAAACGCAAATGTTTTGCCAATCTGGCATTATTTTGAATATGGATGGAAGGAAAGACGAAATCCTTGTCCCGTTTTCAATACCAACTTTTATCTTTCTTATTATCCTGACGTGGCTCAATCGGGAATGAATCCTTTGTTCCATTATTTAAAATATGGACTAAATGAGGGACGGGAAATTAATATTGATGAAAAAGAGATAGCGATTCTTCGAAATGGTGGAATTTTTGATGAAGAATTTTATTTAGAAACGAATCCGGACGTAAAAGATAGTGGGCAGGATGCATCCACCCATTTTTATTATTTTGGCTATAAAGAAGGGAGAGCACCTTGTCCAAATTTTAATTGGGAGTATTATTCGAGATAGTTTTTCACTATTTGGCTAATCCTGTTTAAATTGTGCCAATAGTTATGGTTCATCTGGTGTTATTTTTTTTTGGGGTGGCCTATTGCTAAGACAGATCTACGACATTGTGTGGGTGATTCTTTTGGGTGGATTCACTTTCTATATTTTTAATGAGGTATTAGTGATTTATTAAGAAAAAGAAAATTGAATAATAGATGTCTAAAGATATAATAGTATTTACTCTTCACAAATCTGCTTCAATGTTTATTCATGAGCAATGTGAAAAATTAACTAAACTTTGTGGTATCAGTTATTATTCACCCAATAATCCAACTATGGGAATGGATGCTTTTCAGATCCTTACAAATAAAAAAATATGGTTAAATAAATCAGGTTGTTTTGGACCGATTCGTTTTTTTGTAGAGGTGCCTAATATAGAGGATTATGCCATTATTTTGCATTTGAGAGACCCTAGAGATGTTTTGGTTTCAATGTTTTATTCCTATTGTTTTATTCATCCCGGAAAGGTTCAGCCAAATACTTCATATCGAAAAGCAATTGCTGAAAATGGAATCGATCAGTTTGTTTTAAATAAGGCAACCAATTACCCTATTTGGATTGAAAAGTTTATAGAGCCTTTTCCATTAATAGATAAAAGAAGTGTTATCAAACGTTTTGTTTCTGATTATCAACATGAGTTTGTAATTTTGGGAGAAGACAGGCTGCAACACAAACGTCATGTTATTCCTGGAGATTTTCGAATTAAGCTGAAAGAGAAAATAATTATTGAATTAAACAATCTATTTAGAGATGTATTGAGTGTCCTCGGTTATGATGAATAATGCTGATGAACCGATCATGCTAAAAAATAGTTCGACTGTGATATTGTTCTGAAAGCTTTGAGCCTGGTTTTAATATTTTTTTAATATTCTCTTTTGTGAGTTTATAAAATTGTTTCGGTCGATATAGGTGCGTCATTACTACTACTTTAAAAAAATTTAAAAAAAGAGAAACAATTAATAGTAATTTTTGTTGCTTAAACTTGATCTGAATATTCTTGTATGAAGTAAGATTGACAGCGAAGGATCTTCTGTCAACAATAGGTTTTAAAAATTGGTTTTGAAACCATTGGTTTTGAATTTCCTGAAAAGGATGGTTTGTGTATTCCCGGTGACATTCATTTGTAACTTCAATATTATTGAACTGTAAGAACCATCTTCCATACAAGTTGAACAGGAGAAGTTGTTGAGTAGAGGATGTACACCACCAACTTATCTGATCAAATTGTGTTTGAAGTGGTACAACAATGTTATCCAGGACTAAGTCGCGATGTAGGGCAAGAAATTGAGCATCTGCATATTGGCATATTTGGAATGTGGGTGGTCGATGCTTAAAAAATCTTGTTGAAAAAACACTATTCTGAGTTTTGGGTATAAATACTGGGACACCCACAGCTGGTTTGTATTTTTTCAGGCAACGTTCAAATTCCGAGAAACTACCTCGGACAAAACGGATATCATCATCTAGAAATATATAGTATTGATAGCTTTGTTCAATCTCTAATGCTTTTTTTAATAATAAGTTACGACCTTCTCCCCAAGTAGAATTTGGGAAAAAAACTGCGTTCGTAATTTCCCGATCATAAGTCAGGAATAGTACTCTTACGTGTTCCCAATTCCTAGAATTAATTATCCTTTTAATTTGATCTGCTGATCCTTGGATAAGATATATGAAATCATTCATAATTTTTCAAATAAATTCTATATCGAAAATCAAAAATTGTAACCAAGAAGATCTATATCTCTTGCATATTTATTTTCAATAATCCTTTTTGTATCAGTTGAGTAATAATATTTATAATCTACCCGAGGTGGTTTTGAAATTTGAGTGGAGATTATTCCAAAATTTCTAATTTTTAACTTTTGAGAAATAAATTGCAACCCTGTATCTCGTTCTTCGTATCTGACAATATGATTAATTAATAATTTATTGTTTCCATCAAATATGTATTCAGATGCTCCATATCTAAAACCTTGATATTCGAAATAATTAGTCTTATCTGTTGCTCCTTCCAAATTTAGGATATAGTCAGTGAAACTCCAGGATTCAGGAATATTGTTTTTAATTTTACGATAAAAATATAATGATAATATTCGATCCCATGGATTTCTTACGATTGAAAATGTAAATATCTTTTGCCAACTTTCCATGCCAATTATATTTATCATTTCACTGGACGTTAGATGATCCGGAAAGATTTGTTCACTTGAATATTTTGATTCTAAAAGGTTTTTTTTACCATAAGGAGGTCCAAAATTGATGCCAAGTTCAATTCTAATACTACTTGATGAGGTACGAGGAATATCAACAAACCAAAATCCACATTTCAGAATGCGTGAAATACCATATTCAATCGTATTTTTCAAAAACTAAAAATCTAAAAGATTAGTAATCTGCAAGTTTACATAAATCGTCATATATTGACAAAGTTTCAGAACTAACTATAGTCCTATTTTGGGTTCTGTTTAGTTCTTTGGAAATAAAATCATTATTAAGCTTACAATGAAGCAAATCTGATATTTTGAGAATAATTTCCCCTTTAATTAACTGTTGATAATGAACAAAAAGAATGGATCTGTTTAGAGTAGTGAGATTTTTTAGAAGATGATTATAACTATTTATCCAGATATGTTCGGCCCAATAAGGATCTATAAAAAAATTGGATAAATACTCAACACCGGAACACTCTTTTAAAATGCTTTGGATTGTTATTCCAGGCTCCCGAAACATACAAATATAAACTGCCTCATTGTCAAGATATTGATCCCAAACATGAATTGTATAATTAAAACGGGGATCTTTGTAGGCAAATGGTTTCTTTTCAATGGCATGCCTTATGTTTATATCAATTTGATTATCATTGGAATGGATCGATTGATTGGCAGGAATAAATGAAAGCCACCTTTGTCCATACCCGGGATTAAGGGGAGATCTTTCCTTTTCTTCTGAAAAAATGTAAGATCTTGATTGAGTTATATCATAAGAATTAAGTATGTTTTCATTAATGCGATTAATAAAATCGCATTCAAAAAAGCCTTTGGGATTGCTGTGGCGAGGAGGATAAAGAGAATCACCCATGTAATATCCTGCTTGGTGGAGAATTCCCCCCATTAAACTAGTACCACTGCGACCAACTCCAAGGATTAAACAGTTTTTCATTTACAATTCATTGTGAATTTGTCAATAACACCATAAATATCTTTTAATTTGATATCAGTAATAACTTCATCAAGTAAACATTTCTCATAGTTGTTCAGCAAAGTGTTTCTATTTAAAAGATTATATGTCTCATCAGTATTCAAATATTTTGTATTGTCAAAAGAACTGCCTCCACCAATCAATGAGATTGTTTTATACCCTTTATCGGAAAAGTGAATTCCAAGCTGATTACTTAAATCTTTTCTATATTCTAAATCTGAATACCACTCATTAAATGATATACATAATTTATTAATAATGTTATGTGTTATGTTGAAAAATTCATTTGCATGTTCAATCCATAAATTAATTGCCCTTTGCATATTTTCATTGTTAACCCATGGATAAGCAGGGTTATTGATAAAAAAAGCCTTTCTAATTCGACTTGAGAATAAATTTATAGGATCTCTTAAAATCAATAAATGTTTAACATTGATTTTATGATTAAAAATAAAAGGTTTTATATTAACGGAATGGTCTTCAATACTTATTATACAATCATCATTGTTAGTTTTTTTTTCTAAAAATCTCATATTCTTAGGATTATTGATCCATTCAATAAAATCAATAGTATTTGGAATAATTTCTTGGCCTTTCAAAATTGGTGATATAGGAATAATGTTGTTGAAAAAGTTCATATCTGTTTGTTCCAATATCCAATTAATTATTGCGTGATTACCGCTCCGTTTTAATCCATGTACTATAAAAACTTTCATATTTTGTTGCTATCTATTGATTCGGAAAAATTATTTTTTTATTAATTGGATCCCATATGCGATTACCAGTATAACGATTAAGCTCTTTTTCAAGTAATTCATAGTCCTCAGAACGACCATGAATAATTTTGACTTTATCTCCAGTAATGCCATTGTAATATGGAGACCTAAAATTATATATATTACTTAAAGCATAAATTTTTATATCATGATATAGCAAAGCTTCCATTAACGCAGGTTGATCTCCGTAATAAATATTATATTTTTTGATGAATATTTTATGCCATTCTTTTATAAAATTTAATACTTTTTCATTTTTTTTATATAACATAACGCCTGAATTATAGGGATAATATCCAATTATTTTGTTTTTTTCTTTTTCTACTAACCGTATATCTGCCGGGGCTGTTGCAGCTAGAACGTCATAAAAATCAAGTAGATAAAAAAGCTCAACGCATGATTCACAAAAATAAGTGTCCGTATCTATAAAAAATGTTTTATAATATGGCGTTTTTATTAATCCTAATAATTTTTGATTTTTTCCGTATCGTTCCCCTTTTAAGTTAATATCATCTAAATATATAATTAAATCAAAAAATATATTATCAATATATTTGTCAGTAATTAATGTTGCATGTGCATTTGGAAAATGTTTTTTTAAGCTAGTTAAAGAAATTAATGCTTCATTAATATATTTTGATCCAAAAGCAGAATATAAATATCCTTTTTCTAGCAAATACTCATTCATTATGCAAAAATAGTAATTTTCTTTTTACAAATATTTTAAAAAAAAAGGGTTACCATATACGGTTACCCTTTTAGAATTGTCAATATTATTATTATTCTTTTAATAATTCGACTTCTTTCTTCAAGTCAATAATATATAACGTTAACTCTTCAATTTTCTCCATTAATAATTTATTCATTTCTCCAAGAGATAAACCATTTTCAATTATTTCTTTTTCTGAAGGAATTCCAGGTAAGTGTTTATTTTCTTTTACAAATTTTTCAACTTCACTTAAAGGCCTTAATGTATAATCTTCATCAAATACATAATCAGACCAGGCATCTAAAGTGACTTCAACTTCAGTAGAAGAGATTTTTCCATCAACAGCAAGTTTTGAGCCACTTGGAACGCTAGTATTTCCTATAACTACACCTCCACCATTATTAAAAATTATGTCACCTGAGTTTAAAAAACTTGCATCAGCAATACCAGAACGCATTTCATAATTAGCTGTTGCCAAATTTACATAGCAATATTCTAGCCATGCAGCTAAACTACTGCTATAAACTGATTGAATCATTTCATGTTGTCCACTGGTTGCTCGTAGACTTGCATTAAATAAATCTCCAGTTGTAGTGTGTTCTAAATGAAGGCTAGCATATAAACCGTCTCCTACTCTTCCTCCACTTGCTTTTGTAATAGATTTATTAGCACCATAAACTGTTAATTCCCTATTAGGGCTATCAGTACCTATTCCTACATTTCCTCCATTGTAATAAACATTGGTTCCATTGGTGTTCCACTGTGCCATCGCACCAACCCCAACCATCATAAACGCTGCTGCGAAAAGTATTTTTATTGTTTTCATTTTTTTAAGTTTTATAATTTCTAACCTGAACTATCAGATTAAAGTTTTAAATCCAGGTGAAATGTTGTTTGTAAATTTTTTATTATTGAAAAACGCGACATAAACCACAAAACACTAAAGAGGGAATTAGAAAAAAATTTATTTCTTTGCGTCTCTGCGTCTTTGCGGTTAAAATATTGTTCAGCACCTCAGTACTTTAACCGTTTCGGCGGCATCGCCCCACGAGCGGGCGGGACGGTGTGCGCATATGGTCGAAACGAAGGAATGGTGTATGTTTGGATTATTCATTCGGTATGCAAGGTCACTGACCGGCGCTTTGCACGTAGGGACCGGGGCGGGTGCAACGGCTGCCGGCGAAAGAGTTTGTTGCCCTACGCGGGTCTTGTCGTCGGGAAGGGCAGGGGCGTGGCAGTAGCGATGAATAACCGGCATGGATTTTGGCAGCAGGTTCTTCTCCTGTTTCTCGGCTACCCTTGCCAGCATCGTTTCTTCCCGTTGCTTCGCTTCTTCCCGGGCTACGGCATCCTGGCAGTCTTTGTCGGCTATGTTGATGGCCAGCTGCCCGCCGTTTTTGATGTGCGTGCCGGGCAACAGTCGGATCGACTGTCCTTTTGCAGCTGTGATCTTTCCTTCGGCAATCGTGAGGTTTTCGCCGCCAACGACCGAGTATACAACTTTGCCTTTTTCGGCGGTGTACACTTTAGGATTCGTCTGTTCGGAAGCAAAGCCGGTTGAAGCGATGAAAAAGAAAAACAAAGCAAGACACAGGCTGCCGCTTGTTTTCAGCAGGTTGGTGCGCAAGTTTTCTGTATGTTTTTCTTTTTTATTCATTTTTAACACAAACAAAGTAACCTATTTTTTTTCTCTTTTCCAATCCGTGAAACCACGTATTTTCGATACGTGACTTCTGCATTGTAAATTGGACTTTCCTGGCGCTGATTTTCTTGTGGTTTTGCCACCTGTTATACTTGTCCGACAGGTTATAGACAATCAGGTTTGTTCCGTTTTGTGATTGTCAATTAATGTGTTCAGACATTCTATCAAATTGTCGATATAGTTTTCAATAATTTCCCATACAATTTCATAATCAATCCCGAAGTAGTCATGAACTATTCGATTGCGAAATCCCCGAATCCTGGTCCATTCTATTTCGAGATTATTTTCTTTAAAATCAGGATCAATTCGATTGGCAGCTTCTCCTATAATCTCAAAATTGCGAACAACGGCATCTATTGTTTTGTCATCGGATAAAAAAGAATCAAAGTCAAGGTCTTTTGTGTATTGTTTGATCTTTTGCGTCGACTGGAACATATCGTCCAACAAAAATCGTATTTCTCGTTTAGACATAGATTAAATCTGGACCGATTGATTTTAAATAATTTTCTTTAACTCCTTTTTTGGAAACCAGATCAACTTTGCTCCCTAATATATTTTCCAGGTCATCTGCTAAATCGATGAACCTGATTCCAATTTTGCCGGAAAACTCTACAAGAATATCTATATCGCTTGAATCATTTTGTTCTTTTCGTGAAAAGGAACCAAAAATGGCCATCGTTTTTATTGGATAGTCGATAAATAACTTGTTTTTATGACTACTTAAAGTATCTTTTATTTCTTCCATGCTTCTCATGTTCCAAAATTATTAAAAAATTCATTTTGTCTTATTTTGGATAAGGATGACTTTTTTAAATGCATAATTTCTTATTAATTAAACTCTGGTTCAATAGCAATATTAAATAGTCGGGTACAAAAACACGACTTACCTGTCCTGCACATTGTAGGTCGGACATTCTTATCCAGCCTGTAAAATTTGAGAACGTGTTTCATGAAGATCTAGTTCCAAACATGTTATTTTTCAATAATCCGAAATGAAATGTTCTGATCAAATAATAATCTCATGATGCATGTTGCAATTTATGTTCTCTGTCAGCAGCATATGACAGGCATGCTTTGATATCCTCTTCAGTTAACTCAGGAAAATCATAGATAATTTCATTAAAGGACATGCCTGCAGCTAACCATCCAAGAACATCATATACAGTAATCCTTGTATCCCTTACACAAGGATTTCCAAATCTTTTATCTGGATTTCTTTTTATTATTGACTTATATTCAATCATTTATTATTGGGTTTTTACAAAAATAGTCAATAGTAAGTTTATTTCCAATAACGTTTTGGTGCATGTAATTACGCATTTGAATATTTGCATCAGTTGGTTGTTATACCAAAGACAGATTCCGACCTGGGTGTCATTCCGGGGGAAGCAAAGCGACGAGGAATCCCATGGAACAAAAGATTTCTCCTCCCTATGGTCGTCGAAATGACACATATGTCGAAAACTATCATTGGTAATACAGCGAAGCGGAATGACACCGTGTACGAAGGGATTCCTCCTCGTTCCTCGTCGGAATGACACCGTGTAGGAAGGGATTCCTCCTCATTCCTCGTCGGAATGACACCGTGTACGAAGGCATTCCTTCTTATCGGCCTTCACCGAACTTTAATACAGCACCACCTTCTGCACCTGCTGCGCATTGTTACCTCTTATGTTCACAAAATAGACGCCTTTTTTATTATTCGTCAGGTTTAAATAAATGAACGTATCGCAGGGAACGCTTTCCTGTGCCAGTTTAGCCCCCAGTGAGTTGAAGAGGGTAATCTGTACCGGTCCTTCCATATGGGCCCATTCAACCCGCACCCTTCCGGTGGTGGGGTTGGGGTAGACCTTCATAAAGGGTTGTGTGCCGGCAATGCTTTCCGTTTCGGGCTCCTCATCGTACAGGCTTTCGGCCTTCACCGTTTCAGACGGGGCGCTTTCCACCATCATGGCCGCGGGCAGGTCGTCGCAGAACGAACCCGTGGTGGTGATGTGTGCATCCATGTAGCTGCCGTTGTGTGCATGGAAGCCCGGCAGGAAGCGGATGGAGTAACCGGCAATCAACGTAACCGACGATCCGCTCAGAAAATCAACGGATGTTTCGTCGCCGGCCACGATAATGGTATTTAGGGCATTGATACAGTCGCTGTTCCCGTCCGAAAGCGAATAGTTCGAGACTTGTTCGTTTTCGGGTACTACCGGAAGCTCCACTTCCAGGGTATCGGAGTACAGGGTTAGATCGATGTAGATCCAGTTTTCAACAATGGCCCGGTAGCTCCCGTTTTCCACTATTTCAATGCTGCGCGTTGTATCGGGCAATTGGATGTCATCACGGTACCATACATACCGGTTAAGCGGATGGGCTCCGTCGAGCACCGTCAGGGTGTTTTCGTTCCGTTCCAGCGCCAGAAGGGTATCCTGCGGGGCATACATCAGGGTATGGATGTCGCCGGGTTCGAGGCCCGATGTGGCCAGGTTGGCAAAGGTAAAGCGGTTGCTGCCTGTTTGCAGGGTTTCAAGTTCGGCCAGTCCCGAGAGGTCGGGGATATCGGCCAGGAATCCATTATGATTCAGGTAACCCCAACGCAAATGGGAAAGGTTGGCAAAACTGGCCGGTATTTGACCGGTTAATTCATTCTCTTCGACATTTAAGTGGACCAAAGCGTTCAGATCGCCAATATTGGCCGGCAAGTTCCCTTCCAGTTGGTTGAAACTCAGGTTTAAATCGGTTAGATCTGTAAGCGTTGTAAGCCATGCAGGGATTTCACCCGTCAGGTTGCATCCTGCCATTCCCAGGATTTCCAGATTAACGAGCAGGCTCAAATCGGGCATGGGCGCTGCATCGATGTTGTTGAAGTTAACTATGTACTCAACGATGTTCCCGGGTGCAATAAAGTTCGAGGGAATGGCGCCCGTGAGGCTATTGCCTCCCAATAGAACGCGTTGCAGGCTGGCCATTTGGGTAAGCCAGGCCGGAATGGTTCCGGTGCGGTTGCAGTTGTTCATGCCCAGAACGCGCAGATTGGTTGCAGCGCTCAGGTCGGGTATGCCCCCAGCGTCGAGATTCAGGTTCTCGCTCAGGTAAAGCGTGGTTAGCTGCGTTAATCCCGATAATCCGGCCGGGATGGGCCCGGTGAAATTACATGCTTCAATGGTCAGGGTATGCAGGTTGGGCAGTAAACCGAAATCGGGCATGGGCGCTGCATCGAAATTGTTCCAGCTCAGATCAATTTGTTCGAGCCGGTTTAACGTGAGCGCTTCGGCCGGGATGGTTCCGGTTATGCTGCAATTGTAAAAGCCCAGGGTTTGCAGGCTGGCCCAATTCCCGATTGTTGCCGGGATGTTTCCGGTCAGGCCGTCATTTCCGCTGGCGATGAACCATTTAATGGCGCTCAGATCGCCAATCTGGTCGGGCAGTTCCCCGTTCAGGTTGTTGTCCCAGCCCAGGTTCAGTCCCACAACCCGTCCGTTTTCGACCGTTACCCCGTTCCAGGTGGCCAGCGGGCCGGTGAGCCAGTTGTCGTGGTTGTTCCAGCTTGCGCCTCCGGTCGAATCGTACAGGGCAACCAGCGCCAGCGAGTCGATGTATTCGAAGCTGTATTCGCCGGTAGCGATGTTGAAATCAATCAGGTAGTGTCCCTCAGCCGCGGGTATGTTCGCTCCATCCTGAACGGCAATCCCTGCCGGGAAAGCGTTGTCCCCCCAGTTAATGGTCCAGTCGTTGTTCCAGCGGAATTTTACATCCCCGTTATTGGTAAGGGTGAACACGAGACTCCACAGGTCGGGATCTTCATCGTCCTGGACAAAAGGTTCATCGGTACTTCCGCCCCATTCATTAAAAGTCCCCACCAGGCCAACAGACCCCACGTGCAGGGTAATGGGCAGCGAGGTTAGGGTAAGCGTCGTGGTAACGGTATTGGTTACGACACAGTTGTATTCACCGGCATCGGCAGGAACCGGGCTCTCGAATACGAGCGTTTGCCCGTTGGCGCCGGGGATCAGTTCGTTGTTTTTGTACCATTGATATTCATCGTTCACCGATGGCGCGTAGGAATCGATGGCCAGGGTTACCGCGTAGCCTTCCGAAGTAAATACGGTGCTTTCCGAACCAATTTCTCCCTGGGGCGCATAGACAAATTCGGTAATTCCCGCGAAGTTGGTCCAGCCCCAAATGGGTTCAAGGTTGGCATGCTGGAATTGGTTGTTTTCCAAAGTCAGCACAAAAAGATTGGCGCTGTTTCCCAGTCCATTGGGTATTGCTCCGCCCAACTGGTTGTTGTTCAACCTCAGCTCCCGCAACTGGGCCATATCTCCAAAACCGGCTGGCAGGGAACCGTTCAGCTCGTTGTTGTCCAGGTTCAGGGTGTTCATGTTGACCAGGTTGCCCAGCTCAACAGGAATCGATCCGCTTAACTGGTTTTGGGCCAGGTCGAGGGACCACAAATCCGTGAGCAACCCGACCGAAGCAGGAATCTCCCCGGTAAGATTGCAGTTCCGAATATTCAGCGCCTGAAGATCGGGCATGCCGGAAAAATCGGGCATGGGTGCCGGGTCAAAATTATTTTCGCCGATATTCAGCCACAGTATTTGATTCATCCCCAGCAACGAGGCCGGAATGGCGCCGGTGAAGTTGCAGTTGTAAATGTTCAGGTCGTTGATTTGGGTCAAGCCGCTGAAGTCGGGCATTGGCCCCGGAGTGAAATCGTTGTTGTCGATTGCGAGGTTTCGAAGACCGGCCATGTTCAGCAGCCAAGCCGGTATTTCGCCGCTTAAACGGCAATTGCCTACCCACAGCCCCCAGAGGTTGACGGCCCTGCTCAGGTCGGGAAGCGTGCCGGAAGAAAAATCATTCCAGCCCAGGTTGAGCGCAGTCAGGTTTGCCAGATTGCTTAACGATGATGGAATGGTACCACTGATATGCGTATTGGCGATGCTCAGATCTTCCAGCAAAGTAAGGTTGTCGATCGAAGAGGGAATCGTGCCGGTCAAATCCGGATGGTCGCTTAAGTTGAGTTGGGTTAGTCCGGTCAGGTAGCACAGTTCCAGCGGTAACGATCCATTCAGGTTGTTGTTCGTCAGTTCCAGCCGGGTAACCCGGTCGTCTTCGACGGTAACACCCAACCATGTATTAACGGGGCCGGTAAGCCAGTTTTCCTGGTTCATCCAGCCTGCGCCACCAGTGGCATTGTAAAGGGCCACCAGCGCAAGTGAGTCGGTCGAGAGATCATAGTCCATGATGCCGTATTGTTCCGAAATCAGTTCCATACCGGTGTACGTGGTGTTCTGCACTTTGCAATAGTAAGCGCCCAGCGGTTCAACAGCGGCTATGGTGTCGTTGGTTTCTCCAGCCATCGCTTCGATGTTGTAATACCATTGATAGGTATTGTTGGTGGCTTTTCCGTCGAGCACGGTCAGGGAATTTGTCCCGGCTCCTTCGATCAGTTCCAGTCCCAGCGTTGTGTCCTGTGGGGCATAAACGAAGTCCCCGATTTCGCCCGGTTCGATGCCCGAGGCTTCCAGGTCGGCAAAGGTAAACCGGTTGTTCTGGATATGCAAGGTGCCCAGGTTGGTCATGGCATCCGGCTGTACTTCTTCCGGTTGGGTTTTCAGTCGTTCGTTAAGCGGTGCCGTGAGTGCTGCATAGGAGTCTTTGCTGTACGATGCAGCCTTTGTTTCCGTGGCTGCAAGTTTTGCATCAGGCGCCATGGCTTCGCTTATGGAACCAGGCAGGGGACCCGAAAGCCGGTTGTTGTTCAGCAGGCATTCGCCCAGGTTGGTGAGATTACCAAATTCAACCGGGATCGATCCTTCGAGTTGGTTGTTGTTCAGCCGAAGGGTTGATAATCCGGCCATGCTGCCGATGCCGGCCGGGATGGTTCCGGTAAGCTGGTTCGAACTCAGGTCGAGGTACCACAAATCGTCGAGGTTCCCGATCAGGGCAGGAATTTCCCCGGTGAGCTGGTTGTTCGATAAATTGAGGTTCCCGATCGAGAGATAATTGCAGATTTCGGCGGGAATCGATCCGGAAAAATTATTGTTATTTACAATAAGGTCCCAGATTTCGGTGAGGTTCCCCAGGCTGGCCGGGAGCGTTCCGCTCAACTGGTTGTTGTTCAGGTACAGGCCAAGTAGCTGGGTAAGGTTGCCCAGGTTGTCGGGCACAGCTCCGTTGAGCTGGTTCGAAGCCAGGTTCAGCCATTGCAGGTTGGTGAGGGTGCCAAGCCATGCAGGAATGGTTCCGGTTCGGTTGGTATTTCCGATCCACAGACTACTCAGGTTGACCAGAGCGCTCATATCGGGCACCGGGCCGGCTTCAAATCCGTTGTTCCCCAGGTCGAGCAGACGCAATTCGGTCATGTTGTTCAGATCCGACGGCAGGGGACCGGTAAATTCATTATCGTTCAGCGCCAGTTCGTTGATCGTGTTCATGCTGGTCAGCCATCCGGGCAAGGTTCCGTTCCGATGGCTGCCGCTCATGTACACATTCACCAGCGCGTTCATGGTATGAAAATCGGGTATGGGACCGGGCGAAAAATCGTTCCACGACAGGTTCACCATGGTAAGGTTGTTCAGTTGGGTAAAGCCTTCGTTGATGGAACCTGTAAGCTGACAGTTGTTTATGCTGAGCGCCGTCAGGTTGACCAGGGGACTGAAATCGGGCATGGGCGCCGGGTCGAACGAATTGCCGCCCACGATCAGGTGGGTAAGGCTCGTTAATCCCAGGATCTCATCGGGCAGGGTTCCCGTTAACGCGCAATTCTCCAGATCGAGGAATTGCAGTTGTTTCAGGTTGCCGATGGAGGCGGGTATAGGCCCGCCCAGATTCCAGTTGGCGGGAAGGTAAAGCCGGGTTAAACGGGTAAGGTTGCCCAGTTCATCGGGTAACTGACCGGTCAGGTTGTTGTCCCATTCCAGGTCGAGCATGGTGACCCTCCCGTTTTCGATGGTAACGCCCCACCAGGTATGCAGCGGTCCGGTAAGCCAGTTATCCTTATGATTCCAACCGTCGCCATTGGTGGCGTTGTAGAAGGCAACCAGCGCCAGAGAGTCTTTTTCGAGGGCATAGCCGCCCACCAGGGTGATGGTTCCGGCATCGTCCATGTTGTTCCAGCTTTCATCCGTGAGTCCGTCGTTTTGCCACACTTTCCGGTGCCGTCGATCGGTTATTCCTTCATCCTGGTCGATGATGCTTACATCGAAACCAATTTCATCCATAGAAAGGAATTCCCAGCGGTCGAGGGTCAGGCCGTCTTTGTTAACAAAGACGGCCTGACCCT
>Ga0116164_10002084_pt1 | contig 14561 bp, 13 predicted proteins | sample AD_UKC109_MetaG_FD_89888 | JGI IMG/M metagenome (GOLD analysis project Ga0116164, IMG submission 89888) | Active sludge microbial communities of municipal wastewater-treating anaerobic digesters from Hong Kong - AD_UKC109_MetaG | ecosystem: Engineered > Bioreactor > Anaerobic > Digestate... | reverse complement strand
TAATTAGTTAAGCCGTTATCCTGTAGATGCCGGTCGGTGATGAAATGATGTATCGGCATCAGTTCAATAGCAGTAATTCCAAGTTTTGTGAGGTACCCGATTGAAGCAGGATGCGCGATTCCTGTGTATGTTCCCCTCATATCTTCAGGAATATCAGGATTCAGCTTTGTAAACCCTTTGACATGAGCCTCGTATATAACTGTTTTATGGTAAGGTATTTTTAAGAGTTTATCGCCTTCCCAGTTGTAATTCTCATCAATAACTACCGATTTTGGCATAAAAGGGCTGCTATCGGAATCACTAAAGGACAGATCCTCGTCTTTGTGCCCTATCCGATACCCAAAAAGAGAATCGTCCCATTTAATTGTACCGGAGATAGCTTTGGCATAAGGGTCAATAACTAATTTGTTCGGGTTAAATCTGTGTCCGTTTTCCGGTTCATATACACCATGGACTCTATAACCATATAGCTGTCCGGGTTTTAACCCGGGTATGTACACATGCCATATATTATGGGTACGTTCCTTTACAGAAATCCTTTGGCTTTCCTTCTCAGGTTTATCCTTCTCAAACAAGCAAAGTTCAACACCCGTGGCATTTTCGGAGTACAAGGCAAAATTCACCCCGTTTTTATCCCAGGTTGCCCCGAGGGGATAGGCTTTACCTGGATAGAATTCACTATGCTCCATGTTCGTAATTTATTGAATTACTATTTTTTATAAATTTAATTTAAAATTAAACCAAAATATTATAAAAACATAACCAGGCCCATATGCAATACTTTAAATATTGAATACCATATCCTTTTATTTTGATTCTTTTATCATCTGAATATTATACTTTAGTGTTATTAATTTTGTGCTACCAGTTAAAGAGAATAATCTCTGAACCCGGGAATGAAATCATGGAGCCTGCCAAAGTTTATAGATTGAAAAGAAGTGTCCACGAGTCCGTATTATTAATACTTGTACGGGCACTAAAAATCTTCAAAACTGAAATATTTTATTCTCAGAGTTATATTTGAAAGTTAATTTAATCCAATAAACATTATGAACTCAGAGGAAGAAAATGATATGGTAATGCCTGAAAGCCTTCCAATTTATCAGAAAGGGGAAGAGATCTTTGATATGGTAAGTAAAATCACTGATCTTATTCCTGAAAATGATGAATACCTGAATGAAGTTAAAAGCTGTATGTTGAGTGATGCAGCACAGCTGACTGTAAAAGTGGCCGGGGCTGAGGCAGCAGGCTTGTATGACCTTAAGATGGAAAGCGCTGCCATAATACGTAAGGCAGCACGAGATCTGATGGTACAGCAGCATTCACTCAGGATGTACGGTTTCGAATATATTGAGTATTACCAGATTATAAGAGACCTTATTGAAGAATACCGGCTCCTGTTCATAGATTGGGTAGCAGGATTTGATAAATGGGATTATGTAATTGACAGATGGGGCCTGTTCAATCCTCCCGGTATTGGACCTTTCGATAAAGATCCAGACGATGACATACCATTTCACGGGTCTGAAGAAGATCCTGAAGAATGATGCAACAGATTTCCGGAATAACCATAATTTATACACCCGGCTTATATTAAGGATATTCAAAAAGGATTATATTGTCAGTAATTATAGATCCAGACATACTCCTGGCACCCGACTGTTTTTATACTGTACCCGGATTTCATCATTACGCTGTAAGAATATATTTATAATTTTATGAGCTGATATGGAAACTATCTCTAACCAGGATATTCAGTTAGCCAGGGATTTTGTACAATATACAAGCCGCAGCATTTTTCTTACAGGGAAAGCAGGAACAGGAAAGACAACCTTCCTGAAAGACCTGAAGCTTAAATCCCCGAAGCGCATGATTGTTGTTGCACCGACAGGTGTGGCTGCAATAAATGCCGGAGGCGTTACAATACATTCTTTCTTCCAATTACCTTTTCACCCTTATATTCCTTCTTTTTACCTGTCTGATTATAATACTGCCGTTAGTGCAGATCGTAATGATCCGCCCGGATATAAAATGAGCCGAGAAAAAATAAACATTATAAAAAGTCTGGACCTGCTTATTATTGATGAAATAAGCATGGTAAGGGCTGATACACTTGACGCTATTGATTCTTCATTGAGACGATACAGGAATCGTTATAAACCCTTTGGTGGGGTGCAGTTGCTGATGATCGGTGATCTTCAGCAGCTTGCTCCGGTTGTAAAAGACGAAGACAGTGAAATCCTCAGTAAATATTATGATTCTTATTTTTTCTTTGGAAGTAAAGCCCTCAGCAGTACAGATTATGTGACAATTGAGTTAAAACATATCTACAGGCAGGATGACAGGGTTTTTATCAACCTTCTCAATAAGATACGCGAAAATGATGTGGATCAGGAAGTGCTGGCCGAACTTAATAAGAGATATATTCCGGATTTCGACCCTGAATCCGGAACCGGGTATATAACACTTACAACCCATAATCATCAGGCCAGGGAAATAAACGGTACAAAACTTGAAAAGCTGCCGGGAAAAATCCATTCTTTCACAGCCACTATAGAGGATCAATTTCCTGAGTTTGCATATCCCAATGACACCGAACTGGTTTTGAAGACCGGAGCCCAGGTTATGTTTGTTAAAAATGATATATCGCGGGACAGGCTTTTCTTTAACGGTAAAATAGGGAAAATAAAATCTTTCGAAGACGATATAATTGTTGTTAAGTGTCCGGAAGACGATTTCAATATAAGGGTTGAAAAAGCGGAATGGCAAAACATGAAATATTCTCTTAATGAAGAAACCAAAGAGATTGAAGAGACTGTGATCGGGACATTTACACAATATCCTCTCAAATTAGCCTGGGCAATCACAATTCATAAAAGCCAGGGTCTTACTTTCGACAGGGCTGTAATTGATGCCTGTGCTGCTTTTGCGCACGGACAGGTATATGTTGCCCTCAGCCGGTGCCGTACTCTGGACGGAATAGTACTCACCAGCAGGATAAACAGGCAAAGTATTATTGATAATCCGCAAATTTCAGGCTTTATTAACGGGCCGTCGCAAATCCGGCCTGACAGGACCCTGTTTACAGAATCAAAAAAAGCCTACCAGCAACAGTTGCTTACAGAACTTTTCGGTTTTTCTTCACTTATGAATAAAGTCAATTATTGTCTCAAGTTAGTGAATGAACACAAAGACAAAATATTGGGTAATCTTCATGAAAAACTTGAAGTTGTTTTATCAGCAGTAAGGGCAGATCTCTTTGAAGTCTCGGAAAAATTTCAGACTCAATTAGACAATTTATTAAAATTGAACCCTGATGCTGAGTCAAATATTCTCCTTCAGGAAAGGATTAAAAAAGCTGCTGTTTATTTCTCAGATAAACTCGGGGATGATCTTAAGGTAATACTGACCGGTTTAGCTGTGGAGACGGATAATAAAACAGTTCGCAGATCGCTTACTGAGGCTCTTGAAAGGACAAGAAAAGAAGGGATTATAAAACTTGCCTGCCTGAATGCTGTCAGACAGGGCTTTGAGACCGGCAGGTATCTGGATGTCAGAGCAAAATCTGCAATAAATATTCCTGCTGTAAGGATCCGTGCCCCTAAATTATTGGAGGATAGTTCCGGAGTTATTAAACACCCTGAATTATTAAGCCGGCTAAAGGAATGGCGGAATGATAAGGCAAAAGAAATGGCTCTCCCGCACTACATGATACTCCCCCAGAAAACAATGGTCTCCCTGGTCAATTTTTTACCACAGTCACTGCAGACTCTTAAACAGATAAGAGGTATAGGCAAAAAGAAAACTGAAAAATACGGGGAAGAGCTTTTGGATCTCATTGTTTCATATTGCACTGAAAAAGATATTCAGGCTCCCGATTTAAATCTGATTAAGAAGGGAAAAGAAAAAAACTGAGTATGACAGCCGGCAAATATAAATTAGATAGCTGTTGGTATTTTTTTTGCCTGTAAAAACTGTACAAAACAGCTGAATGATCTATTTGCTGTTTTTGTATTCTCTAAGCAAAGACTGGAACACTTCTTTTACCGATGATATTTTTGTAGCCCTGAATGCATTACTGCCTGCAAAAGCAAAACCATTTTCAAAATTACCCTTTAGCGCATTAGCCAACGCAGTTATTATGCAATAAGGGCTTTTTGATATATCGCATGTCTTAATACATTTAAACGGGCATTTTATCGGTTGCTTTTTCCTATCTCTCACTTTCCGGATGAAATTTGAAAAAATAGCTCTTCCCGGCATACCTACAGGACTGTTAATTATTTCAATATCTTTTTCTTCAGCACTTATGTAAGCTTGTTTAAAACCTTCAGATGCATCACATTCATACGTGGTTACAAATCTTGTTCCCATCTGAACACCTGATGCCCCTAGTTTCATGATGTTTCTGATATCTTCACCGGAATAAATACCTCCTGCAGCAATGACAGGTATTATCTTGTTGTGTTTTTCCTCGAAAATTTTTACTTCATGAACAATTTCAGGGACCAGTTTTTCGAGGGTATAATTATTGTCGTTGATCTGTTCTTTTTTAAAACCCAGATGACCACCGGCCTTGGGTCCCTCAACAATAACAGCATCAGGCAGGTAATCATAATTTGTTTTCCATTTTTCACAAATTATTCTTGTTGCTCTGGCTGATGACACTATAGGTACCAGTTTTGTTATGCTGTCTTTCTTTAAGAATGATGGCAGGTCGAGGGGAAGACCGGCACCGGCAATTATGATATCAACTTTTTCGGCTATGGAAGTCTTTATCATGTCAACAAAATTTGTCATCGCGACCATAACATTGACGCCAATTATTCCAAGCGTTTTTTCTCTTGCCTTCCTGATCTCTTCCTTCAGTCCATATATACTGGCCTCAAGATAATCTGCCGAAAAATAACGGTAAAGAAGACCCAGTCCTGCACTTGAAATTACACCAACCCCTCCTTCATTTGCTACGGCTGCTGCCAGTCGCGAGAGCGAGATGCCTACTCCCATACCTCCCTGAATGACAGGGACAGCAAGCGTAAGATCACCAATTTTCAATGCCTTCATGTCGGGTGTTTTAAATATCATTTATGAAAATTTTACAACTCAGGATCAGCTCATATAGCTAATCTTTCCGGGTTTTTTTGATCTTATTCTTTCATTTCTGTTTCCTGACCATTCTGATTTTTTCCCTGAAAAATGGTCGTTGTTGCCTTGTCTGAATGATTTTTCCCGGGCTATTTCCACAGCAACTTTTTTCCCTGTGAACTTTGTCTTGTTCAATGCTGAAATAACATTATCGGCATATACATTTTCCACTTCAAAAAAGGCGAATGACTTGAGAAGATCTATTTTGCCTACCCGTATATTTTTGTTACGTACAGTGCAATTTATCAGCTCAATAACCTGCTCGGGTGATAAACCGTCAGATTTCCCCAGGTTTATGAATAGCCTTTTAAAGTTACTCTTATTGTAGTTACGGGATCCTTTTTTCCCTGGTTTGTCATATCTGTCATTTATTTCCGGGACAGGGTTTGTAAGGTTTTCACCATTACGGTAATCATCAAGGAATCTGTCAAATTCCAGCGAAACGATTCTTTTAAGGAGTTCATCCCTGTCCAGGCCTGACAATCTCTCCTGTATTTCCGGAAGGAATTTTTCAATCTCCAGGTGGTCTGTTGCTACATTCTCCAGCCTGTTAACCCAGTTGGATAATTGTTTGCTGCAAATCTCGCTTCCTGTAGGAATAGGCAGAGCCGTGAAGGATTTTTTTATCAATCGTTCAATCTTGTGAAGGTTACTCTTTTCTCTCTGGTTGATAAGTGACACGGAGATGCCTTTTTTCCCTGCTCTCCCTGTTCTTCCACACCTGTGAGTGTAGATATCTGCGTCGTCGGGCAGATTATAATTAATAACATGTGTAAGGTCATTGACATCCAGGCCACGTGCTGCTACATCTGTTGCTACGAGCATATGAAGGTTCCTTAGCCTGAATTTCTGCATAACAGCATCTCTCTGTGACTGTGAAAGATCACCATGAAGTGCATCCGCATTATAGCCGTCATCAATCAGTTTTGCTGCCACGTCCCGGGTCTCGTTCCGGGTACGGCAAAAGACCAGACCATAAATATCGGGTTCAGAATCGGCAATACGCTTAAGTACTTTATACTTATCTTTTGCATGTACAAGGTAATAGGAATGTGAAATATTATCGGCTGATGCATTTTTTTTGCCGATAGTAATTTCTACAGGGTCGTTCATATAATTACCTGCTATTGATGCAACTTCTGATGACATTGTGGCTGAAAACAAAAGAGTTCTTCTGTTGTCAGGAACTTCTTCAAGTATTTCATTTATACTTTCAAGAAAACCCATGTTGAGCATTTCATCTGCTTCATCAAGGATGACAGTGTTAATATTATTCAGTTTAACGGCCTTTCTTCCTATAAGGTCAATAAGGCGTCCCGGTGTTGCTACTATGATATGAACGCCTTTTTTTAAGCTTTTTATCTGGTTAGCAATACTGGCACCTCCATATACTGAAAGGATTCTAAGGTTACCGGTATGTCTGGAGAGGTTTTCGAGGTCGCCTGTTATCTGTATACATAATTCGCGTGTCGGGCATAAGATGAGGGCCTGAGTACTGTTATTTTCTGTATCGGTTGTCTGTACCAGAGGTAGTCCGAAAGCAGCTGTTTTTCCGGTTCCTGTCTGGGCAAGTGCAATTATATCTCTGTTATTATCAAGCATCAGGGGAATAACTTTTTCCTGCACTGGCATCGGTTTTTCAAATCCCAGTTCCAGAACTGCTTTTAAAATGTTGGGAGTGAATCCCATTTCTTCAAAGTTCATTGTTAAATGATTTTATAGTGTGGCTCCGGGAGCGGTCTATTTATATCCCTGCTGAAATGAACTCAAATGCAGACTGGATTAAATGCGTGAAAACGCTACGTGGAAATCACTTGTTAAATAAGAGCGCAAATGTAATTAAATTAGTACGATTTACAAAAAAATGATATTTGGCACAGAAAGGAGATTTTATTACCGTAATTATCTCAGCGAAGACACTGTACGGTTTTTTTCTTTTTCGGGTCTTTTTATATTGAAATATTATAATAGTTTGGGAACAATTCTTTACATTGCTATGAAATCATAATATCTCAGTTATGAATAAACGTATTAATAATGTATTGGTTTTCATGCTGGCAATAATATTGTCAGGGTGTGGAGCAGACGACAAAAAGCTTACTGAAGAGATGAAAGACAATCTTGATAAGTTCAGGGAAGTGAGGCTGACTACCGATCTCTCGTGGCTCAGTTCACAGGAAAAGGAGATAATTACTATCCTTATTGATGTGGCGGTTATTATGGACGATATTTTCTGGATGGAAGCCTATGGCGACAAGGAGGAGCTTTTTGACCGTGTTGAAAATGAATATGCGAGGGAGTATATTAAGATCCACTATGGTCCATGGGACAGGCTTAACGGTAATGCCCCCTTTCTGCCGGGTTTCGGTGAAAAACCTGCCTCTGCCCGGTTTTATCCGTCCGACATGACTGTCAGTGAGTTCGAGGAATGGGATGATCCTGAAAAAAACAGTCTGTACACCATTATTAAACGTGACGATGATGGCAGGCTGGTGGCGGTTCCCTATTCTGAATATTTTAGTGAACAACATTCGGAAGCTGCTTTACTTATGATGAAAGCAGCCGAACTGGCAGAAGACGAGGGATTGAAGAAATATCTTACAATGAGGGCAGAAGCTCTTCTCTCCAATGATTATCAACCCAGCGACTTTGCATGGATGGAGATGAAACAGTCAAACATTGATTTTGTGGTCGGTCCGATAGAGAATTATGAGGACCAGCTTTTTGGTTATAAGGCGGCTCATGAAGCTTTTGTTCTTGTCAAAGACCCTGAATGGAGTGCCCGTCTGGCAAAATATAATTCAATGTTAACCGGTCTTCAGGCCGCACTGCCCGTTGACCCGGCATATAAGTCAGAAGTACCGGGTACTGATGCTGATATGAATGTATATGATGCAATATATTACGCCGGTGACTGTAATGCGGGTAGCAAGACTATTGCCATTAACCTCCCTAATGATCCGGAGATACATCTTGCAATAGGAAGCCGTAAACTGCAGCTGAAAAACTCTATGAAGGCTAAGTTTGACAATATACTTATACCCATTGCAAATATGCTGATAGACGAAAGCCAGCGTCAGCATATTACTTTCGATGCTTTTTTTGAGAACACCACTTTCCATGAAGTGGCTCATGGGATGGGTGTTAAAAATACCATCAACAATAAGGGTACTGTAAGAGATGCCCTTAAGGAACAATATTCTGCACTTGAAGAGGCTAAAGCCGATATAATGGGCTTATGGCTCGTAACCAGACTATATGAGATGGGTGAAATAACAAGCGGAGAAGTGATGGACAACTATGTAACTTTTTTTGCAGGTATATTCCGTTCCAGTCGTTTCGGGGCTGCCAGTGCCCACGGCAAGGCTAATATGCTAAGTCTTAAATATTTTGCTGACAACGGAGCCTTTGTTTATCAGGATAACGGTTATTATAAGGTACGCTTTGAAGAAATGAAAAAAGCTGTTGAATCACTGGTGGGCAGGATACTTACCGTACAGGGAGACGGGGATTATGAAACAGCAAAAGAGTGGATAGAAAGAGATGGAGTCATGACTGAAAGTTTACGCAGAGATCTCGACAAAGTGAATGAAGAAGGGATACCTGTGGATATTGTATTCAAACAGGGCAAGGAAGTTTTGGGTTTACAGTAAATGTATTTTTCAGGATTGTTTACAATTGAAAGGTTAACATTTATATATTAGAAGGTTGGAAAAGCTGTGTTTATTCATCAGCATTAAATAAATCCTGTTTCCGGGTTTTGCTCTCCGAACTTTTCAGTTAAAACAGTCATTATTTCATTTCTTTTTTTACCTTTTTTTTCAAGATCTTTTATAAGAAGATAGGCCTGAAAAAGTGATGAGCGGGCTATTTCCGAAGAGGTATACCGGAAATGTACAGTGAATTTTCGCCTGGAGCTTTTATCGGATTTGGAAAATAATAATCAGGGTATGTTTGTGTTATTAATGAAAAATGATTTGTTTTGATGAACAGATTTTATTATGAAAGAAACAAAATACGTTGTTTTTGATTTTGACGGGACGCTTGCCGATACATTTGATCTGGCATTGAAAATTTACAACAGGATTGCCCCTGAGTATAACTGTACATTGATCGGACATGAAGACAGAGAGTTGTTAAGAACGGAGAGACCGCAAGAGCTGTTTAAGGAATATGGGTTCACTGATCTGAAGGTTTTTTTACTGCTTCTCCGGATGAGAAAAGAGTTGAGCAAACATATCCCGGATATAGGACTTGTTAAAGGTATAAAGGACTCTTTATTGAATATTAAGAAGGCCGGATACAATCTGGGGATACTGACATCCAATTCTAAAAACAATGTAAGTAAGTTTCTGGAATACAATGACATGTCTGGTCTCATTGATTTTATTTACAGCGGCAAAGGTCTTTTTGGGAAAGACCGGGTAATAAGGAGGATGCTTGACAGCGAAAAAATTTTACGGGAAAATGTAATATATGTGGGAGATGAAACCAGGGATATTGAAGCATCAAAAAAGGCAGGCATTCCTGTAATCGCAGTTACATGGGGGTTAAATAACAGGGAAGTTCTCTCTTCTCTGGGGCCGGATTGTCTTGCTGATGACCCTCAAGAATTATATTCCTGTGTAATGGCTATACAATGATCGGCCCTGTTTGCCAGTGTTTTCAGGTATTGATATAGTTGTTTTACAAAGCCGGAATAATAAAGTGTATTTTCATTATGAAAATCTCAGGTTTTTTTCATTATCTTCATGGAGAAAAAGGTTTATTTTGATATGACTGATATACAAACACTTTACCAGAATGCAATAAAGTTTGCTGCAGAGCGGCATGGATCACAAAAGGTAAAAGGCTCCAAAATTTCTTATGTCGTTCATTTAAGTAATGTGGCGATGGAGCTTTTTGTTGCTGCCAGGAACACTCCCGGTTTTGATCTGTCACTGGCCATACAGGCAGCTCTTTTACATGACACCATTGAAGATACTGCTACCACCCGTCAGGAGATTGAAGCTACTTTTGGACAGGATGTGGCTGATGCTGTATGGGCCCTCACTAAGGATAAGAAACTGCTTGAAGACTACAGGCTTACCGACAGTCTTGCCAAGATAAGACAATGTCCCAAAGAAGTGTGGGCAGTTAAGCTGGCAGACAGGATAACCAACCTGCAAAAGCCTCCGGAAAACTGGAGTAAAGACCATATTACTGAGTTCCATTATGATTCGGTTCAGATTCTTGAAGCTCTTGAAGGAGGAAATCAATATCTGGAACAGAGGCTGAAAGTGAAAATCAACGAATACAAAGAATATCTGCAGGACTGAAACCGACTTATAAGCACAGTTGAAGCTTTACATGCTCTGGTCAGAATAAATGCAAAAGCCATGCCGGACAGTTAAAAGAAGCTATGGCTTTGTCAGCTGATTTAATTATATTTCCTATAAAAACCAATTTGCTCCTGCAAATTTTGCCGGATTATCCGGGGTATTATTTTAGATCCGAAATGAGTCTTCATCCCAAAATAGCAAAATTAAATTTCAATGCATTTCTGTGGCATGCTGCATTTCTTGCTTTTGCAAAAAACTTCATGGATGCCGACACTATCATTCCTGCAATGATAATAGAATCGGGCGGATCATCAGTACATATAGGACTGATGACTGTAATTATTCTGAGCGGGTCAAGGTTTGCTCAACTATTCTTTGCTCCATATATCAGTAACAGGCCTTATAAGAAAAAATTCCTCCTTGTCGGTATTAATTTAAGAATACTGGCTCTTTTTGCCCTGGGCTTTATCCTCTTATGCCTTAAAAGCCAGTCTGATCAAAACCTGATGCTGTGGTTTATCTTTATATTTATTACATTGTTCTCTCTGGGAGGAGCTTTCACAAATATAAGCTATACAGATATCCTTGGGAAAGCTGTTGATGAAGAAAAGCGCAAAACCTTTTTTTCTGCAAAGCAAATTATTGCAGGTGTGGTATTTATTATATCAGCCTTTATAGCAAAATCAATTCTTGCCAGATCAGCTTACCCCATTAATTATGCATTGTTGTTTATCACGGGAGCTTCATTGTTGTTTATTGCATCAATAGGTTTCTGGCTGTTAAGAGAATCCTTTTCTTCGTTTATGGGAATAAAAGGGTTTAAAGATTATATGACAGCCCTTAAAAAAGAAATCATTAACAACAGGAAAATGCTTGGTTATCTGGGATTTATAAATACCCAGGGAATAATTATAAGTTTCCTGCCCTTTGTAATGCTCTATGCTAAACAGGTTTTCAATACACAAAGTATTGATACCGGCAATTTTTTGTTGTACAAAGTAATTGGTATTGTTGTTGTGAGTATGATAGTGTTATTAGCTGCGACAAAGGTCAAATACCGGTTTCTTATGTATCTGAATGTCGTTTTGTCTGTCTTCCTGACAGCAGGCATATTAATGACAAATGATGAGTTTATGTTAAAATATATTTTTATTTTCAGTGGTGTGGCAATAACTATTTACAATATCACAATGAATGGTCTTCTTCTTGAAGTTTCAGACAGAAGTAACCGGGCATTATTTACCGGTTTTGCCGGAGCAGGACATATTATCCCCACTATCTTCCCTCTTTCAGGAGGTTGGATAATAGACAAATTTGGGTTTCAGCCTTTTTTCATCATTTATATACTTATTATACTGGCTTCACTTTATTTTATTCCCAAAATAGCCTGCACAAAATGATGAACTGTAATTGTAAGTCTTATGACATTATATTGTGATTGAAAAATACCGGTTTTACAGGCAAGATGTTTTTAATAGTCAGGATAAAAAAAGGAATGAAGGGTAATATCAATGTCCGGGCTGATCAGATTATTTATGCATATTATTTTGAAAATAGAAAATTATAATGTAAATTGAGAATAATCTCATAATTCCTGAAAATAAATACACATATTATGGCACGTCAGAAACAATTGAGAAAAATCCCTGCTCCTCCAAAGTTTTCCGGGTTTAGACCCTACGGTTGTCTTAATGACTGTAAGGGATCGGTTGATTTGTTGTATGAAGAATATGAGGCCATAAGACTTGCTGATTATGACAGATTAAATTATGAGAGTGCAGCTGTTTTGATGGGCATATCAAGAGCTACTTTTGCCCGTATATATGAAAGTGCAAGGGAGAAAATAGCCAAAGCACTGGTTGAAGGAAAGGAAATAATATCGGTTTTTGGTAATGTTCATCTGGATTCAGAATGGTTTTTCTGTAACGATTGCCATGCACGGTTTGATATTCAGACGAACACGGATTATAATTATTGTCCGGTATGCCGTTCTGAAAACATTTATTCTCTGAATGGACAGAGCCAATAAATGATAAGTTATGCCGGGACAGAATAATATAAAATACAGTAATGAAAAGCAGCACTATTCATACCGGCTATATTATTTACTATCTATAATAACCAGAAAATAAAGGGGAGGGCATTGTTATGAAAAATTTTGTTGACTTATTTGACGACTCAGACTGGGTAGTTGCAAAAGATTATCCGGCAGGCACTATGATGAAAATTCTCCGGGATGCGGATTGTGGGAAAACAATTTTATTGAAATGTGCCAGGGGATTTAAAATGGAAGCTCACTCACATGTAGTAACAGAACAGCATTTCGTGCTAAAAGGTTCCTATATGAGTGACAACAAGACCTATTCTGCAGGATCATATCAGATATATAATCCGCATGAGGAACATGGTCCTTTTGAATCACAGGAAGGTGCTCTTATCCTTGTTATATGGGATTCAGTTAAAAGGGCCTGATAAATATTGTTAAAGTGAGAGTCAGATAATGGTCAGTTAAGATATTTCGGTCATATTTGTTTTTTTCTGTACCAGGGAGGATGGTGACTGTCTTTTTGTTTTGGGAAGATGGAGTAGGATATTATTAATTAAGTTTATATATTTTAATGCAATATTGCATGTAGTTCTAAACAAAAAATAAAATATGTCTAAAACAAAGCCTTTTGATGAATATTCTGGAGAATATGAACAATGGTTCTCTGATAATTATAATGTTTTCCAATCTGAACTTGAAGCGATAAGAAGAGTATTACCACAGAAAGGATGTGGTTTTGAAATTGGTATTGGCAGCGGAATCTTTGCAGATCCTCTTGGTATTAAGGATGGGATTGATCCATCAGAGGTCATGAGGAAGCTGGCCCGGGAAAGGGGATTAAGGGCTATTGAGGGAGTGGCAGAGAATCTACCAGTTGCAGATAAAAGTTATGATTTTGCACTGATGGTTACTACAATATGCTTTGTGGATGATTTAGACAAGTCGTTTAAGGAGGCTTATCGCATATTAAAGGATGAAGGCTTCATAATTCTTGGTTTTGTGGATAAAGATAGTCCGGTAGGGAAATTATATCTTGAATCAAAAGATAAGAGCACCTTTTATAAGGATGCTGTTTTTTTCAGTACTGAAGAAGTTTATGAATACTTACGAAATAATAATTTCAGGATTATACAGACTATACAGACAGTTTTCGGACTGCTAAATGAGGTTAAAAATACTCAGTTGCCGGAAGACGGCTACGGAAAGGGGAGTTTTGTTGTGATAAAAGCACAAAAAATATGATTCAGGATAAAATAAAAATAAGATGGATAAGCCTGTCGCAGAACACAATTATTATGAGAAAATAAGCAGACTCATTAGTGCACAAAAATATCCTGAGGCGCTAAAACTTCTTAATAAGAAACTTGAAGATGATCCTGAAGATCAGAAAGCGTTGGTTCTCATAGAACAATTGCACAAAATAATGGAATATCAAAACAGAGACATATTCGGTTCTGTCAATACCAATATGGATCCCTGGCTTGAATAAGGAAGATGTTTATTCACAGATAATAACGAAAGTAGCCAGAATAAACCTGAAATAATAATAATAAATCATGCCTTTATATCTTATTAAGAGGACAGGAGACTATTGTAATTTTTCACAGATGCTTCCATCAGGCAGCATATTATCAGGATGTGGAATGCCCGATTCTTCCATCTTGTATCTTACACAGTTTTTCCAGTCGTTTTTGCAATATTGTTCAATCCATTTTTTATCAAGTTTCCCTTCTTCATAATACATTTTCATAGGACATACCCGGTACCATTTGCACTCTTTTGTCATAATTGTTAGTTCTTTTAAAAAACGACAACTCTTAACATGATCACTTAAAGGAGAGAGATAAAATTAGTGAACAAATAAATAAGGACACTGGCAGTTTAAAAAATATTTTAGATTAGTTTTGAATATGTACATTAAGATATGAAAACAAGATGAATATAAATGTAAATGAATTGATCATTTTCACTCTGAAGAATTCTTTGATGATTACCGTCTTTGTCCTCTTCATGATGGTAATTATAGAATATATTAATGTACAAACCAG
>Ga0116164_10002083_pt1 | contig 14569 bp, 14 predicted proteins | sample AD_UKC109_MetaG_FD_89888 | JGI IMG/M metagenome (GOLD analysis project Ga0116164, IMG submission 89888) | Active sludge microbial communities of municipal wastewater-treating anaerobic digesters from Hong Kong - AD_UKC109_MetaG | ecosystem: Engineered > Bioreactor > Anaerobic > Digestate... | reverse complement strand
GGATGCGGATTATAAGATCATGTTCACGCTTGATCCGGCCGCGAGTTCTGTCCGGCAGAATGGAAGCGTCCGCTACTTCGATATCAGGACGGAGCCTTTTGGCCTGCTGATTCCAGATGTGAGCGGCCCGATCCGCGTCAACATCTATTCGCAGAAGGATTGCTCTTTCGATCATCACATCTTCCATGTCTATGTGCTGGAGGGTGTGTTCTCGAAGGCGCAGCTCATGGCAACTGCTGAAGCTGGAGATAGCATGGACTATGAGGCTTTTGGCCTTCCAGTCCTGAAGTTGACCGGCTCCATGGCGGGAGTAACGAAAGATGTTACAGGCACTTTTGATTATATTTATGGCGACCTGTCTGGATCCTGCACGCTGAAGTGGCAGGGCGGCTCGTCCCTGTCTTATCCCAAGAAGAACTTCACAGTCAAGTTTGACCAAAAGTTTGAAGCCAAGGAGGGCTGGGGTCAGCGGAAGAAATACGTCCTGAAGGCTAACTATATCGACTTCTCTCATGCCCGCAACATTGTTTGTGCAAAGCTCTGGGGACAAGTCGTAAAGAGCAGGGCGGTAAGGAATGAGCGCCTTTATGATTTCCCCAACGGCGGCGCTATTGATGGTTTCCCCTGTATCATGCTCCTTAACGGCGAATTCTATGGCTTCTACACCTTCAACACACCGAAAGATGAAGATCTGTTTGGTATCGGCGAAACTACAGTTGATCCGGAGACCGGGGAAGAAACACCCCTCCCACAGGCTGTGTTTTGTGCGGATAATCACACGACCGCAACACAGTTCAAGGCACACTGCGTGGTTGATGAGAGCGACTTCTCTTATAAGTACGTTCCTGATGAAGATGACTTCCAGTGGGCGAAGGATAGTCTGGACAGCTTGATTGATGCCTGTCTTGCCGCCGACAGTGAAGAGGCTGTAGACGCCCTGGCAGATAAGGTCGATCTGGACAGCGCTATCGACTACTACATCTTCACATGCCTCTTGGGCGGTGGAGATATGACGGATAAGAACTATATCATCAGCACCTATGATGGCGTGCAGTGGTTCTTCACAGCCTATGATATGGACTCTGTGTTCGGCAACCACTGGACTGGAAAGTACTACACCAAGGCTACAGCTGCTCCGACTTTCAAGAGCTACGCAAATACCCATCGTCTGATGCAGCTTATTAGGACTTATAAACGACCTGTCCTGAAAGCCCGGTATGCGGAGCTACGTAAGGGACCTATGAGTGAGGAGAATGTGGCCCTTACCTTTGAGAACTTCATGGTGGACATTCCACGTGCTGTTCTGAACAAGGAAGTAGAGCAGTGGCCGCTGATCCCCGGAACAAACACCAACAACCTGACGCAGATCCTCGACTGGTACCGGCTGCGTGTACAGGCGTTAGATGCTGAGATCGAGGCACTGTAACCGCCTGCGGCGGAGAAAGGAAACCCAATGCGACACTTTAGCGAACTAAAGGGGGGGGGGGGGGTACAGCTCCCTTGTAGAATAAGCCCTCGCGCCATGTCTCCTCCTTGAGTTCATCTTGTCAAATAACACCGATAAAGATGAATTCAAGAGAGGAGATTTTTCATGGCGAAATATGTAGGAAAACGGATCGTCCCGCTGCCCTGCGGCGAGTGGGTACAGACCAAAGAATACGAAATGCTGTCCGTAGTGCTCCATGCGGAAACTGGTGACAGCTATATGGCAAAGCGGCAGGTTCCTGCCGGAACGGCCATCACGGATACAGCCTTCTGGGCGAAGAGTTCAGATTATAGCCAACAGCTCCAGAATGTTTCTGATCAGCTGGCAGAAACACTTCGGCAGGTCCGGGCGGATAATGATGCGACGGAAGCAGCGATCAAGGCTGATAATGATGTGACGGAGCAGACCATTGCCCAGGACAATGCAAATACCAGGTCTCATGTGGATCAGGCGACCGATGATGCTCTGACTGAGATGAACCTTGCAAAGCAGTCGTTTAACACAACCAGCACTGCCCTGACCGCTCGGATGGACAGCATCGTTGGAGGAGCGACAACTGATACGGAAGTTCTGGACGCCCGCGTGGATACGGATAACGTAGCCCATGAAAACCTTGGAGAGCATATCCGCGCCGTTACAAAGCGGGTGATCACAAATTACGATGCTCTTTGCAATGCCCTCGCAACAGCAGAAGGTGTTGAAGCGGAAGCCTGCGAGAACGGATATACGGAATGCGCGGTCATTGAGAAAACCGGAGCGATTACGATTGCGCAGACTCTTACGGCTGCGTATCGCGTTTCTGATGCGGTGGAAGTCGAGCCGGGTGATATCTATAGTATTACGGCAAGCGGCTACTACAACAAGATGCTCTACGCATTCTATGACGAGAATGACCATCTTCTGGCCGGGCAGCTTGAAACCACGACAGTGGCTCCTGTGAAGATCTACGACAAACTGGTCGTTGCCCCTGTCAATGCCGCAAAGCTCAGGATTGCCTGGATTGAAGGAGCGACGTTCGTTGGAAAGATAGCTGTGGTAAATAAGCTCATCTTCCCAACGGACAGGCTGACTGGGGAGCTCTTGGAGGATTATGAATACTTGAATGAAAAGGCGCAAGCGGCATTTGATCACGCTGCGGAAGAGCTTATTTCCGATGATTACAGCTACACAGAGGAGAATGTGGAGTTTGAGATAATCAGCAGCAAAGTGTTGCCTGCATCAACTGGCGTGCCTACGGACCTCGTTCGCCCCAGTGATAACTATAAGGTGTCTGAGATGATCTCTGTTACTCCGATGGAGTCGCTTCATATCTATGCCTGCAGCCACTACAGCAATTGCATTTACGTATTCTACGATGAATACGAAAAAATGATTGATAAGCTGGTGGCTGGAGAGGGTGCCCCTGTAACGGAATTTGATGGAAAGATTGTTGCTCCGCTCAGGGCCGCTTACCTGAGAATCTCTTATATGCCCACGACCCTGACTGGTTTTGTAAAGCGCATGACCCGTAGCGGTTTTGTGGGCAACTTCAGTGGCACTTTTGAGGGCAGTATCGATGGAAATGTGTCTGGAAATATCACGGGCACGCTGACAGGCGAGTTCTTCAAGTGGACTGGAAAGAAGTGGGCCACCATCGGAGATAGCCATACGGAGCATAACATCCGTGCTACGAAGAACTACCATGATTATGTGGCGGAGAAGACAGGCATCACAGTAGTCAATCTCGGGTCTTCCGGTTCCGGCTATAAGCGGCGCTGGGAGGATAACAAGGCATTTTATCAGCTGCTTGACAGAATCCCGGAAGATACGGACGTGGTCACCTTCTATGGAAGCGGCAACGATCTGGCGACTGATCTTGGAGAGGTCACGGACACAGGAACCGATACGCTCTGTGGATGCATTAATACCACGATTGATCGTTATAATGAGCTGTTTCCGGGCAAGCCCTTGGGCATCGTGACACCATGTCCCTGGGCAAGCAGCAACCCTTCAAATCCCAATAACAAGATGGCGCTGTATTCCGATGCGGTTGTTGAGATTTGCAGACGGAGGAGCATCCCGTGCCTAGACCTTTACCATTGCAGTAATCTGCGTCCGTGGGAGGCTGCTTTTCGTGAACTGTTCTATACAAGGGACGACGGCGGCGGATGTCATCCGGACGAGAACGGTCACGCCATCCTTGCTCCTAAGTTTGCTGCATTCCTGGAGCAGCTGATATTATAATCACCCTTACTGCCTGATGCGCACAGGCAGCGGGGTGTGTATATAAACCATTTGCAGGCAGGAGTGATCCTGTCATTTTTTATGCCCATTGCGGCAGGAAGGAGAACCCTATGACAATGACTGATGTGTTTCAGAAGATCACGAGCGGGGAATTGGCTGGGTGGGCATTTACGGCGCTCATCTTGCTTCTGTCCCTGATCCAGATCAGCCCGCTGAAGCTGAATCCCTGGGATCGCATCTTTGGATGGATCGGGAAGAAAACGCAGGGTGAGCTGCATAAGCAGGTGGCCGATCTGCAGAAACAGATCACGGATATCTGGATCAGCAGCCACAGACAGAGCATCCTGACCTTTGCACGGGAATGCCGAGCCGATATTCACCACAATGCGGAGGAGTGGAATCACATTCTTTCAATTGCCGACGAGTATGAGGTCTACTGTTCGACCCATGCAGTCAGCAATGGTGTGGTAAAAGCGGATACCCGGTATGTCCGCGATCTCTATCAGGAACTCAGCCGGGAACACAAGATTTGATTTGCCCACACGGGCAGGAAGGAGAACACTATGAATACTGTTATTATCAAAACCATCGTGAGCGTGCTTGCCAACCTTGCGATCACCCTGATCGGCGTGGCCGGAGCATGGCTTGTCACCCAGATCGGAAAGAACCAGCAGATGAAAACCATCAATGCGGCGGTCGGTGAACTGACCACGGCAGCGGAGCAGACGGTCTATGAGCTGCAGCAGACGGTTGTGGACGGAATGAAGGAAGCTTCTGCAGACGGCAAGCTTACCCAGGAAGAGATTACTGCTCTTGGGAAGAAGCTGCTGGAGGGAACGCTGGCTAAGATGTCCGACAGCGGAATCGGTGTGCTGAAGGCCGTCAATGTGGATATCAACGCCATTGTGACCGGCGCAGGTGAAGCCCTGATCGCCCGGATCAAGAATGGTGACGTATAAGCTGTTCCGTCTGAAAGGCGGAAAGTTGTATCCGCTTTTTGTGGATACAAAGCAGGAGATGCCACCGGGAGAGTGGCTGGAGGCAAAAGTCGGAGAGCTGGCGGACGCGAGTCATGTGAAGAGCAGGCTCGGTCCGCTTTCTCTTCGCCCCGGTTTTCATTCTACGGAGGTTCCGTTCACGGACTGGATTGGAAAGCGCGAGGGCGATCGTCTAGTCCAGCGGCCGGATACGGTCTGGTGTGAATGCGAAGTGACCGGGGAAGAGGAACAGGTCGGTAAGGGAGGGAAAAGATCTCTCCCTGCTGACTGGTATTACTTCAGAACGAAAGCCCGACAACCATTCCCATGGATTATTTCCAACCGGATATTGATAAGAAGAATACTGAGCCATGAAGAGGTGTCGGCAATCTGCCGGGACCATGGCATTGAAGCACAGCCACTATGGGCTGGAGGAGGTACAAATGGCGAATAAGACTTATATCGTCGTGAAGGACGGAGAAGAACTGAAGGAACTGAAGAGCCTGACTGCTGCAAAGAAGCTGGCTGATACGGAAGGCGCGGAGGTGTTCTGCGACGGCAAGTGTGTCTACCAGGGCACTGTCGCTCCTACTGAGGATACTGTCGAAGAAACAGCTGTGGCGGAGGAACAGAAGCCTGAGGTCTATACCCTCACCCGCAAGATGAATGTACGCAAGGCTCCTTCTATGAATGCGGATAAGCTGACGGTGCTGGAAGCCGGAACTGCTGTTGAGGTGCAGACTGTTCAGAACGATTGGCTCTGCCTGACAGATGGTTCTTTCATCCTTTATGAGAATGGGAAAAACGCCAGAAAACAGCAGTAATAAGACCAAATTCCCTTGCAGATAATTGTGCATTATATGCCTCAGAATTGACTTGATAATATCCCCAAACAGAGTGATATATGTACACACCGAAAGGAAAAACACATCAAGGAGGATACGACGATGACGAGATTTGCAAGGGAATGGAACGGAGAGCTTGGAGCCTTCTGGCAGAAGAACGCACACGAGGAAGCCGCAAGGCTCCTGGCGCAGCGGGACAACATCGAGGTCGACGAAGACGGCGCAGCCAAGTGGAAGAACAACGGCAGCTACCTTCCAGCCGATGTGGTCGAGAAGCTGATCTTCGCCGGGGCGGATTTCTTTTCTGAAGAAGCAACCGCAGCAAAGCGGAAGGCACAGACAACCGAATTCCTCGGAAACTACCGCCGGAACCACAGAACAACGGCAGAGGAACGGACGGAGATGGAAGCCGCATTCGGGAAGGGCACCACGGTGGTGAACATCATCACCGGCGAGAAGATCAAGCTTTAAGAAAACAGACTGAGCATCGCTTAACGGCGGTGCTTTTTTCATTTCAGCAGAAATTATGAAATCCCGGTTGTCAAACGGACGGGTACTGTCCGTGGAAAGATAGAGGGATGTTAGAGGCATCGTTCAAAAGACGGTGCCTTTCTTTATGCCCTTAAGCCCGGCAGGAGTGCGGGAGAAAGGAGAACCTGATGAAGTATAACGATAAGAATAAGCCGCTGGTCTGTATGATGACGCAGAGCACCTGCTATAAGGGAACTCGGAAGTTTACACCGAAGGGAGTCCTGTGGCATTCGACCGGCGCAAATAATCCGTGGCTGAAGCGATATGTTCAGCCGGATGATAATGCTGCCAATCGTTCTGAACTGCTGAATCTTCTGGGCAAGAACCAGTATGGGAACGACTGGAATCATATCGAGCGGGAGGCAGGTCTGAACTTCTGGATCGGCAAGCTGGCAGATGGGACTGTGGCAGCCGTACAGACCATGCCTTGGGATTACCGCCCGTGGGGATGCGGCTCCGGCAATAACGGTTCCTGCAACAACACCCATATCCAGTTCGAAATCTGCGAAGACAGCCTGAACGATAAATCCTACTGGGAAGCAGTTTATAAGGAAGCCTGCGAGATGACGGCTTACCTTTGCAAGATGTTCGGTATTGACCCGAAGGGAACGACCGTTTGCAACGGTGTGACGGTTCCGACGATCATTGATCATACCGGCAGCCATGCCCTCGGCTTAGGATCGAACCATGGTGACGTTCAGCATTGGAGCCGGAAGTACGGTAAAACTATGGAGAACGTCCGTAACGATGTGGCCGCCATTCTGGCAGGTGATGGCGTATCTGTGACGCCTGTAGAACCGACAACTGATATCAACCTGAAGAAGGGCGATAAGGGAGAAGCCGTAAAGACCATGCAGACGATGCTGATCGCTTGCGGATACAGCTGCGGCAGCACGGGTGCGGACGGTGATTTCGGCAAGAATACGGAGGCGGCGCTGAGAGCTTTCCAGAAGGACAACGGCCTGACGGTTGACGGCATTTATGGTCCCGTTTCCAAGGCCGCGCTGGAGAAAGCATATGCGGAAGGCAAGACGCAGACTCCGACCAATACCACAACTGATAACGCGAAGGCCATCTGGGACCGGCTGTTCACAGCGATCCAGAATCCTTATGGCGTTGCCGGTGTGATGGGCAACTTCTATGCCGAATCCGCTCTGAAGAGCACCAATCTGCAGAACACCTACGAGAAGAAACTCGACATGACGGATGAAGAGTATACGAAAGCCGTGGACAACGGTTCCTACACCAACTTCGTCAATGACAAGGCGGGTTACGGCCTCTTCCAGGCGACCTTCTGGTCGATCAAGGAAAGTCTGCTGAACTATGCGAAGAGCAAGGGAGCTTCCATCGGCGACAGGGACATGCAGGTGGACTGGTTCCTGCAGGCAATGAAGAACGACTACAAGTCGATCTGGACAGTGCTGACCACAGCGAAATCTGTCCGGGAAGCCTCCGATGCAGTCCTTCTGAAATTCGAGCGCCCTGCGGATCAGAGTGAAGCTGTACAGGTCAAGCGTGCCGGATTTGGCCAGACCTACTTCGATAAGTATGCGGATAAGCAGCCTGCTACGACTCCTGCCTCGGACGATAAGCCGCAGGAGAAGCCGGTCGAGCTCTCCGCGACTCACGCCAAGTATATCAATTCCACCGCGACGCATTATATCTCCAACAGCGGCTCTGATGAAAATGGCGCTTACAGTGGCGGGCAGGCAGGCGACCAGACCGGGAAAGAATGGCGCATGAGAGACTGGTACAACCGTCCCTGGTCCTGTGTTCTCCGGTATCCGGATCAGAAGGTTGCCCTGAAGATCGCCCAGCTTGCTATCGATGCCGCGCTGAATGATAAGGTCGGATACGACCAGAGTCAGAACAGAACCTATCTGAAACAACTCAAAGCTGTGGGCTGGGAGCCGTCCAAGATTGCGGTTGCGTGTGAAGCGGACTGCTCCGCTGGCGTGTGCGCCAATGTGACGGCGGCAGGTTATCTCCTCGGGATTCCGGCGCTTCAGAATCATACCGGGACCTACACCGGCAATATGCGCTCTGCGCTGACCAAGGCAGGATTCCAGTTGTTGACGGATTCCAAGTATCTGACCGGCGGCGATTACCTGCTCCCGGGCGATATTCTGCTGAACGATGGCCATCATACAGCAACGAACGTGACGATCGGCACGAAGGTGAAATCCTCCTGGAATTCTGGCACTTCGGTTATCACACCGGAAACGCCCGTACAGCCCACGACGAAATACTATCGCGTCCGTAAGTCCTGGGCGGAGAAGTCCAGTCAGATCGGAGCCTTCACGGTGTTTCAGAATGCCAAGAACTGTGTGGATGCCAATCCGGGCTATGCTGCTTTCGATGATGACGGCAATCAGGTATATCCGGAAACGCAGAAGGCCTTCACGCCTTACCTGGTGCGGATCACCATCAGTAACCTGAACTATCGGAAAGGTCCGTCCACTGCCTATGACAGCTATGGCTACATCGAGCCGGGCGTCTATACCATTGTGGACGAGCAGGACGGCTGGGGCTTGCTGAAAGCGTATGCAGATCAGCGTAATGGCTGGATCAAACTGAGCTATACGACAAAACTGTAAGAGTGCGGAAGGGGTCGGTAAATCACCGGCTCCTTCTTACATTTTTGCCGCCAATGCAACATTAACCCCGCTCTTCATTACGGAGAGCATCGCAAAAAACAGCTGACATCAATTGTCCATAACCACCGATTTTTCGGCCTTCTGTCCCAGAAAACTCTGGTGATATTTGTAGGATATTTCCGACAGAAAAGACTTCATATGTGTGCGTTTTAGAGTGATGTATAGCACTACCGAGAGGCCGAGAGACCCGAGTTAATGCCTGATAGCATTTCGGAGACGAAGAAAACGGCACGCGGAACATACCACAGCCGAATGGCGGAAAGGAGAAAAGCATGAGCGAATTGAGAAAAATGCGTGCCGCAGGATATGCGAGAGTCAGCACGGATACTGAACTCCAGGATGGTTCCTATGAAACTCAGGTTCAGTATTTCCGGGACATGATTATGGAGGACCCAAACCTTGAATTTGTCGATGTATACGGAGATAAAGGGATCAGCGGGCGAGACGCAGAGCGACGGCCTGGGTTTCTCCAGATGATTCAGGACTGCAAAGACGGAAAGATCGATGTGATCTACACAAAAAGCGTGTCGCGCTTTGCCAGGAGCCTCGCAGATTTGGTGGAGGTTGTAACGGATCTCAGAAAGATCGGAGTAACGATCTATTTTGAGGAACAAGGCCTGAATACCATGGAGCGTCAGACAGATCTGTATATGAACATCCTCGGGGCCATTGCAGAAGAAGAGAGCAGGTCAATTGGAGAGAACGTTCGTATGGGACTGGAAGCCAGAGTTCTTACAGGCCATCCGGTTGGCAGGGTAGCATACGGATACCGGCGGATTGATAAGGATGCCAACTGGGCGATCTGCGAGGAAGAGGCAAAACGTATCCGGCTTGCTTTCCGGATGGCAGCGGCAGGCGAGTGCTATCAGGATATCCGAAAAGCACTTGATCGGATGGAGGAAGAGGCGGGAACAGGTATTGCCTGGAATAAGGAACGCCTGCGTAGAACCTTCAATAACGTCGTCTACAAGGGCGATGTACTGACAGGAAAAACCTACACCGTTCGCGGAGCAAAGAAACGGGTAAAGATAAACCGGGGTGAAAGACGGCAGGTCATACTGGAGCAACACCACGAACCGATTGTTACACCGGAGTTATTCGACCGGGTCCAGTCTCTTATGGAGCTGGGCCTTTTGCATAGTTACAGATGCCGGATGGAACCGAGTGAAAGGGCTTTCCTTCAGGATGAAAGCTGGCGTGTTGCCCAGGATCGGCTGGAAAGGAAGCAAGCAGGTCAGGCAGGAACCATTGTGATACAGGGAGGATACGGAAATGGAAGCAAGTAATGTGCAGAGAATCCAGTGCGGTTCTCCGGCGCAGAGGATTAACACCCGGAGAGTCGGAGCTTACTGCCGCGTTTCTACGCTGCTCGAATCCCAGCAGATGTCGCTTGAAACGCAGATGATAGGCTTCAGGCAGAAAATTGAAAGAACACCCGGCTGGAAGCTGGCGGGAATCTACGCGGACGAGGGTATCACGGGAACTTCGATGAAAAAAAGAAAAGAGTTCCGGCGCATGCTTCAGGACGCACAGGATGGAAAAATCGACACGATCATTACGAAGAGCATCAGCCGGTTTGCCCGGAATACACTGGATTGTCTGAAGTGCGTAGATGATTTGAAGAAGATCGGAGTCAATGTTTACTTCGAGAAGGAGCAGATCGACACGGCCACGGCTTCCGGAGAAATGCTCCTGACTATTCTTTCGGCCTTTGCCCAGGAAGAAAGCCGGAACATCTCGGAGAACCTGAAATGGGGTATCCGCAAACGCTATGAGATGGGACAAAGCCGCTGGTCAGCTCTTTACGGCTATCGGTTGAACGAGCAGGGCGAGGCAGTGATCGAGCCAAAGGAAGGGGAGATTGTCAGAACAATCTTCAACCTTTACCGGGAAGGCACTCCGCTTCCGGCGATTGTGGTCAAACTGAACGCGCTGGATATCCCTTCCCCCAGGGGGAGCAAATGGACGGAGACCACGGTGCAGGGCATCCTGAAAAATGAACGGTATGCCGGGGACATGATCCTTCAGAAATGGGTCAGTGTTGATTTTAAGACGCACGAGTGCATCCGCAACGACGGAAAGGAAGTCCCGACCTACAAGATCGTGAATAACCATGTGCCGATCATCGACAGACGGACCTTCGATCAAGTGCAGCGCATCATGGAGCTTAAAGCGCCGAGAGGTGAGATCACCCGATATCCGTATGTGGATAGCAAGATCATTTGCCCCTACTGCGGTAAGCACCTGGTTCCGAGACAGATGCATGTGCAAACGCAGAAAAAGGCAATGTGCTGCTTTGGTGACGATGGCTGCCATGGCTTTTCCGTAAAGACCTGGATGCTGGACGAGGCCGTGCGGGCTGCCTTTGAGGAAGTCAACGTCGAGGATATTACCGGGAACGGTGACGCGGCAAAGCGCATGCTGGAAGCAAAGCGGATCGGAACACCTGAAACGGTGGAATACTGGTTTCTGGATGATCTTGTGAAAGAGGTCACGTTCGCTTATCAGACTGGGACCAGAACGCAGAAGCATAAGAAGGGACCGGCAACCATCGAGAAGACCTACGATTGGGAAGTAACGGTCAAATGGCAGTGCGGATTGACTACTACGGTTCCGCTGCCGATGGATAAGAATCAGACGGAAGAGCCTACCCATGTGGCTGCGCTTTATGAGAAGTTCCTGACCAGGGTACAGAGCGGCGAATACACGCCTGCCCGGCCGAAGAGCATCCATGAGAAGCAGCTGGTAGCGCAGCGGCGTGTAACAAGGATCGGAGGTACAAATGAACATCAGAATCATTGAAGCCAAGCCCAAACCGACGAGATTTCGTGTGGCAGCCTACGCCAGGGTCAGCACGAAAAAGGAGCAGCAGGAGGAGAGCTACGAAACCCAGAAGGCATATTACCAGAAGAAGATCGAAGAGACGCCTGGCTTGGAGTTCACAGGAATATACGCGGATAAGGCAAAGACGGGGACCAAAGCCAAGAACCGTCCGGGCTTCCAGCAGATGATCGCTGATGCGGAGAGCGGGAAGATTGACATTATTCTTTGTAAGAACGTAGCCCGCTTCTCCCGCAACGTTGGCATTTGCCAGGAATACGTTGACAAGCTGAATGCAAACAATGTGACGGTCATATTCGAGAAGGAGAATATCCGTACGGATGATCCCACGAGCAACTTCAATCTGGCATTGCTTGGAGCCATCTCCCAAGATGAAAGTAATTCCATCGGCCTGAACCGGCGCTGGGCTTACCAGAAGCGGTTTGAGCAGGGTGAATACAACATCGGCAATAACCGGATACTTGGCTACGATACAGTGGACGGGAAGCTGGTGCCAAACCAGGATGCCTGGATCATCCGGGAAATCTTCGAGAGATATGTGGCCGGAGAAAGTTACTCGGGTATCAGCAGAGCATTAGCCCAGAAAGGCGCGAAGAGCCTCCGTGGTGGGAAGTTCACGGTTGAGACAATCCGCTACATTCTGAGTAATGAAACCTACGTCGGCGATAAGCACCTTATGAAGCAGCCGCCTACGGACTACCTGACACACCAGCCGATGAAGCTCGGTGAATACAAGGATTACTACCTGACTGATGATCATGAAGGAATTGTTAGCCGAGAACTGTGGGATCAGGCGCAGGGAATTAAGAAAGGCTTTAAGGACAATCTGAAAAACGGAATCATGGGAGCCGGTGAGCACCACTTTCTCTACGGAAAAGTCTTCTGCGGGGAATGTGGTGCTCCTTTTGTACGCAGGACCCTGAAGACCAAGGGCGGAGTGTATCGGAAAGTCTGGAACTGCCGTGAGCGGCAGAAGGGACAGAAGGGCAATGGGTGCCGCTGCCGGTTCATCAACGAGGAGGATCTGATATCTGAGATCGTAAAGACCCTCGGCTGGGAGGAGATGGATGAAGCGAAGTTTGCGGCATCTGTAAGCCGGGTGTTGGTTAGCGACAATGATGTGAAGATTGACTTTTGAGAGCACCGGTGCTATCATATCCCCGATGAATAGTCGGGGGTAGAGCACATGACAAATTGGGAAGAATACAAGGAACACGTAAAGGCCACAGACCCAAGAGCGGCGAAAATTATCGATGAAACGGAGATGCTTTCCCCGGTTATCGCTGAGATGATCATCCGCCGCCAGGAGCTGGGCCTTAATCAGCGTGAACTGGCCGAGAGATGTGGTGTGCCGCAATCGACGATAGCTCGAATGGAATCCGGCGCGGTGACACCCAAGCTGGATACACTGATCAAGGTTTGCCGGGTGCTGGGCCTCAGACTGACGGTGGAGAGAGTGAAGGGGGCTGAAGAATGACTTACGAAGAAGCAATCAGAACTATCCTTCCCGGTAGGTATCGTCATTTCAAGGGGAATGAGTATGAAGTGATCGGCATCTCTAAGCATTCGGAAACTGAGGAACCGATGGTTGTATATAGGGCCCTTTACGGTGATGGCGGGTTGTGGTGCAGGCCTGCTTCGATGTGGCTTGAGGAAGTGGTCAGAGACGGAAAGACATATCAGCGTTTTGAAAAGATAGTCAGAGAACAAGCTGCTATTGAAACGGAACGCTTACGCCTTCGCCGGTTTACCGTATCGGATGCCGCTGACGTATACGAGTATCTTCATAAGCCGGAGCAAAACTGCTTTAAGGATATGCAGCTGAAATCTCTGGAAAATACCGAGGAAGAACTGAGAAAACGAAGAAATGATCCTTTGTATCTTGCCGTTGAACTGAAGGAATCCGGCAAAGTGATCGGTGAACTGTTTGCTGCTCCTGAGGGGACAGATCCTTCAGCAGAGGACATGGACACCTATTCGCCCTGCTGGATGCTGCATCCGGATTATAAGCGGAAAGGTTATGGATACGAGGCGGTTCACGCTTATATCGACTACCTGTTCCGCCATGAGAATGCCAGAAGAGTTTATATGTACACGGAAGATACGAACATTGCATGCCAGAAGCTCTGTGAGAAGCTCGGAGCCCGGAAAGAAGGAATGTTCGTCGAATTCGTTTCATTTGTGAAGGATGAGCAGGGAAATCCAGCTTATGAGAATACCTTGCAGTATGCAATCCTCAGAAAGGAATGGCTGCATGATTCGTAAGCACATCATTTTCTATGGTGATGTCCAGGGTGTCGGTTTCCGTTGGCGTGCCCGGCACGCTGCCTCCCTACATGATTGCACCGGCTGGTGCCGGAACGAGTGGGACGGTAGTGTGACCATGGAGATTCAGGGGACGGAGGAAGCTATAGATCAGGTAATTCTGGCAGTCGAAGCCGGGAGATACGTGCAGATCCAGAATATGGATGTAAAGACGATTCCGCTGGAAGAACATGAATACGGATTTAGGACGGAGTAGAGAATGGACAGAATAGAAGAATTGCTGCAAGCACCGTATTGGATCATTGACATTCTCCCAATGCAAGTGCCAAAGGATAGTCCTGGGCAGTATTTTGCAATAGAGGACTATATCCTGAAAGAGCAGCTGACGGAGATCAAACGGAAGCACATCAACGTGATCCTCAAGCTGAACTGCTACATGGATATTTCCATTGAAGAGGAAAGCAATCCTGCACCTGAAAAGATCGCTGTGGTCATGAAGGACCGGTATATTTATATTATGATCGGCAACTCCATGATTCTTTCTGAGCCGGACGACACACACATGACGGTTTTCAATCCAGATGAGCAGCTGCTTGAATTGATCCGGACCATATCAACGGCAGAGGGGCTGTTCGTATGGAAACCATGATTATTAGCCCACTGAGCGAGTATCTGACCACATGATCCTTATCATAAAGCGAGATACTGGCTTGGTGGGCTCCTTTTTGCTTTTTCAGTTGCTAT
>Ga0116164_10002082_pt1 | contig 14574 bp, 14 predicted proteins | sample AD_UKC109_MetaG_FD_89888 | JGI IMG/M metagenome (GOLD analysis project Ga0116164, IMG submission 89888) | Active sludge microbial communities of municipal wastewater-treating anaerobic digesters from Hong Kong - AD_UKC109_MetaG | ecosystem: Engineered > Bioreactor > Anaerobic > Digestate... | reverse complement strand
GCGTGGACGTCCGCATCATCCGGAGAAAAACGGAGAACGGAACGCCGATCTCCGCCTCGCACGTGCGAGGCGGAGATCGGCGTTCCGTTCTCCGTTTTTCTCCGGATGATGCGGACGTCCACGCCGTGCGCGGGCAAAATCGACAAAAGCGCCTCGTTATACGCCGCGGTCATGGGATCGAGCGGTTCTTCGCCGACATACCGTACGCAAATGCCGCAGGCAGGCGCGATCTGCTGGGCAAAGAGCGTCGCGTCCAGCCGCGCGTGCGCAAGGGCGGCATCCGTTTTGTCCTTAAAGAAGTAATCGGGGAACGTGGCGCTGTTGATCACATAGTCGCCGCCGGGCGCGACAAACACGTTTGAAAGATGCGAACAGCCTTCCCGCACCAGACGGATCCGGACATCCGCGGGGACGTTCGCCGCATCCTTGGACAGCACCAGCACGAGCAGGCGGCCGCAATGCCTTGCGGCGGTTTCCACGAGATACAGATGTCCGTTCGTGAACGGGTCGGCGTTCATGACGATGGCGGCTTCCGCTTTCGGCAGCGAAGCAAGAAAGCCGGAGAGCCCGTCCCGCCGGCTTTCCAGCAGCGCGGCGTCCGTCGTTCGAACGCGCTCGTAAAAGCAGAGCGAGGAAAACAGCGGCGCATACTTCGGTTTGGTCACGACGAAAACGTTCTCCGCGCCCTCGTCGCGCAGCTTTTGATACAGGTGCGAAACCAGCATGGGCAAAAGGCCCTCTCCGCGGGACGCGTCGTCGACGGCGAGCGAACGGATGGCGTTGCCCGCGACGCCGCCGAGCGCAAGCAGCGTATCGCCCTCATAAACGCCGGCAAGATACGTCACCGCCGTATCCAGGCGGATGTTTGCGCGCGCGTAGAACCCGTCGATTGCGGCGCGGTCCAGCGAAAGCGACATCGTTCGAATTTCCATACGTTCTCCCTCCGTCAGTCGGGCAGCGTTTCGGTAAGCTTACGGACGGCCGATTGGACGTCCTCCGCCGAATGCAGCCGGCGGGAAGCACAGGCGCGCCCGGCTTTCCCGCAGACGATGCAGCCGCGCGGCGCGAAACCGACGCGCTCGCGCTCGATCAATACGCCGTCCGGGCCGATCACGTCCATATCCCACAGCCGGCCGTACGGCGCGGCCTCCTCGAGCTTGCAGAGCTCCATCTTCAGGAAGTACGGGTCGGTTTTCACCGCGAGGTACGCTTCGTTTCCGGTCGGGTACTCGTGCGCTTCGAACAGAAGCGGCACAAGCTCGTATTGCCGCACGATGCGGACGATCGCCTGAACGCCCGCGTCAAAGAGGCGGCGGCTCTCCGGCGTCTGTTTGACGGCGCCGGGCGAGACGACCGTAAACACGGCGAGGCACGCGCCCCTGTAGCGCGCGAGCAGCTGCTTTTGATAGGCCGCGCGCCGGTCGCGCGCGGCGAGCATGTCCGTCAGCGAAATCTCCATACCGCATTATAGCATATGCGGCAGAAAAGCGCGCGCCGCAAACCGGACATGGAGAAAATATGCGCAAAACGTATAATAATACACAAAACGACAAGAATATACGAAATATCAGCATAAAGCGCGAGTCAAGCGCCGATATTGCAAAAATGTGCGGAAACAAGCGGATTGTGTGGTTGTATACAGCAATGCAGGCATGCTTGAATAGCGATATACTTGACAAAATATGCCCAAAATGGCTTGAAATATGCATTCGATGAGGGTATTATTATGCATGGATAGCAAGTACATTTCGGAGGTGTCACATATCATGCATATCAAATCGTCAGCTGCCGCTGGAACGATGGAATCCGGCGACATACTGATTGAAATCGAGCCGAGCGAGAAACAGGACGTCGAAGTCATATTGAAAAGCTCTGTTGCGAACGAATTCGGCAAGCAAATCGTAAAGACCATCCAAGGCGCGGTAACCGCATACGGACTGGAATACGCGACGGTGAACGCCGTGGACAAAGGCGCGCTGGACTGCACCATTCGGGCACGCGTAATCGCGGCGTGCCAGCGCGCAACCGGCACGGACGCGTTCGACTGGAGGCGGGAAGAATGAGCAGACTGAGACGAAGCATGCTGTTTGTGCCGGGCAACAACCCCGGCATGATGAGCGACGCGCATATCTACGGAAGCGACGCGCTGATGTTCGACCTCGAGGATTCGGTCGCCATGCGTGAAAAGGACGCGGCAAGGCTGCTGGTCTATCACGCGCTGAAGACTATCCACTATGGCGATTGTGAAAAGGTCGTTCGCGTCAATCCGCTCAGCACGCCTTACGGAAAAGCGGACATCGAAGCGATGGTCGCCGCGGGCGTGGAGGTCATCCGCCTGCCGAAAACGGAGAGCGCACAGGACATCTGCGACACGGAGTACGAAATCGAACGCGCGGAGAAAAAGCTCGGCATACCGGTCGGGCAGACGCGCATGATGGCCGCGATCGAAGGCGCGCTCGGCGTGATCAACGCTTATGCCATAGCGACCGCGAGCAAGCGGCTCATCGGCATCGCGCTCGGCGCGGAGGACTACTGCGCAAACATGAAAACCAACCGTTCCCGCGAGGGCAGCGAGCTGTTTTACGCGCGTTCGGCGATCGTCGTCGCGGCGCGCGCCGCGGGCGTCGACGCGCTGGACACCGTGTTTTCGGACGTGAACGACGAAGAGCAGCTTGTCCGCGAGACGGAAGCGGTCAAGCAGCTCGGCTTCGACGGCAAGTCCGTCATCAACCCGCGCCAGATCAAGCCGGTGCACCGTGTGTTCACGCCGACGAAAGCGGAGATTCAAAAAGCGCTGCGCATCCTCGCCGCAAGCAGGGAAGCCGAGCAGAAGGGCAGCGGCGTCGTTTCGCTCAACGGAAAAATGGTGGACCGGCCGGTCGTGCTGCGCGCGGAGCGCTGCATCGAGCTGGCGAAAGCCTCGCGGGTCGTGTTTGAGGGGGAAGATCTATGAAATTCGCATCGGAATACAGCGAGCAGCTGACTGCGCTCGGGAAAAAGGCATACGTGCCGGGTGAAAACCCGCGCCTGTACGACAAGGAGACCGCGCCGCTGAAAGAGCGCATGGCGCGCGAAAACAAAATCGTCGAGAGCCTGGAGAAGGCGATCGAGCTCGTCGGGCTGAAGGACGGCATGACGATTTCGTTCCACCATCATTTCCGTAACGGCGACCACATCGTGAACATGGTGATGGATACGCTTGCGAAGATGGGATTTAAAGACCTCAGGATCGCCGCGTCCAGCCTTTCGGCCGTGCATGCGCCGCTGATCGAGCACATCAAAAACGGCGTCGTGACGCACATCGAAACGTCCGGCTGCCGCGGCGAGCTGGCGGAGGCGATCTCCCACGGGCTGATGGACGACCCGATGGTGTTCCGCTCGCACGGCGGGCGCGCGGCGGCGATCGCGGAGGACGAGATCCACATCGACGTGGCGTTCCTCGGCGCGTCGAGTTGCGACCCCTTCGGCAACGCGAACGGCTATTCACGCGAGAGCGAAGGGAAATCCATGTGCGGCTCGCTCGGCTATGCGCGCGTGGACGCGCAGTATGCCGACAGCGTGATCGTGCTTACCGACAATATCGTGAGCTATCCGAACGTGCCGTTCGGCATTTCGCAGCGGTTCGTGGATTATGTCGTCGCGGTCGACGAGGTTGGCGACGCGGCGAAGATCATGACGGGCGCGACGCGCTTTACGAAAAACCCGCACGACCTGATGATCGCGGAGACGACCGCGAACATCATTGTCCATTCCGGCTTTTTCTACGACGGGTTCTCGCTGCAGACCGGTTCCGGCGGCGCTTCGCTGGCGGTGACGCGGTTTTTACGCGAGGCGATGATCGAAAACGACGTGAAGGCGAGCTTCGCGCTCGGCGGGATCACGGGCGCGATGGTCAAGCTGCATGAGGAAGGCTTGATCCGGCGGCTGCTGGACGTGCAGTCCTTCGACCTTGACGCGGCGCAGTCGCTGAAAAACAACCGGTTTCACCAGCAGATCGACGCAAACTATTATGCAAACCCGTACCGGCGCGGTGCGGCGGTCAACCAGCTGGATGTGGTCGTGCTCTCGGCGCTGGAGGTCGATACCGACTTCAACGTCAACGTGTTGACCGGTTCGGACGGCGTGATACGCGGGGCGATCGGCGGTCATCCGGACACGGCGGCGGGCGCGGCGCTCTCCATCGTGGTCTGCCCGCTCATGCGCGGGCGCATGCCGAGCGTGCGCAGCCGCGTGAATACGATTGTAACGCCGGGCACGACCGTGGATGTGCTGGTCACCGACCAGGGCGTCGCCGTCAACCCGCGCAGGCCGGAGGTCGCGGAGCGGCTTTCCCGCGCGCACTTCCGCCTGGTGCCGATCGAGGAGCTCGCGCGGCGCGCGGAGCGCATCACGGGCAAGCCGGAGCCGCTGCCGTTCGGCAACCGGATCGTCGGCCTTTCGACCTATCGCGACGGCAGCGTGATCGACGTGATCCGCGAGATCAACGACTGACGACCAAACAGAGAAATGAAAAACGCGGTGCGGGGCGAACGAATGCCTTGCGCCGCGTTTTTGCCATCCATGTGCGTGTCCTGTATAATTCAATTTACCGACGATCGAAGGAGGAAGACATTCGTGTGGATTTTGGAAACGGAGCGACTGACTTTACGCAGGATGGAACAACGCGATTATGGCGATCTCGCGGAAATCCTGCAGGACCCGGACGCGATGTATGCGTATGCGCATGCGTTTGGGGACGCGGAGGTGCAATCCTGGCTGGACAGGCAGCTGGAACGATACCAAACGGACGGTTATGGACTCTGGGCGGTGGTCTTGAAGGAGACCGGCGAGATGATCGGGCAATGCGGCCTGACGCAGCAGGACTGGAGCGGTACTTCGGTGCTTGAAATCGGCTATCTGTTCAAAAAGAAGTTTTGGCATCAGGGATACGCCATGGAAGCGGCGAAAGGCTGCAAGGCGTACGCGTTTGAGAAACTGGGTGCGAATGAAGTCTGCTCCATCATACGGGACACGAATGTCGCTTCCATGAACGTTGCGATCCGAAACGGCATGCTGGTGCGCGGCCGGTTCATCAAGCACTATTACAATATGGACATGCCGCACCTTGTGTTTTCGGTGAAAAGGGACGAATATGTGAGATGAAGCATAAGAGCGAAGGCAATGAGCTTTATGATTGACTGAACCTAAAAAGCCGCCCCATTGGCGGCTTGTACTTGCATTACAGCGGGCTTTCCAGATGATTCCGTATCCGCACCCAGCGCACGGCGCCTTCGACGGGCTCCTTGTCGTTGATGTGCGTAGTAAAGGCGTCGCCGCGCCGGCGCATCAGTTCGTAATCGATCATCCTGCGATAGGTCGGCGACGCGACCGCCGTCATGATCGACCCCGAGAGCGCGACCGGTACGGGCGCCTCCAGAGAGAGCGCGTTCGCCACGGCGACGATGCAGTCCGCCGCGTGCGAAGCCGCCTTTGCCGCGTAGCGGGAGGCGATCTCGTCGCCCGTTTCGACGGCGGTAAAGAAAAGGCCGATCAGCAACCGCGCCGCTTCCTCGTTTTGAATGCGCGCCGCGGACGCAAGGAACTCCTGCGGCGAATGCAGATCGAACAGCGTATAATACCCGTCCTTCAGGGCGGTTCGTTTTTTGTTGAAGAACAACTGCCGGTAGATCGCGCGGTATACGTAGGCGACGATATCGTATCCGCCGCCGACGTCCCCGGAAAGCAGCCCGAGCCCGCCGAACTGGACGCGCCTGCCGACGAGGTTCATGCCCGCGCACGTGACACCGGACCCTGCGGAATAGCAGATGCCGACGCCGCTCTCGATTCCGGCCATCACGCCGAGATACCCGTCGTTGCAGACGAAGCAGCACTTCAGCCCCCGTGCCTGAAGGCGACGCGCGAGGGCGACGCTCTGCGCGTCGTAATCGGCCCCGGCGAGGCCGAGCACGGCGTCCGCAACGTCGTCGAGAGCATAACCGTGCGCAGCGAGCATTTCGCCGCAGCTGTCCAGAATGGCGGCCGCGGCTTCGTCAAACCCGCCCGGCATGGTCTCGTGATTGGTCCCGCCCGCCCGATGCGCGGCGATGGCCGCGCCGGTCGCATCCAGAAGGCGATACTCGGTCTTGGAGTTACCTCCGTCTACTGCAAGGTAACAGGTCTTTTGTTCCATACGATGCGCGTTCCTCTATTTTTCTTTCCGATAGCATGGCGGCTTAACGGAGTAGTATGGCTGTATGGGCTATGTTTTTTTATTGATCGGCAGGGAAAAAACGTGAAAGCAGGGGGCGGTTTTGGTGCAGCATCTCGGCAAGGCATGGCTCTGCCTTATCGAGGTCCGCCGTGATCGGATTGCAGGCGAGCGCCTGCAGCGCCGTGATGCGATCGCCGGAGAGCGCCGCTTGGACGGTCAGCTTTTCGTAGGCCTTTACGCCGGAGATCAGCGCTTTCAGGACCGCGTTCGGCTTTGCCTTCACGGGATTCCTCCGGAACGAGCCGCGTTCGACGAAGCAGCTGGTCTCGATCACGCTGTCGTCGCTCAAAAAGTCCAGCACGCCCTGGTTTTGCACGTCGACGACGTGGTTTCCCGGCGCCGCGCCGCTTAATGAGGCGATCAGCGCGATCGCCGCCTCGGAGTAGAGATGCCCGCCGCGCTCCGAAAGCATGTCCGGAACGGTGACGTTCCGAAGATCGGCATAGTAGGAGAGCAGCCGGGTCTCGATGTCCTTGCAGGCTTCCCCGCGCGTCTGCTCTGCGGCGAGGAATTCCTGCAACTTGCGGTCGCGGTAGAAAAAGTATTGCAGATAGTCGTTTGGAACCGCGCCGAGGAGCTCGATGATCGGCCGGTAGAGCCGCACCCAGTCGTCCTTTCCTTCGGCGGCGTCCAGCGATTCCGCCGACAACAGCTCCGGCAAAACGTCGTTGCCGTCCACGTATGCGGCGGTGATCGCGCCGCAGTGGTTGAGCGAAACGGTTTCGAGACGGACGCTTTCCATCGGGACGTTCAGCAGCCGGGCGATTCGTTCCTGCGCGCTGATCGGAAGATTGCACAGCCCGACCGACCTGACGCGCGTGTGGTTTAAAAGGTATTCCGTGATGATGCCGGACGGATTCGTGAAGTTGACGAGCCAGGCGTCGGGCGCATACTGTTCAACGGTTTCGGCGATCTGCCCGATCTGCGGGATGGTCCTCAGCGCGTTGGTGAAGCCGCCGATCCCGGTCGTCTCCTGCCCGACAAGGCCGAACGAGAGCGGTATCTTTTCGTCGCGGATGCGCGCTTCGAGCTTTCCCGCGCGGATCTGGGTCACAACGTAGTCGGCTCCGTCCACGGCGCGTTTTAAGTCCGTGCTGCGGAGGATGCGCGGCTCCAGGCCGTTTTCCAGAAGGACGCGTTCGCAAAAGTCGCCGACGATGTTCAGCCGGGATTCGTCGATATCCGTCAGCCGCAGCTCGTCGATTTTCAGCAGCTCTTTTCGGCGGATGACGCCCTGCATCAGCTCCGGACAATAGGTGCTGCCGGCGCCGACGATGGTTAATTTGATGCCCATGGTGGACAACCTCCCGTTTACAATCAGGATTGGATCATACGAACCACCCGCAAAGGAACGTTTCACCGGACGATAAAACGGACGACTGTGTATAAAAGGAAAACGACCCTGTATATTTCATGCAGGCGGAATATATGTAAAAAATAAAGAAATAACCAGTGCAAAGAGGAATGACCTTGGTGTAATGCCGCAAAGGGAAGCCCGCTTAAGGAACCTCTGAGCCGAATGCGAAAAACGCCTTATTGCAAGTATACCATATTTTATGCAAAACGATCTTAAAAATTACGTAAAAATACAGGCGGCGGCCTGAAGAATGAGCCGCCGCCGTCCGTAGGGAGGGTACGGAGGATAAAACACCGATTGCGCATGAAACAGACCGGGTGAAAGCCGCCGCTGCGCATCGCCGATCAGGACAGCGTAAGCGTCGTCCTGCTCCAGAGATGCAGCGGGTCCGTTACGGGCGTGATGGAAGCGTCCGCTGCGGCGGAAACCGTCGCTGTATCCAAGGAAGACGCCGCGTCCATAAGGAAGAGAAGGTCCGCATAAGGCGTTCCGTTCGCCTGTGCAACGGGCACGACGACCGCGATGCCCTGCCGCGCATACGCCGCCGCGGACTGCGTTTGACCGAAAGATACGAAACGCACGCTGAGCGACAACGCGTTGCCGCCGTAGTCGGTCACCGAAAAAAGGATGGCCGTGTCGACGGGGAGGCTCCCGCAGGCGACGCGGCCGGCATCGTCCGTCAGAGCGGCGAAAACGGCGGAATCGCCTTGGTACAGTACGACCGGCACCGCACATGCCGGCGAATCGCCGTCGACAAACGTTGCACAAACGCAAACGTTCTGTGCGTCGTCGTCGCCTTGCGAGGCGGTTTCGCTTTCCGGAAGGGCGTCGACGACGACAAACTCCACGTCGTCCGGGAACGTCGTGCCGGAAAGCGCGTGTTTATCGGAACAGCCTGCGAGCGGAAGAAACGCGAAAGCAGCAAGAGCGAACAGTATCGCAATTCGTTTCACTTTCCGTCTCCTTTCGTACAAACTTTGCCATAATTCCTGCGAAAAAGAATTTCATACTGTATTTGTGCAAAAGTTTTTAAATGCAAGGCTGACTGCACCCCGGCTTTCCAATGAACACTTGTATCTTATCGCAGTAAGTTTGAAAAAGGCTAAAAGTATTTTTTAGTTTTCTTACAGGTTTGCCGGGTATAGTCAAAAAAAGGGGGGTCTGCCATGCGGTTACTGGTGGCCGAGGATGAAACGCGTCTGGCGCAGACGCTGAAGGACCTGTTTGCGGAAAACAACTATATCGTTCAAGTCGCAAACGACGGGATAACGGCGTATGACGAGGCGGCAAGCGGCATTTACGACGTTGTCGTGCTGGACGTGATGCTGCCGGGGATGGACGGTTTCGAGATCGTGCGCAAGCTTCGATCGGAGGGCGTTTCGGCGCCGGTGCTGTTGCTGACGGCGCGCGGCGAAACCAGCGATCGGGTATACGGGCTGGACTGCGGCGCGGATTATTATCTGACCAAGCCGTTTGAAATCAGCGAGCTTCTGGCGTGCGTCCGTGCGCTTTTGCGGCGGCCGGGCGAAACGCAGACGGATGAAATCGCCTACGGGAGCACGCGGCTCAACCCGTCCAACTATCTGATGCATTGCTGCGGACGATCCATCCGGCTCAGCGCCCGCGAGTTCGAAATGATGCGGATATTGATGCTGCAAAAAGGCGGGATCATCCCGAAGGAGCGGCTCCTCATCAAAGTTTGGGGCTATGACGCGGAGGTGGACGAAAGCAGCGTCGAGGTATATATTTCCTTTATCAGGAAGAAACTCGCGCGCATCGGTTCCGACCTCGAAATCAAGGCGATTCGCCGTGTTGGGTACCACCTTTTCCGGCAGCAGGACGCGGAGGGGCAGGGCGTGATTTAGGCGGCTTTGGGCAACCGCAAAGAGGCTGAAAGAATGATCAGGAAACTTCGCAGAAAATTCGTTTTGATCAATATGAGCATCGTCACGGTCATCCTCGCGGCGGTGTTTCTTGGCTTGCTGAGCATGACGCGCGCGGGCGCGGTCGACGACAGCATGCTGGTCCTGCGCCGGGCGGCAAGCAATGAAAACGCGGTCAACGCACTCTCGGAAAACGCCATGAGCGTGCAGATTCCTTTTTTTGCGGTGGACGTGGACACCGCCGGGCACATCGTGATCCTCAACGGCAGCTACTACGACATGGCCGATTACGAGGCGATCCAGAGCATCGTCGCCGCGAGCATCCGGCAAAACGAAGAGATCGGCATACTGGACGAGTTTAACCTGCGCTATTACCGCCAGACTACGCCGTTCGGCGTCCGCATCGCGTATGCCGACACGTCGTTCGAACAAAGCGTTACGAGCAGGTTTACCAAAAGCGCGATGATCATCGGCGGCGCGACGCTGCTGCTGTTCTTCGGCATCAGCGTGCTGCTCGCGCGCTGGGCGGTCAAGCCCGTCGCCGAAACCTGGAACCGGCAGAAGAACTTCATCGAGGACGCTTCGCACGAGCTGAAGACGCCGCTTTCCGTTGTCATGTCCAGCGCGGATATGCTCATCGGCCATCCGGACGAGCGCGGCGAACGGGCGGCGCAGTGGACGCAGAATATAAAGGCCGAGGCGGTCCGCATGCGTGCGCTCGTCGAGGACATGCTTTCGCTGGCGCGCGTGGAAAATACGTCCGCCCCCGTGCAGATGGAGACGGTCAATCTTTCCGCGCTGGTTACGGACAGCGCGCTTCAGCTGGAAGCGACCGCGTATGAAAACGGCAAGTCGCTCGAATACGACATTACAGACGGCGTCTGCGTCTGCGGGGGCAAGCCGCAACTTCAGCAGCTGATCGACAACCTGCTCACGAATGCGATTCACTATTCAAGCGAGAAGGCGAAGATACGCATCGCGCTGACGCGACACAACAAAAAAGTGCTTTTTGTTGTGGAAAACGACGGAGAACCCATTCCGAAGGACCGGCTGTCGCACTTGTTTGAACGGTTTTACCGTTTGGACGGCGCGCGCTCGTCCGGCGGCTGCGGACTTGGGCTTGCCATCGCAAAGGGCGTTGTCGAACGGCACCACGGTAAAATATGGGCGGAGAGCGAAAACGGCGTGAACCGGTTCGTCTGCGAGCTTCCCGGGTTGCCGTTAAACGCGTGCTATACGTTGGGAACAAGCGATATAAATGAAAATAATCACTGATAAACGTCAAAAACGGGTGAAATGCTTGAATTACCGGGAATGTGCGTTATTGTGGATTTCTGTAGAAAATATCGAAAAAAGTTGTAATTTTGTTGCTCTGGCTCTTTTCTTCCGTCCACAACTGGTGTACAATAAGGCGTGCAGTTCACTGAAAAGTATGCTATATGCATTCTTTCCAGCTTTAAAGAGAGGCTTGTATCCACTCTCCGCAGGGGTGTTTACAATTAAAGCCAGAGAGGCACTGTCATGATATGTTGGAGGAGAGGAAACATGGACATCGGAGCAAGTATTAAAAGACTCAGAAAGTCTCACGGAGAAACGCAGCAGCAGCTGGGGGCGGCGGTAGGCGTCGTCCAGCAGTCGGTCGCCGCCTGGGAATCGAATCGTTGCATGCCGGACATCGCATCTCTGGTTGCGATTGCCACCCACTACGGCACGTCGACGGACAGCATTCTCGGACTGACCGAAGAACCCAGCTATCTGCTCGACACCGAGGGGATGCAATCCTATCGCAACGACGTTGCGCTGGCGGACCGCCTGCCCACCGAGATTCGCGAGGGAGTGTTGGCTCTGATCCGGCTTGAACGCGCAAAGTACGGAAGATAACAGGGGACTACTGATTATCGGACCTGCCTTTGTTCAAATCAAGGATCGGTGAAATCCGCATAAGAATCAAATAGACATCCGCTAAATCGATTTTAGACAAACCGTTTCCATGAATGTTCCATGGGATTGCTTCGTGACGTCCAGGAGACGGTCCCCCGGCTTTGGCCGCAGGGGTTGTCAAACGGTATCGTGTTCATATATAATACATGCGAACGGACACGTCACCGTTATTGATGCAAGTCTCGATTTTTATGAGGTGAAGTATGGATTACAAAGCCATAGCCGAAAAGGCGGGGCCGCGCGTTGGCGCCACGCAGGAATGGATTTTTCACGTTCTGCGGGAGGGGATCATCAGCGGACAGCTTCCCGGCGGCACACAGCTCAAGCAGGACGAAATCTCCGCAGCGCTGAATGTCAGCCATATTCCGGTGCGCGAAGCGCTCCGCAGGCTGGAAGCCCAGGGACTGGTTCGGATTCATCCAAACCGCGGCGCGTCGGTCACGCAGCTGACGCGCGACGAATTGCTGGACATGATGGAAGTGCGGGCTACGCTCTCGGTCATGATGCTGAAAAACAGCGCGCCGCTTTTAACGCGGGATGATTTCGACCGGTTGGAAGCGATCGTAAAAGAGCAGCGCGAAACCAGCGACGAAGACATCGTGCGTTCCGAGGAACTCAACTATAAGTTCCACGATATACTGACTTCGCGCGCCGAAAATTCCATGGCAAGCCTTTTGCTGGAGCTTGTTCACGCGAATATCGACCGCTATCTGCGCGCAAGCTTTTACGGCACGCCGCAGACGCGGGGCGTTTCCATCGGCCAGCACGAGGCGATCGTGGAAGCCTGCCGCGAGGGCGATTTTGAAAAAGCGGGCATGCTTTTAAAGAACCATATCCTCGATGCGAAGGAATTCATTCCGGCATCGCTGAAGTAAGACAAAACGGCAACGAACGTTTGAAGGTTCTCCTGATTCGGAGGACCTTCGTTTCGGTACGTCCGGTGCGGGCGGTTTCAAATCGACAGAGGTAACGTTTGATGAAAATTGCGGTCATCCACGGGCAAAGCCACAAGGGCGTTACATACGCCGTTACGCATGCGGTACTCGACCGGATTGCGGAACATACGGAGATATCGCTGGAGGAATTCTTCCTGCCAAAGGACGGGCCGGGCTTTTGCGTCGGCTGCAACGGCTGTTTTTTAAAGGGCGAGGAATTTTGCCCTTCCGCGGAAAAGATGCGGCCGATCGCCGAGGCTATTGACCGGGCGGACGTAATCGTGCTCGACAGCCCGAACTACGTGCTGGAGATGAGCGGAGGCATGAAGAACCTGATGGACCATTTCGCCTACCGGTGGGTGACGCACCGCCCATCCGCTTCGATGTACCGAAAGGCCGGCGTCGCGGTGAGCTCGTCCGCCGGCGCGCCGGCGGGGCACACGGTCCGCTCCATGGCCCGCCAGCTCAAGTGGATGGGCTGTCCGACCGTCCGCCTGCTTCCGTTTACATGCAACGCGTTCGGAACAGCGGACCTGTCCGACAAAAAGCGCGCGGAGATGGAACGAAAGACGAAAAGGATGGCAAAGCGCATCCTGAAATCTGCGGCGCACCCGCGCGCGAGCCTGCGCGCAAAGCTGTTTTTTATGCTGTTCCGAAAGATGCAGTCCGCTCCGGCGGCGGCGTGGAACCCCAAAGACCGCGACTGGTGGGTCGAACAGGGCTGGACAAAGGACGTGCGGCCCTGGAAAACATAAAAAATGAATTTTGACACGGGCAGGCTCCTGTAAAATGAGCCTGCTTTTTTATAATACATCTGACGGCGCCGCGTTCTGACGCACTTGACAAGCCCTAGCAAAATGCTATTATATAAGCGAACACTTATATAAAGGAGCGCTTATGAACGACGCGACCAGGTTCCCGCTTTGCGAAGTGGGCCAAGCCGACAAATTGCACGAACAGGAAATGCGTTCGCTTCTTCCCGGAGAGGACGACGCGGCCGACATTGCCGCGCTGTTTTCCTATCTTTCGGACTCCACGCGCGTGCGGCTGCTTTCGATGCTCGCCCTGTCCGAGATGTGCGTCTGCGAAATGGCGGACGTCCTCGGCATGAGCCAGCCCGCGATATCCCACCATCTGCGCGTTTTGCGACAGTGCGACGTGGTGGATTTCCGGAAGCAGGGCCAGCGCGCGCTGTATTCGCTCAACGACAATGAAACGGGGAAGACGATCCGGCGGCTCCTTGCGATCACCGCCGGAAAAGAGGACTGAGCGCATGACTGATTCAAAACGGTTTATCAACGGGAAATGCCGCTATTGCGGAATGGACGAAAAACACTGCCGCTGCGGAATCGAGCGGGGCGAAAGCTGCCAAACCGGCTGCGGCGACGGATGCTCCTGCCCGGGGACGCATGCGCACGCGCAAGAGCGCGATTCGTCCGAATGGAAAGAATTCATACCGGTTGCGCTTGCGGCCGCGCTTTTGATCGGCAGTCTTTTTTTGTCCGGCACGGTGCAGGTTATCGCGCGGCTGGCGGCATACCTGCTCGCGGGGTACGAGGTACTGATCCGCGCGGCGACGGGTTTTGCGAAGGGGCGCTTTTTTGACGAAAACGTGCTGATGGCCGTTGCGACCATCGGCGCGGTCGCGCTCGGCGATTATGCCGAGGCGGCGGCGGTCATGATCTTCTACGGCGTCGGCGAGGGGCTCCAGGAGGCGGCGGTGCGAACCAGCCGCAGGCGGATCACGGACGCGGTGGAACTCCGCCCGGACACGGCGCGCCGTATTTTAAACGACGGGAAACAGAGCGTGGTCAAGCCGGAGGACGTTGCCGCCGGCGAGACGATCCTGATTAAACCCGGCGAGCGCGTCCCGCTGGACGGAACGGTGGTTGCGGGCGAGAGCCTCCTCGACGTCTCCATGCTCAACGGCGAACCCAGGCCGCAGCACGCCAAAGCCGGGGACGAAGTGCGCGCCGGTTCCGTGAATACGAACGGGCCGCTGACGGTCCGGGTCACGAGCCCGGCTTCCGAGTCTTCGACCAGCAGGCTGCTGCGTGCGGTGGAGGATGCAACCAAACATAAACCCGCGATCGAGCGGTTCATCACGCGGTTTGCGCGCGTCTATACGCCCGCCGTCATCGCGGCCGCCGCGCTGCTTGCGGTTTTGCCGCCGCTGTTCGGCCTCGGCGGCTGGAGCGAGTGGATCGG
>Ga0116164_10002080_pt1 | contig 14575 bp, 16 predicted proteins | sample AD_UKC109_MetaG_FD_89888 | JGI IMG/M metagenome (GOLD analysis project Ga0116164, IMG submission 89888) | Active sludge microbial communities of municipal wastewater-treating anaerobic digesters from Hong Kong - AD_UKC109_MetaG | ecosystem: Engineered > Bioreactor > Anaerobic > Digestate... | reverse complement strand
GCTCGATATCCCGAACTCCTCGAAGAGCTTCGAGTAATCGTCGATCGAGACCGCGCCCCAGGGGTCCAGCTTCGTTGCCATACGTCCAGGCGATGCAGAATATGGTATATTTACCTTCTCGTCTATGGATGAAGGCCACATCATCGGGAACGCCGATCCTTGCTTAAAATATTTAACGTTGAAAGTCGATCCTATCGCCGATGACTCCCGAGTCTTTCCCCTGCGACCTTGTGACCTGGAACGAGTTTTACGATCTCGCAAAGTCCCTCTCCCGCCTCATCAAGTCTTCTGGCTGGAGGCCTGACCTGGTGGTGGCCATCGGCCGGGGTGGCTACGTCCCGGCCAGGGTAGTCTGCGACTTTTTGGTCTTCGACCTTCTAACCAGCATGAAGGTCGAGCACTGGGGGATAGGTGCTCAGAAAAAAGGCGAGGCTTCTGTCCGCTTTCCCCTGGCGACGGAGGTATCCGGCCAGAAGGTCCTAATCGTCGACGACATAACCGACACCGGTGACACACTCATCACGGCCGTCGGCTACGTGAAGAGTCTGGGGCCGAAAGAGGTGAAGACCGCCGTCCTCCAGCACAAGACCACTTCCGAGTTTCTGCCCGACTACTACTCGGAGAAGATCACCGAGTGGAGGTGGGTCGTCTACCCCTGGGCGGTTCACGAAGACCTCGTCGGCTTTACCGAAAGGGTTCTTCAGGGCTCAGACCTCCCCTTGTCTGCAGCTCAGATCCGCGCAGATTTGAAGAGGAGGTTTGATATTGATCTGGATGAGAATCAGATGAGCGAGGTGTTAGAGGACCTGGTGGCCCTTGGAAAAGCAGCGCGATCCGGTTCGGTTTACAGGGCCCCTAGCTACTGAATCTATAATCTTTCACGGCAAACAAAAATAAGCTATTTATATGAGAATGTATTTGTAACCAGAAAAATAGATGTGATTGTTATGAGACAATTTTCGGTCAAAGTTTTGGACGATGACGACCGGGAGTTCGTAGAGGTTCTGCGGGATCTCGGCATCCCCCGAAACGTCGCTAGCATGATCACGTACCTCGCCAACGTCGATGAGGCCACCTCCCGAGAGATCGAGATCGGGTCCAACCTCCGGCAGCCGGAGGTCAGCATCGCCATGAGGACCCTCCGGAGCAACGATTGGGTTGAGGAACGAGAGGTGAAGAAAGACGGGAAGGGGAGGCCGATGAAGGTATATCGGCTCACCATCTCTCTCGAAGAGATCATCAGGCATTTTGAGGAGGAGAAAAAGAGAGAATCGACGAGAGTGATGGAAAACATAGATCGGCTGAAGGATCTGAGCAGAAAGCTCAGCAGCAGCTGACGATATGTTTCATCCCGAGGAGACGATCCGGATGATCTCGACGTCTCTGGTCTCGACCAGCTCGTCGTTTGGAACGGGGTGGCCTTCAACAAGGGCCACCACCGTCTCGGGGTTTATATTCAGCTTCTCAAAGAGGTATTCATAGGTTTGGCCCATCTCCAGGTCTATCCTTCTTTCAGAGACGAGGCCCTCGGCTCGGATTTTTACCACGATATCGGTCACTCTTCTTCCTCACCGCCCGTGCCCACGAGATCCTCGAGGTTCTCCTCGATCAGCTTCTTCTCCAGGTTCTCTGTCTTCTTGTCGCCCTTTCTCTCCACGTCTCTCTTCTTGAACTTAGGCAGAAGCATCACCCCAGCCTTCTTTTCGATCTGAGACGCTATTAACCTTTCGTCACTTTTTTCTTTGCCCAACGCAGGCCCACTGGTCGTAGATCCCGAGGTCGTCGGGGTTCGCCACAATTTCCGCATCCCAGCTGTCGGAGGCCAGGGCATCGGCCACCAGCTGGGCCTCCCGCTCGGTGTAGGTGGTGTAGACCACCACGTCTTTTGCGAGCTTCGAGGACTTGAGAAGGATCTCCTTCCAGAGGGGCCAGTTGACGTCATCTATCAGCCCCACCATGAACCCCACCACCGCATCGAAGCTGCATGGCGGAAAGAACTGGCCCATCATCCGGGCGTCCAGGACCATCGCCCTTCCGGGGTCGAGATAGCCCGACTTCAGAGCCATACAGATCTCGCAGCTGTCGATATCCTCGGTCCAGGGACGAAAACCGAGCCTCTTCAGGGCCTGAGTGGCCATGCCGCTGCCGCAGCATATCTCCAGCACCTCGCCATCGGGTGGCAGGAGCGGTCGCAGAAACCTCTCCAGGTTCTCGATCCTCTCGGGGACGAAGAGGGGCGGGCTTGCCACAGGACAGCTTTCGCAGAATAGCTCGTCTTTGAGGGCGACGGCGAGCCACTCCACCAGCCCCTCCAGAAAACACCTCTCCTCGACCTTCACGACCTTCGAGCTTGAGTTTCGAGGAAGGGAGTCGAGGGAGCCAGTGGCTGAGTATCGATCCGTCAAAACGAGCCAGAGATCTGTTGGCACCGTCAGCTTCAGGGCGACTCCAAGCCGCCTTTCCTCCCCGGCTTTGGCCATCTCCTCCATTATCACTATCGACTCGGCCAGATCCGGTTCGGACTCCAGGATCTCTGAGGTCACCGGGATGGTGATCAGGTCTGCCAGGGACTCTTCGGCGAGAAAGATCTCCTCTCCCGCGTCGATCTTCAGTATATCATGAAGCAGCACGATCAAAACTTCCGAGCTTGGCGGATATCAAGGTTTCTTTTGGGGAAACGGCTATATTGTCTTCTGCCGACTCTGGTGTGGTTTGAAGCTGAAAGATATTCCAGGTGTTGGGGCCAAGCTTGCCGAAAGGCTCGTGGCCCACTATGGAGACGAGGAGAAGGCCCTAGAGGCGTTGCTGGCGGGAGACGTGGCGGGTTTGATGGGGATGGGGGGGATGAGCCAGCGCCAGGCCGCATCCCTCGTCCAGAAAGCCCGGGGCGCGAAGTGCGGCGTCTCTCCCGCCGACTTTCTCGCCACCGACGAGGCGGTCCGGATCTACGAATCACTGATGGATCTTTTGGCGAAGTCGGCCCACACCGAGTACGCAAAGCAGAAGCTCTCCACCTTCTTTCCCTCCTCCTCTCGGGAGATGATCGAGGAGAACAGGAGGTTTGCAGAGTCGGCCATCAGTTCGGCGTCAGATCTCGTCGATTCCGACCTCGCTCTTCACCTCTCCAAGATGAAGCCGCTCCGGAAGGTTTCCGGCCCGCGAGTGAGGAACCGGGCGGTGGCGGTAGACTCAGCGACAGCCCTCCGGTCGTTGAAGGAGAGGGGGATCGATAGAATTGTGGATGTCCACCTGGTGGAGAGCCTGAGGGAGCTGAGGGATCTCGTCCAGGGGTACGATCGCGTCACCCTCCTCGGCGAGACCCTTGATTCCATCGCCATGCCCGACGTCGAGGAGGCCGAGAGCGACGAGGACTGGTACCTCGTCCCAGAACTGGCCCTCCATCGCTACCATGAGAACCGAGAGGTGCTCGACTCGATCCTCAAAGCGGCTGAGATCCTGGAGAACGCCGAAATCGTCACCTTCGAGGGGCTTGAAGCGCTGGATAGGGGGCTTTCAAAGCTCAGGACCGACGACGACCCTGAAGTCCAGCGCCTCGACCGGCTCGTCGCGGAGCTTGGAGGCCGGGTGGAGGAGGCGGTGGCTTGGGCCAATGCCGAGCTGAAACGACGAATCGAGAGATCTTCGGTAACCCTCGCCGGAGACGACCTCCTCTTCGCCCTGGGCAGGGGCGGCGACCTCCGGGAGGTCTTCAAATCCCGAATGGGAGAGACCTTCGCAGAGGTCCTGAAAGAGGCTCGGGATCGGGCCTCCGCCTCTCTTGATCTCGCGGGGGCCGAGAGGGCGAGCCTTGAGGAGATAATCTCTTCAGAGGTCCGCTACCCTCTGGAGGAAGACCGGGAGGCCATGGTCCATTTCCTCATGGAGCTTCGGAGGAGGGCGGAGGCGAAGAGGCTGAAGTCCCATCGGGACCTGGCCAGAGATCTCGCGGGAAGGTGGGGTCTCGTCGAGAGCCTCCACATCACCCTTTTGGAGTTTGACGTCGGATTTTCCCTCGGCTGCTTCGCCCTCAAGAGGGACTTGAAGATGCCCTCGTTTGTTGACGACCCCTGCATCGGCTTTTCGGAAGGAAGAAACCTCTTCCTCGACGACGCGGAACCAGTCAGCTACTCCGCGGGTCCTACAGGCCTCGTAGAGCCGTCGGAGAAGACGGCGATCCTGAGCGGCGTCAACTCCGGCGGCAAGACGACCTTAATCGAGCTTGCAGCCCAGGTGGCGATCCTTGCCCAGATGGGTTTTCCGGTCCCGGCGGCCTCCTGTCGACTATCCGTCTTCGATAGCCTCTACTACTTCGGAAAAAGCCGTGGCACCCTCGGTGCGGGGGCCTTCGAGACGACGATCCGAAAGTTCTCAGTCCTCGCCGGCCAGGGCAGAAGGCTCGTTCTGGCTGACGAGCTGGAGGCGATAACCGAGCCAGGAGCCTCGGCCAAGATCATAGCCTCCCTCCTCGACGAGCTTTCTTGTGGCGGTTCTGTCGCGATCTTCGTCAGCCATCTCGCAGAGGACGTGGTGAGATTTGCAGAGACCTCCGTCAGGGTAGACGGGATCGAGGCCCGGGGTCTCGACGAGAACGACCAGCTGATCGTCGATCGAAATCCCCGATACCACCACCTGGCCAAGAGCACCCCGGAGCTGATCATTGAGAGGCTGGCCCGGACCGCCGAAGGGGATGAACAGGAGTTCTACAGAAGGCTCTTATCGAAGTTCCGGTGAAGTTTTATACGAGTTGGCCAATTTATATTTCATGGACGTCTCTTGCCACCTGGCGATCTGGCAGATAGCCGCCATATGCCTCCTGATGCTGCCCTTCTTCTTTCTCGTCAACTACGTCGTCGTGAAGAGGATGGTCCAAGAGCGGAAGATCCGGGAGGATAGGGTGGAGAGGTTCGTCGCCGCCAGCGTTGCTCGGGACATGAGTCCTGAGAATCGGCAGAAGAGACGACCGAGAAAGAGGTTTTGAGCAGGGGTTGGGACGTCGGCTAGAACTATCATGCCACCCATATTCTGTTGCCACTCTATCAAATTCGGGTAGTTTGAAGCGGATTCAGGGCGGTTTGCAGGTGCTGCAGGGGACGTAACCTTGGGCTCTTGCCTCCTCGGGGCTTGAGAACCAGACCTGGCTTCCCGCAGGGATGTTCTTTGCCCATATGCAATCTGGGTAATGGTACGTTTTGGAGTATGTCCAACCGACGTAAAACCGTTTGACTTGTACCGTCTCATTTCCCAGGTCCGGGCCATTTTCTCGGTTGGGAAGCGTTGGAGACTTGGGATCGTCCCACCAGTCGCATGAGCCGGAGATCTCCTCGAACTCTCTCACCTTGGAGTATCCTGCTTCTTCCAGCAGCCGGTTGAAGTTCGGCGATCCTGTGGGAAGAAGGTTCACCAGAAGCATGCCGTAAGGGCCGCTCCCGTCCAGGGAACGGTTCTCTATCTCAAACCAGACCTCTTTGTTCAGGAGGGTCGGGATCGGCAAGGTCTCACCCGAGCTGATTTCTGGGATCGGCATCGTTGAGCCTTCTATGCTGGCATTTGTCTCCGCCTCTTGGGCGAGTCCCATCTGTGGGTCAACTGGAGCGCTCGCCAACGCCTTAGAATCGTCAGACATGGTTGTCTCCGAAGCACCCACCTCCAGAGGGGCGTCATCAGGAGCATCAGCCCCGGGATCTGAATACACCGACCCGCCAGCCAGGATGACAAACGCCAGCATCATCGTCGTGATGACCAGCTTAAAACGCTTTATTCTCACGTCGCCTCTCAAAAGTCAACCCCTCCTGGGAAGTCTGCCCGTCCCTCGACGGCTCTATATCCTCCTTAATATACCGCTATATAGCAATTATCTTATAACTGCTATAAATATTTTCGCGATATTTTAAAGAATTGGAGACAAAAGAAAACGCTATAAAAATGAACTTATTGAAGAGGCTCAGGACAAAATGTCTGGATTGCCCTCAACCTCTTCCCTGTGAGATCGCTATTCTACTCAGTAGGGAGAGTTACCTCCACAGGAGGTTCCTCTACGGTAGTTTCATTTGCTTGTGGTACTTCCACTGGAATTTCGTCCGCTGGAGGCTCATCTACAGTGGTTTCATTTGCTGGGAGCACTTCAACCGGTATCTCTTCCTCTGGAAGTGTCAGGACTGCGTCGATGACTTGAATGACGCCGTTGCTGCAGACGACATCTGTCTGGACTATATTGGCGTCGTTCACTATCAAGTTCTCCCCTATCGCAGTGATCATTAAGTCTTCACCGCTGAGAGTGGTGACGGTTGGCACATTGGCCAGGTCAGCGGCCATGTATTCGCCAATGACGACGTGATAGTTCAGAATCTTGATCAAAGCTTCAGTGTCGTTCATGTCGAGGTTCGCCAGTGCAAAGGCGTCGTCCGTGGGCGCGAAGACTGTGAAAGGCCCATCGCCGCTCAGAGCCTCTGTCAGACCTGTAGCGTCCACCGCAGTGACTAGGATGTTGAGGTTTCCAGCAGCCGTTGCGGTCTCGATGATGTTCATAAGGACCGGCTCTTCAGGAGCTGCGGTAGTCTCCTCAACGGTGGCGGTCTCATTGACCACAGGAGTCTCCTCGACTACAGGGGTCTCCTCGACTACAGGGGTCTCCTCAACTACAGGGGTCTCCTCAACTACGGGGGTCTCCTCAACTACGGGGGTCTCCTCAACTACGGGGGTCTCCTCAACGGTGGCGGTCTCATTGACCACAGGGGTCTCCTCGACTACAGGGGTCTCGGTCGTCACTTCGCAAGATCCCGTGCTCGCGGCGGGGGTTCCCATGCCTATGGTGTAAGCCTGAAGGCCGCTAGATCCCATGGTGTACTGGGGGGTTCCCGAGCTGACGGTGTAGGCCTGAAGGCCGCTAGATCCCATGGTGTACTGGTAGGGGGTTCCCGTGCCTATGGAGTAGGCCTGGAGCGCACTTGAATCGATCGTGTACTGGTAGGGGGTTCCCGTGCCTATGGAGTAGGCCTGGAGCGCACTTGAATCGATCGTGTACTGGTAGGGGGTTCCCGTGCCAATGGTGTAAGCCTGAAGGCCGCCGGATCCCATGGTGTATTGATAGGGACTTCCCGTGCCTATGGTGTATGATGGATTTGCTGAACTACAAATGGTATATGCCATTGCTGGCGATAACATGATGGTGGCCACCAGAAGCGCCGCCGAAACCGCCCAAAATCCTCTGGTCATGTAATCCTTCCTCCGATTCCTCTCTAAACATCTTCACATACTGAGCTTCAATATTCTCCCCTCTGACAAGAACCGCCCTGCTGACCGGCTCTCAAGGAACTGAGTATTCTTCACATATATAGACTTTCGTGGCCCTCTTCCTTCGGAAAACGCCTCTGTAGATTCTATTTTGAATTTGAAATGATTCTCGAATAAATAATTCGTGATATATCCCGAAACTGGGCGCCTTCGTCGGTTTGATCTCGCCCGAAGGCGGCATTGATGAGGGGAGCCTCAATTCGATGAGATGGGGGCGGGTCACGTCTCCGGCATCTTGGATATCGCCACGTCCAAATGGCTTTTGGAACCTGGAGTATAAGGTTCGCCTAGATCGCGAAGCAGAAGACCTCTATAACCCTGGTCCAGAGACCATCGGATAAGCTCTATCGCCTTCTTTTGATCTCCGATGACACGTTCCTGGGCCAGAAACACTTTGGCAGATAAGGGCTCACCTGCCATACCCTTCAGGGTTTTTCTCAAAGTTTGTCTCCTTTCTGCGTAGCCCTTATCAATCAGCTCCTCTCCGCTAAGGTAGAGGATATCCGATGCCGCGAAGGAGGAGCTAGCCGAATCTCTCGGCCTTCCTTTGAGGTTGATCCTCGCCACCATCTCCGGCTGGGGCGATATCTTCCCATGCCTGACGAGGATGAACTCCCCCTCCATAATGAAGTTGCCCTCGACCATCATCAACTCCTCTGCTAGGTCTGAAAGGGGCTGGGTCACGTTTCGAAGCCGGTTCGAATATATGACGACCTGGTCGTTGAACTTGTGGACCTGGACCCTCAGCCCGCCATACCAGACGACGTACGCCGCAAGCCCCGCCCTCTTTATCGCCTCAGCAGGGTTTTTCTCTCGCCTCAGGGGCATGAGCCGGATGGGATTTTGGGGTGCCAATTTCACATCAAATATCTCTCCCCTGAAGGCGTTGAGGGCCACCATACCAAAGTCGGGGAGGCGGGCGTAGGCTTTTTTTACCGTCGCCTCGTCGATAGAATAGGCCTTCCCAATGGCCGCCGAGATGAGTGTGGGTCCCAGGCTTGCCGCCGTCCTTCCGAGAACCGTCATCGCTATGTACTTTGCCTCGATAGGAGTGGCGTTGAGAAAAAGCCCTTTCAGGATAGCCTTTTTTCTGAAAAGGGATCCTGGGCCCTTTTGAGCTGAGATATGACGAAGGGCATCGTAAACAAATAACGAATCCATCGTCGCCGGGATGAGGGTCTGCTGAGACCGGTTCAGGACCATCATCTCGGCCAGATCACCGAGGTCGGTCTCCCGTTCTGCTTCAGAAACCACCTGAGATGAGAGCTCTTCTAGAACCTCCCCCAGAGTTTCGGGTCCGATCCCCATCTCTCGCGGTTCCCAGGGGGGCCAGAGCCGGCCCGATATGAGCCTGACGATGGGTCGGATCATCTCTGGAGCGAGGATTTTGAGAAGGTGCGCCAATAGTCTAGCCTTTTCGTCTCTCCGTTCCTCTCTGGACGCCGCCTCCAGAGCTTTTGTTATGTCTATGTAGGGAGGCATTGGATACTACCGCTTGATCTTGACGTCTTTCAGCCCTGTGATCATCTCTTGGATCTGGTCGATGGTTCGGTCCAGATCTTTGAGAAAGGTCTCGGTCCGCTCGGTGGTGACGGCTCCTGGAGCCGAGGCGGCGATGAGCCCTTCCTGCTCTAGGACCCGCAGCGAGTATCGGACCTTGTGGCTTGGTATTCCTGTCTCCTCGGCCAGCTTGAGGATCCCGATCGGCTCGTTCTCCACCACGTATTTGAGGATGATGAGGTGCCGTCTTAGCATCTCAAGCTCTCTTTTCACCTTCTCAGTTGGCATACTTTTCACATCCCATCTCGGCGCCCCTAACAATATTTATTAATCAATCTCTATGCCATATAAATCAGTCACGTTACATGATTCATATTATCCTTTGCGATCTGGACTTTCGCATCATGATCGCGATCATCTTTTTGTGGAAGATCACTCATTTTTATGCTCCAAAGGAAATTTGGGAATCGATTTGTTGGGACGGGTACAATAATCATTTTCATTGGATGTAATCCCTCTTCACGATTCCGAATCGGCGTGGATTTCTGTATGCTATCTTCTATCATGGTATAAAATCCTCGCCTCATCCCTCTGCAGTTATTTCGAATCAACAGGTTCATATATGTGTGACTCGTTGAATTGGGTATAAAATCGTGAAGAGTTGTACTTTGGATGATGCTGCTCTGCGTGGCTTCTTCGGCGCAAGAATGTTTGGTGGTTTGAAGATGCTGCGAACTTTGGAATCGGAGGGCGACCTGGCACGTCTTGCCCCATCTGACGAAGAGCTGGTCATAGCCTTTGTGCCCACAAACCGCGATATCTATAGAGTGCTCCAGGCCTGCCACCAGCTTAAAACCGTTTACGTCCATCCGGATACCTTCAAGGAGATGCCATGTGTGGGCCAGACCCTCTTTTACATGCAGAAAGTCAAATTGGTGGTGGACGTTAGCTATCCCAAAAGTTCACCACAAGGGGGTGAGGAGGCCCACCAGAACGGTGAAGAAATCCCCCCCCAACCTCGACTTCCCAGGCTTGTGATGGTCTCCCGTTGACCCGGTTGGCGGAGGTCTTGGCCACGGGATCATCGTAATGGTGCGGGCTTTTAAGTTTGAGATTTTGCCGGTTTTTTATTCGGTCAGATGTCGCTTCGCGTTCTCCGGACAAAGTCTATGCCGTACTTGGAGACGACGCGGTTCTTCTTCTGTTCTTCTTTTCCCAGAATTTGAGGAGATGAGACGCCGGTTACCACCAGCATAGTTCTGATGCCGTTTTCGAGGGACGGATCGATCTGGGCACCCCATATGATCCGGGCGTCAGGGTTGATTCTTTCGTAGACCTCTTCCACCACGGTCTCTGCATCGGATATCGTCATGTTTGAGCCTCCCACCACGTTGACCAGAGCCGAGGTCGCGCCCGAGATGTCCACGTCCAAGAGGGGGCTTCGGAGGGCTTTGATCACTGAATCTTTGCTCTTCATCTCGCCTTCCGCCTCACCGAGACCGATCATCGCGACCCCACCGTTGGACATTATCGTCCTGACGTCGGCGAAGTCCAAGTTTATCAGCCCGGGCCTTGTGATCAGCTCTGTTATCCCCTTGACAGAGCGCATTAAAACTTCGTCCGCCACCTTGAAAGCCGCCTGGAGGGGCAGATCGGGGACGACTTCGAGGAGCCGGTCGTTGGGCACCACGATGACGGTGTCCGAGACCTCTCTCAGCCGTTTCAGCCCTACATCGGCGTTGGCCATCCTTATCGCCCCCTCGGCGGCGAAGGGGAGGGTCACCACTGCGATCGTGAGAGCGCCCAGCTCCCTTGCCACCTCGGCGACGACCGGAGCGGCCCCGGTCCCCGTCCCGCCGCCTAGACCGCAGGTGATGAAGACCATGTCAGCCCCCTCCACAGCGGCCCTGATATCGTCGATGCTCTCCCTTGCCGCCTCCTCGCCGATGGATGGAAGGCTTCCCGCCCCAAGCCCCCGAGTGGTGCGCCGCCCGATGAGGACACGCCTGTCCGCGTTTATGTGAAGGAGGTGCTGAGCGTCGGTATTCATGGCGAAGAGCTCAGCGCCCTCGATACCGGTCTCGGCGAGCCTCTCGATGGTGTTGGACCCCCCGCCGCCGCAGCCGACCACCCTGATAACCGTCGTGAGCTGTTCCAGAATCGCGACGAGATCATCGTCCCTACCCTTGGCTCTCGACAGAGCTTGCCGGATATCGAGATCCTCGTCGTCCTCCTCGGCTCTTGACGGAGTTGTCCGGCCCTCGAGCTCAGCTCTGTTAAGAGCCTCATCTATAATCGACTTCACGTCCATCACCTGGGCTATCTTCGAGTCTGATCTAGCAGCTTATTGGTATATGGATTTTTTCATAGTTGCCTTGGAATGGATCTCGAAAGCGCCGCTCCGAAGGCCATGTTGTTACTTCAAGATATAATATTCTTACTGCATCACAATATAAGAGGCAGCACCACCGCTGCCTCTCGTCCATCTTTGCCACGTCATCCCTCTGATGTCTTTCCATCAACCTCCTTTCTGGTCTCGTTCAGGGTGCTGACCATCGCCCCGAACCCGAGGCTCACCGATATCAGCTCAATTACAGATCCAGCATAGGGTATGTGGAACAGGACGCTCAAGACCAAGTAGCCCAAGACGAAGGCCGGAACGTCTCCCAGGGTCCGGTTCAAGGAGGTGGCGATCCATCTTCCCAGGCTGAAGGAGACGAAGAGGTTTGCAATCAACAGGGCCGCGACAAAGAGCGCCAAGAGGAGGAGTCCCAGGGGGATGCCCACTACGCTGATCATCGAGATGACGATCAGGACCATCGCGGCGACGATCAGCCCAAAGCCGAGGAGGGCCTTTACTGCTGGGGATCTATTCATATCCTGATCGACGGCGAAAACCCCTCTCGGAAAGAGTTTCAGGATCAAGATGCCGACGATGAGAAAGCCCAGGATTATGAGGATGCTGAAGGTCGAGATGAAGGCCTCAGACTTCTTTTCAGCATTTTCCTTCTCCCACATCGTGTACTTGACGTCTCCCGCTGTTCCTGCGTTCTCGAAGCTCTCGGCGTTGACCCATAAGGTGCCTGTCACGTTCCCGCCGTTGTAGACGTTGCCGCCAGAGATGGCGACGTCTCGTCCTATATCCGAAGAGGAGAGGATCCTCACCGTCCCCCCGGCCATCACCACGTTCCTCTCGACGTCGCCTCGGAGGTCGATCGTCCCTCCGGCGGCCACGATCTTTCCGCCTACGTCGGAGTTGATCTCGATGTTGCCCCCAAGGACTATCAGGTCTTCCTTGATGGGGGCGTCTATCGATACAGTCCCCCCGGCTATGACAGCGCTATCCACCGGAGCGTTGACGTAAACGACGTCTCCTCCCGCGAAGAGGTCGTCTTCCACCGGGGAGTCGATGGAGACCAGATCATCTGCCATATATACCAGGGCACCTGCAGGCGGAGATAGGGCCAAGGTCGCCATCAAAAATAGGCCGAATAACCATCTCGTATGGATCACCTTTCTTAAATATAGATCTTATAGAATAAGTACATTGAGGATTGGCACCTAAATAACCTCCGATATTTGTTGGGTGTTTAGGAATCCTGGAGTTTGTTACGCAGAATACCGTACCTTAAATGGATCTCTTGAAATGATCTATTCACATATTCATCACCCGCTCTGCCGCCTCCCGGTGATCGTGAACGACGTCGGGCACCGACCCGATATGAGGTACCTCTCCGTCAGCCGCGTACCCACAGGCGGCGTCAACCAGGGTGTCGGCCTCCCGCCCAACTATATGTTTCAGCTGGTTTTATTAATCTACATTAATACATCCCGGCGGCGCCGAAGGCCCAGCAGGCCGGGAATCCGTCGCCCATCGACCAGGACCACGAGATATCCGCCCGGTCGGCGCTGGCCCCGGTGCTGGCCGGGATCGAACGCCTGGGGTCCGCCGGGGTGGCGAGCCGATGGAGACGCTGGCCGCCGATTTCGCGCCCAGGAAACGTCGCCCGAAAACCGGGCGTGCAGGATCGGAGCCAGGTCCCCGGCGTCATCTCCATCGCATTCCGATGAGGTCCAGGAGATCGAGATGGCCCAAAAACGAATGCCGCCCTCACTATCGTGGGATCGCCATCCTGCATTGTGCAGAGTGGGCGGGCGGCGTTAACCAAGGCGTCGGCTTCCCGCCATATATTTTTCAGCACGTTTTATTCATCGAATTTAATACCGCCCGGCGGCGCCGACGGCCCTTCAGGCCGAGAATCCGCCGCCAATCGGCCAGGACCACGAGGTATCCGCCCGCCCGGTCGGCGCAGGCCTCGGTGCAGGCCGAGATCGACCGCATGGGGTCCGCTGGGGCGATGAGCCGAGGGAGGGGCTGGCCGCCGATCTCGCGCCCAGGAAACGCCGTCCGAAAAACGGGCGTGCAGGATCGGGTTCAGGTTCCCTACATTATGGGTCACCATCTCGCTGATGAGGTCCCTAGAATCGAAATGTATTCACGATTCTGTACCAAGAATCTCTCTTCTTTTTTGGGCGTCAGACAGTTCTGATATTAGAAATTTCACCCATTCTTCTGTATACACATAATCGTTATGTGCAGCATCATAATGGCAATATCTTGTATCAGTTTTCTCTGGATTTTCACTTCCATGTTCCGGTCGAATTCCATAATATTTCCAGCATTGTGCATGTTTAAAACTCGCATCAAATTTTGGTATGTTTAGAGTCTTTTTGATCCTCTCAGCTACTTCACCCGGCTTTAATTTTCCTGGGTTTACAACAGGTACTTGTTTTTCTTTTATAATCGCTGTTATTCTTTTATATTCCTTCATTTCTTCCGGCTTACTTTGGTCATAAGGGACAAACTCTATTGCTAAATCTGATGATGATTTCCGATTTCCTATTTTTGGGATTAAGAATACTTTAAAGCTGTATTCTGGGTTATCCCATACAACATCATCTAATGAATTTCTAAATGTGTCTACATACTCTTTGATCGTTAGATATTCTCTAGATTGAATCTCTTTTAAAACTTGATTTCGCCAATTTGGGTTAATAGATACCAACTGAAGGGGTATTGCTAACGATTCGTTTAGACTAAAACCCTGACCAAACTCTTGCGTGATTAGCTTTTCATAATTAAGCAATAATGCTTGGCATTCACCGCAGATTTCCAAATCTAATGCTGGTAAGAACTTGTGTTCTATTTGGTTCCTAAGACCTACAAAGAATTTTAAATTCTCTCTCGATGGAGGATTTTGTTCTTTGAAGTATTCTTTTACGCATTTACTTATATCCCATGCCTTTTTTTCGCCATCCACATAATAATATCTATTTGAATTCGGCTTCTTATAATGATACTTTATACCATCTCTCTCAAATATTGCAAGGAATAACGAAGTCCAAGCAATATTCATCATGACAATAAAGCCATAAGACCTAAACTTAGTGGATGGTTTATTATAAATATCTACAGCTAATATTGCGGAGTCTCGTGATTTTGTTAATAATTCTCTTACTTTCTTTGGCAATCTTGGCATATGTGTAACAGGTATAAAAAAAACACTTAGACCTATTTCTGGTTTTCGCTCCACCTCCCATCAGTGCCGAACTTCAGCCCAAAATTCTACATCCCCGTCACCCGCTCCGCCGCCTCCCGGAGGTCGTGGACGACGTCCGGCCCCGACTCCATCCGGTCCCGGTCGAGGTAGAGGGCGAAGAGCCCCGCCTCCTTTGGGACCTCGTAGTCGAAGTAGCGGTGGTCGCCGATGTGCATCACCTCTTC
>Ga0116164_10002079_pt1 | contig 14575 bp, 14 predicted proteins | sample AD_UKC109_MetaG_FD_89888 | JGI IMG/M metagenome (GOLD analysis project Ga0116164, IMG submission 89888) | Active sludge microbial communities of municipal wastewater-treating anaerobic digesters from Hong Kong - AD_UKC109_MetaG | ecosystem: Engineered > Bioreactor > Anaerobic > Digestate... | reverse complement strand
GATGATCGCGTTTTGCACCAGCTCGTTTTTCGCGGGCATCGGCGGCGCGCTGCTGGCGATGTACGCAAATTCCGTGCAGGCCAAGAGCTTTACCTCCATGATGACCTACGAAATCCTGCTGATCGTCGTCATCGGCGGCATCGGCTCCATCACGGGCAGCGTGTTGAGCTCCTTCGTGTTCGTCGCCGCCTCGGAATGGTGGCTGCGCTTTCTGGACCAGCAGCAGGTATGGAACGGGTGGAAGGTGCCGCTGCTGCGCAACGGGTTCCGCCTCGTGGTGTTTTCCATTATTATCATGATCGTTGTGCTGTTCTTCCGGCAGGGCGTGATGGGGGATAAGGAATTGCCGGATCTGCTGCGAAAGCGCGCGGCCAAGGCCTCCCGGAAAGGGGGGAAGAGGGCGTGAGTGAGAACGTGCTGCATCTGGAGAACGTGACGATGCAATTCGGCGGCGTGGTCGCCGTGAGCGACGCGAACATGGACGTCAATCAGGGCGAGATCGTAGCGCTGATCGGTCCCAACGGCGCGGGAAAGACGACGGCCTTCAACGTGATCACCGGCGTGTACGCGCCCACCAACGGGCGCGTGAGCCTGCGCGGCAGGGTGATCGCGGAGGATCATCCGCGCGGAAAAATGAAAAAGCTCTATGCAGCTGGCCATGTGGGGGAGTACAAAGACACGGTCAGCAATACGCCCGATAAAATTACAAAAATGGGTATGGCGCGCACGTTTCAGAATATCCGCCTGTTCAAGAGCATGACGGTGTTTGAAAACGTGCTGGTTGCCAAGCATATGAACACGAAATCCGGGCTGTTCACCGCGGCGCTGCACCTGAACTACAAGGAAGAAGCGGAGATGCGCGAGCAGACCGCGGCGGTGCTGGAAATTGTCGGCCTGAGCGGCGTGCGCGACGAGCTGGCCGCCTCCCTGCCGTATGGCAAGCAGCGGCGGCTGGAAATTGCCCGGGCGTTGGCGACCAATCCCTCGGTGCTGCTGCTGGACGAACCGGCCGCGGGCATGAACCCGCAGGAAACGGAGGACCTGAGCGCCTTCATCCGGCAGATCAAGGAACGCTTCGGCCTGACGGTGTTTTTAATCGAACATGACATGAACCTCGTGATGGATATTTCCGACCGCATCTATGTGCTCAATTTCGGCAAGCTGATTGCCGAGGGCACGCCCGCAGAAATTCAAAACAATCCGGATGTCATCACAGCCTATCTGGGGGTGACGGAAGAATGAGCCTGCTGGAAGTCAAGGATCTGAGTGTCAGCTACGGCGGCATCGAGGCGCTGCGGGGCGTGAGCTTTACCGTGGAAGAGGGACAGATCGTTACGCTGATCGGCGCCAACGGAGCGGGGAAATCCACCACGCTTCGCACTATCTGCGGGATTGTGCGCGCCAAGAGCGGGTCCGTAACGTTTGAGGGAAAAAGTATTCTGGGGTTGGATACGCAAAAGATCGTGCAGCGCGGCATCGCCATGGTGCCGGAGGGCCGGCGCGTGTTCCCCAACCTTACGGTGCTGGAAAACCTGAAAATCGGGGCGTATCTGCGCAAGGACGAGGATCGCATCAAGAACGATCTGGAGCATGTATACAGCCTGTTTCCCCGGCTCCAGGAGCGTACGTGGCAGCTGGCCGGAACGCTTTCAGGCGGCGAGCAGCAGATGCTGGCCGTCGGCCGCGCGCTGATGGGGCGCCCGAAGCTGCTGATGATGGACGAGCCCTCGCTTGGGCTTGCGCCGCTGGTGGTCAAGGCGATTTTCGATACGATCCTCCAGCTCAGCGCGCAGGGGATTACTATTTTGCTGATCGAGCAGAACGCCAACGCAGCGCTGCGCGCCGCGCATTACGGCTACGTGCTGCAAACGGGCACGATCATTTTGCAGGACACGGGTGAAAAGCTGCTGAAAAACCGGAGCGTGCAGGAAGCCTATCTGGGACGGAAGAGCAAATAATCCGCGCGTCCGGCGCTTGAGGGCCGGCGTACGTCGGGTTTTGATTTGGCATAGCGGATACGACCGGATCCGCTGTTTGCCATACGTATCGGGATCGGAATGCATAATTTGATTGAATACAATACTCGAAAAAAGCAAAATACAAACAAATAACGATTGTAAAAACTTTGAAACTACTTTATAATGACAGAATACAAAGGGGTATAAGAACCTTGTATTCCTATACCCTTTTGACGTATTCATACCGTTGAAGATAGCGGTGAAAAAATTATTGGAGGCGAATCAGATGTCTGAAAAGAAAAAGAAAGGGCTCTCTACTAAAACGATTCTTATCATTATCGCGATAGTGGTCGTTGTCGCAGTTGCCGTGTGGGCAATTCTTACTTTCGCAGTACCCAAGAAGGAAGAAGGGGCGATCAAGATCGGTCATATTGCTCCGATGACCGGCGCAATTGCCGCTTACGGTACGGCTGTGGACAATGGTGTTAATCTGGCTGTGAGCGAGATCAACGAGGCAGGCGGCATTCTTGGCAGATCTGCCGAAGTAATCCTCAAGGACAACCAGTTTGACGTTGCCGAAACTGTCAGCGCGTTCAATGCGCTGCTGAGCGAGGATGTCGTCGCCATCATCGGCGCCGTTGCGTCCAGCCGTACTTCGGCAATCACCAGCCTGGCCAACGACGAAGGCGTCGTATTGATCACCGCCACTTCGACGGCCGATACCATCACCACCGAGGACGACTATGTGTTCCGCGCCTGCTTCAAGGACAGCTTCTAGGGTGAAATGTGCGCGGCGTTTGCGGCAGCGCAGGGCTGGACTAAAGCCGCCATCCTGTATGCGACGGGCGATACGTATTCCTCCGGTCTGCGTGACGCGTTCGTAGCGGCGGCCCCGGATTACGGTATTGAAATCGTAGCCGAGCAGTCCACCTCCGATACCATGGCTGTGGACTTCTCCTCGCAGATGGCAACCATCGCGGCGTCCGGCGCGCAAGTGCTGTTCGCTCCGTACTACTATGACACGGTCGGCCCCAAAATCATCCCGCAGGCGCGTGAAGCCGGTTATGACGGCGCGATCATCGGCGCGGATGGATTTGACGGCACGCAGGACTATGCGGTCGGCGATCTGGCGACCTATCACGACGTGTACTTCACCAACCACTATTCTCCGGAAGATCCTTCCGAGAAGGTGCAGACATTCATTGCCAACTACACCGCAGCGTATGGCGCAGAATCGCTCAACGCACTGGCTGCACTCGCGTATGACGCAACGTACATGGTCGCCCAGGCGATTGAAACCGCCGGCTCCACCGACCGCGCTGCAATCCGCGAAGCCATGGTCGGCATGCACTTTGTCGGAGTCACCGGCGACATGACGCTGGATGAGACCGGAACACCCGCGAAATCCGTTGCAATCCTGACCTTCGAGGAGCAGGACGGCAAGCTGGTACAGAAGTTCGTAACTTCGCAGAACTAATCATCACATCGTTCCATCATTTGGTGTGCGAAAGCGCCTTAAGGCGCTTTCGCACACCGTAAAAGTAAGAAGGGCTTGATCACTGATGACAGATTTTCTGCAGCAGGTCATCATAGGCTTACGCATCGGCAGCGTGTATGCGCTCATCGCGCTGGGCTATACCATGGTCTACGGCATTATCCGTATGATCAACTTTGCGCACGGCGAGTTCATCATGGTTGGCGGCTACACGTTGTTTTTCACCATTCCGGTCCTCATGAACTGGGGACTGCCGGCGTGGACAAGCGTATTTGCGGCCGTCGTCGTTTGTGCGGTGGTCGGTATTTTGGCCGAACTGCTTGCTTATCGACCGGTTCGTAAAAAGGGCAACCGCATGACGGCGCTGATCACCGCAATCGGCGTAAGCTTGCTTTTACAGAACCTTGCGCAGGCGATTCCGTTTATTGGGCCGAACCCGAAAGCGATTACGCAGGATATTTTCCAATCGGGAACGATTGACCTTTTGGGTGTAACCACGAACCGGACCGCAATCTTTACGATCGTAATCGCAGCCTTTGTTATGGTTGGGCTGCAGTTATTTATTCACAAAACAAAGCTTGGCCGCGCCATGCGCGCGGTTTCCGAAAACAAGGCGGCGTCAACGCTCGTAGGCATCAACGTCAACCAGACGATTGTCGTCACCTTTGCGATCGGCGCCGGACTTGCGGCCGTCGGCGCGCTGATGTACTGTGCGCAGTACCGGGCCGTGATGACAACCATGGGATCGCTGCTGGGCCTGAAGGCGTTCGTTGCGGCGGTTCTCGGCGGCATCGGGCTTATTCCGGGCGCGATGCTCGGCGGTATATTAATTGGGTTGATCGAAGCGCTGATCACGGCATATATCAGCTCCTCGCTGGCCAATGCCCTTGTGTTTGTGGTGCTCATCATTGTGCTGCTGGTAAAGCCGGCGGGCATCATGGGCAAGAATGTGGGTGAAAAAGTATGACCGATTTACGAAAAAAATCAACCAGAGGCGTTATCGTCAACGTAGCCGCCATCGCGCTGTTGATACTCATCGTTTTTATGATGTCCGCTACGATGAGCGATAACAATTACAGACGCAAACTTGTGCCGATACTCTGGCACTTATGTATATTTGTTCTGCTGGGCACCTCGCTGAACCTGACCATGGGCTTTTTGGGAGAGCTTGCGCTGGGACATATGGGCTTTATGGGTATCGGCGCATACGCCGCTGCGCTTTCCTCGTTGGCGCTGGAACGTGCGGGGCTCTTTTCGGCCAACACGGCTCCGCCTTTGCAATTGATACTCGTGATGCTTGCCTGCTGTCTATTCGGCGCGCTGCTGGCGGCGATATGCAGCCTGCTGCTCGGTATACCCGCGCTGCGCTTGCGCGGCGATTATCTGGCGATCGTGACGCTCGGTTTTGGCCTGATCATTGAAAACGTGATCGCGAACCTTCCCTTTGCGGGCGGCAGCGGACTGGCGGAAGGCACGGCGAGCTCCGCGCTGTATGAAAACGGATTGGGGATTAAATCCGCGCTGCAGGCGCAGTACGTCTATTTCCCGATTATCATCACGGTCATCTGCGTCGCGTTTATGTTCATGTTCATCACGTCCAAGTACGGCCGTGCGATTAAATCCATCCGTGAGGATGAAATCGCGGCGAATGCTTCCGGCGTGAATGCGACGTATTATAAGATCCTGACATTCACCATCTCGGCGTTTTTCGCGGGACTGGCGGGCGGACTGTACGCCATCTGCACCTCGACGCTGACAACGGCTTCCTTTACGTTTGCGAGCTCGTCCATCTGGAATTCCACGTTCATCGTCGTACTGGTTGTACTGGGCGGCATGGGATCGCTTACGGGTTCGATTATCGCGGCGGTCGGAATGTACATGCTGAATTATGAAATCAAAAACGGCGCATGGGTTGCGGCAATGCCGGGTTTCCTGCAAAGCCTGTTTGCTTTCCCGATGCTGATTTACGCGCTGGTGCTGACGGCGGTCATCATGTTCAAGCCGTTTGGCATGCTGGGCACGTATGAGTTTTCATTGCGCAAACTCCTGTTTAAAAAGACCGAACAGGAAATCGGGGGTGATGCGAAATGAGCGATCGGGAAGTGATCTTGAAAACCCAAAACCTGGGGATCGCGTTCGGCGGACTGAAAGCTGTCAATGATTTCAATATCGAAATCTGCCAGGGCGAGCTGGTTGGGTTGATCGGCCCGAACGGTTCGGGAAAAACGACGGTATTCAACATGCTGACGGGCGTATATGTGCCGACCGAAGGCGAAGTATTTCTGCAGGGCAAACGCATTACGGGCATGAAAACCCATCGAATCGTAGCGCAGGGGGTCGCCCGTACCTTTCAGAATATCCGCTTGTTCTCGGATATGTCCGTGATTGACAATGTAAAGATCGCGTTTACCAAGGATATCAAGTACAATCTGATCGATACGATGTTTCGCACGCCGAAGTATTTTCGCGTTGAGCAGGGCGTGACGGACAAGGCGATGGAATGCCTCAGAATCGTACACCTGGATGACAAATTGAATTACAAGGCCAGCAGCCTGCCGTACGGTCAGCAGCGCAAGCTGGAGATTGCCAGAGCGCTTGCGACGGATATGAAGCTGCTGCTGCTGGACGAACCCGCCGCCGGTATGAACCCGACGGAGACGGCGGAGCTGGTCGGCTGTATCGAAGACATCCGCAAGAAATTCAACATCGCCATTCTGCTGATCGAGCACGATATGAGCCTTGTAATGAAGATTTGCGAGCGTATTCAGGTGATCAACTTCGGCAATACGATCGCGCATGGTTTTCCCAATGAGATTGCCCATAATCCGGATGTGATTGAGGCATACCTCGGAGAGGAGGCCGTTGAGAATGCTTAAGATTGAAGATCTTGTCGTCAACTACGGCGCTATTCAGGCACTGCGGGGAATCTCGCTGGAGGTCAACCAGGGTGAAATCGTATCGCTGATCGGCGCAAACGGCGCGGGCAAAACCACCACGCTGCATGCGATCACCGGACTAACCCCGATCAAATCGGGCAAGGTGCAGTATCTGGATAAGGATTTGCGCAAGGTGGTTGCAAGCAATATCGTCATGCTCGGTCTGGCGCACGTGCCGGAAGGCCGCCAGGTGTTTACCCGCATGAGCGTGATGGAAAATCTGCTCATGGGCGCTTATACCCGCAAGGATCACACCGGTATCCAAAAGGACCTGAAGCTGGTGTACAGACATTTTCCGCGGTTGGAGGAGCGCGCCAAACAAACCGCCGGAACGCTGTCAGGCGGCGAGCAGCAGATGTTGGCGATGGGCAGGGCGATGATGTCCGCGCCCAAGCTGATCGTGATGGACGAGCCGTCAATGGGTCTGTCACCGATCCTCGTCAAAGAGGTGTTCACCATCATCGAAGAGATGCAAAAAGAGGGCATTACGATTTTGCTGGTGGAGCAGAACGCAAAAATGGCGCTGTCCATTGCGGACCGCGCATATGTGTTGGAAAACGGCATGATTTCGATGTCCGGAACCGCGAAGGATTTGCTGGACGATGAAAACGTCCGCAGAGCTTATCTGGGCGCTTAGTCGGATTCAAGGATTGTCAGCGCTGCCTGTTTCGCCGCCTTCATGGCGGTAGGGAGGGGCAGCGCTTTCAGTTGCGCAGAATCGGCCAGCAGCGCGTCATGCTCGCGCAAAAACGCAGAGTCAGGATCTTTCAGAAGCTCGAAATGCAGGATGCGCATTTCCCAGATGCGATGGGTGAATACGTGGCGCGCGCCGCCCAGATCGGCGAGAAACCGAAGGCTGAGCCCGCGCTCCGCCCAGTAGTCCAGCGCGCTCTGCGGATCGGTCAGCTCCTCCGAAAGCCCGAATACATACAGATTGTGCAGCAGGCGTTCCTTGCGCTTGAACAGCAGGATCGTATGCTGAAACGTCATCAGGCACACCGCGACATCGACTGTCCGCGGCGGTTTTTTTGGCTCCGTCATGGGCAGGGCTTCCGCGTCGCCTGCGGCGTACGCATCGCAAAGCAGCCGCAGCGGGCAGGCTTCACAGCGCGGCGCGCGGGGAATGCATACGGTCGCGCCAAGCTCCATCAGCGCCTGGTTGAATTCCGACGCTTTTCCCTCCGGAATGGCCCCTGTAAGCGTATCGCGGATTTCGCGGATGACGGCGGGCCGGTTGACGTTTTCCCGAATGCCGAACAAACGGGAGGCGACGCGCTTTACGTTGCCGTCGATGGCGGGCACCGCTTCGCCGAAAGCGATGCTGGCGATGGCACCGGCGGTATAATCGCCGATTCCCGGCAGCTTCCGAAGCTCCGCGTAGGATGCCGGAAACAGGCCGGACAGCGATCCGGAGACGATTTTTGCGGCTTGGTGCAGGTTGCGCGCGCGGCTGTAATAGCCAAGCCCTTCCCAGGCTTTCAGCACGGCCTGCTCAGGCGCGTCAGCCAGCGCGCGCACCGTGGGAAACGCGTGCAGAAAGCGGCGGTAATATGCGATCACCGCTTCCACGCGCGTTTGCTGGAGCATAATCTCTGAAATCCACACGGCATACGGATCGCGGGTACGCCGCCAGGGCAGATCGCGTTTTGCCTGATTATACCAGCGGATCAGCACGGACGCCCATCCGTTTTGACGCATATTTGCGTTCATCTCCTCGTTCAGGGTACACGGCACAGACAGCCGGTATTGAAATTGTATCATGAAAAGCGTCTCGTGACACGGAAAACGATATTGTACAATATGCACAAATATTGGATGCGAATTTTGAATTAAATCACAGTTGCGAAAAAGCCTGAAATGGCGTAAACTAACAGTGCTGTTAGCACTCGATCATGTTGAGTGCTAACAACGACCGTGAAATATGAAGGATAGGGAGGCACTATCATGAAGGTAAAACCCTTGGGCGACCGTGTCGTCATTAAAAATCTGGAAATGGAAGAGACCACCAAAGGCGGCATTCTTTTAACCAGCTCCGCCAAGGAAAAGCCCCAGATGGCCGAGGTCATCGCCGTGGGTCCCGGCGGCTTGGTAGACGGCAAGGAAGTCAAAATGATCGTCCAGCCAGGGCAAAAGGTGATCTACTCCAAGTACGCCGGCACCGAAGTAAAGCTGGACGACGAGGAGATCATCATTGTGCGCCAGAGCGATATTCTGGCAACCGTGGAATAACGCTGGGAACAACTGAAGGAGGAAGTTCAAATGGCAAAACAACTGAAATATGGCGAAGAGGCACGCCGTGCGCTGCAGAAAGGCGTGGATGCCCTGGCCGATACCGTCAAAATTACGCTGGGTCCCAAGGGCCGCAACGTAGTGCTCGATAAGAAATACGGCTCTCCGCTCATTACCAACGACGGCGTAACCATCGCCAAGGAAATCGAGCTGGAAGACGCCTTTGAAAACATGGGCGCGCAGCTGGTGAAGGAAGTCGCAACCAAGACCAACGACGTAGCGGGCGACGGTACCACCACCGCAACGCTGCTGGCGCAGGCGATCGTGCGCGAGGGGCTGCGCAACCTGGCCGCGGGCGCAAACCCCATGGTGCTGAAGCGCGGCCTGGAAGCCGCCGTAGACAAGGCCGTGGAAGGCCTGCGCGACCTAAGCAAACCAATTTCCTCCAAGCAGGAAATCACGCAGGTTGCAAGCATTTCGGCGTCCGATGAAACCATCGGCGAACTGATTTCCGAAGCGATGGAAGTCGTCGGCAATGACGGCGTTATCACCGTGGAAGAATCCAAGACCATGAAAACCGAGCTGTCCACCGTGGAAGGCATGCAGTTCGACCGCGGCTATGCCAGCGCTTACATGGTAACCGATCCCGATAAGATGGAAGCGGTGCTGGAAAACCCGATGATCCTGATTACCGACAAGAAGATTTCCAACATTCAGGAGATCCTGCCGGTGCTGGAGCAGGTTGTGCAGGCGGGCAAGAAGATGCTCATCATCGCCGAGGACGTGGAAGGCGAAGCGCTGGCTACGCTGGTGCTCAACAAGCTGCGCGGCACGTTTAACTGCGTCGCCGTCAAGGCGCCCGGTTTCGGCGACCGCCGCAAGGATATGCTGCGCGACATCGCCATTTTGACCGGCGGTCAGGTTGTGACCGACGAGCTGGGTCTGCAGCTGAAGGAAACCACCATGGATATGCTGGGCGAAGCCCGTCAGGTGAAGGTGGACAAGGAAAATACCACCATCATCGAGGGCGCAGGCGAGAAGAGCGAGATCAACGCCCGCGTATCGCAGATCCGCAAGCAGATTGAAGACACCACCAGCGATTATGATCGTGAGAAGCTGCAGGAACGCCTGGCGAAGCTCGCCGGCGGCGTGGCTGTGATCGCGGTCGGCGCGGCTACCGAGGTGGAAATGAAGGAGCGCAAGCTCCGTATCGAAGACGCGCTGGCAGCGACCCGCGCGGCAGTCGAAGAGGGTATCGTACCCGGCGGCGGCATCGCGCTGATCAATGTGCTGGGCTCCGTCAAGAGCGAACTGAAAAAGTTTGACGGCGACGCAAAAACAGGCGTGAACATCATCCTGCGCGCGCTGGAAGAGCCGCTGCGCCAGATCGCCGAGAACGCAGGCATCGACGGCAGCGTGATCGTAGAGAAGATCAAGAACAGCAACAAGAAGGGCTACGGCTTCGATGCCCTCAAGAACGAGTACGTGGATATGGTCCAGCGCGGTATTATCGACCCGACAAAGGTCACCCGCTACGCGCTGCAGAACGCCGCGAGCATCGCCGCGATGATCCTGACCACCGAAAGCCTCGTGACCGATATTCCCGCGCCGGAACCCCCGATGCCTGCCGGCGGCGGCGGCGGCATGGGCGGAATGGGCGGAATGTATTAGGAATATGTAAGGGAAACGCTGGGTAAATCGTCCGCACGCTGGCGGGTCATATTTCCGCCATCTTGGGCCCGCGAAGCCCTCGACGTAGCTCTGCTACTGCTTCGGGCTTTGCGAACCCAACCTGACGAAAATCTAACTCACCATCGCACAAACGCTTTACCCATCGTTTCCCTTGGGTAGACTATGGCAAACAAAAAGGATTGGGACGAATGTTCCGGTCTTTTTTGTATGGAAAAAGGAACAGATAACAGAGAGATAGAATACATTGCAAAACAAAATTGGTAGAGTAAAAGGATAAGAATTGATGAAGAGTAATACGAAGGTACTTCTGGATGATGCGCAGGTTGCCGCCCTGTGTGCGGCGGCGGGATTTGAGAAGGCGGAACATATTCATGCGCTTGGAGCGGGGGAGTTCAACGCCGTATACGCCTTTGATTCGGGGGAAGAGGGGTATGCGCTGAAGATCGCGCCGGACAGCCGCCGGCCGGTGATGACCTATGAGCGCGATATGATGCGCTCCGAGGTATTCTGGTACGAGCAAATCCGCACGCATACCGATATCCGGGTGCCGGAGGTCGTGCATACGGATTTTTCACGCGCGCTGCTGCCGTCGGAGTTTTTCATTATGCGGCGGATACCGGGCAGGCAGATGAACGAGATGGATTTCAAGCCCGGAGAGAGGGAAGCAGCGGTCGCGACGCTGCCGCGGATGGCCGCGCAAATCCACCGAATCCGCCATGAAGGGTACGGGTATCCGCAATGTGGATTTTACGATTCGTGGGACCGGGCGCTTGCGGCGATGACGGAGGCGATCGTCCGCGACGCGCAGGCGATGAACCAAGCCTGCGTTAACGGCGAAAGGATACTGGACAGGATCGCGAAGCACCGCGGCGTGCTGGAACGCGCGGAGTGCCGCATGGTGAATTTCGATCTGTGGGAGTCCAACATTCTGTGCGAGCGGAAGCATGACGGGATTCAATACGTCTGGATTGATCCCGAACGGAGTTTCTGGGGCGATCCGGTAATGGATTTTATCTGCTTTGAACCCGACAAACCGCTGCGCAGCAAACGGGCGAGCCTGGACGCCTATAACCGGGCTGCGGAACGGCAGGTGACGGCAGACCGCGAGACAGAGATTCGGTTCGCGTTCGCGCAGGCGTATCTGGGGCTGATCATGGAGGTGGAACGGTATTATCGCTATCAGCCCGATGACGAGGGATGGCAGCGCAACGACGCCGTATACGGGCAACTGCTGGCCGGCGCGTTTGCCTGCCTGGAGGACGGTTGACTGCGCCTGCGTGGAACCGCGGCGGTCAATCGTACGGGCGCGATGCAGAATATGGTTGTGTTTGGAAATTATCTTGCATTTTCCCGGGAGTTATGTATAATAAAAGGGTAGAGTCCCGATTGGACGGGGCAAAGTAGGATGGAAGGGTGTTTTTTTTATGAAATTTGTAGTTCTGGGCGCCTATGTATTGATGATGATCGTCGTCATCGCGTTCACTGCGAAGAAGAACCTGTCGCTCGACGGCTTCCTGCTGGGCGGCAGAAAGGTTGGTTCCTGGATGAGTGCGCTCAGCTATGGGGCCAGCTATTTTTCTGCCGTTATCATCGTCGGGTATGCCGGTTCCATCGGCTGGACGGTCGGAACCGCTGCCGTATGGGCGGGTATCGGCAACGCGGTGATCGGAAGCTTTCTGGCCTGGAAGCTGCTGGCAAAGCCCACGCGTGTGATGGGCGAGCGGCTGGATGTGAAAACGCTGCCGAGCTTCTTTGAAAAGCGCTACAATTCCACGGTGCTCAAGGTCATCGCCAGCCTGATCATCTTCGTGTTCCTCATTCCCTATAGCGCGAGCGTGTATAAAGGCCTTGGCAACATGTTCGTAATGGCGTTCGGCTTCGATTATACCTGGACCGTGGTCGGTATCGCGCTGCTTGCGTCGGTCTACCTGTTTGCGGGCGGGTACAAGGCGACCGCAATCACCGATTTTGTTCAGGGCATTATCATGATCGGCGGCGTAACCGCCATTATCGTCTATATCCTCAAGGCCGCGGGCGGCATAACGGAGGGCCTGAATCTGCTGGGCACCCCGGAGATCGGCGGCGCCGGATTCAATACGCTCTGGCCGCCGGTGAAGCAGGTTTGGTTCTTCTCAATCGTCATCCTGACGTCGCTGGGCGTGCTGGGCATGCCGCAGATGATCCACAAGTTTTTCGCCATCAAGGATACGGCGAGCATCAAACGCGCTACGGTGATCTCTACGGTGTTTGCGTTCGTGATTGCCGGCGGCGTGTATTTCGCGGGCAGCTTCGGCCGCGTGATTATCTCCAAAATCCTTGGCGAGGGCGGCTCGCTGTCGGGCTTCATCAGCGAAAAGGGCGTGGATATGATCATGCCCACCATTCTTTCCGATACCACGGTGGTGATGATTCCGGAAATCATGCTCGGCATTTTCGTGGTGGTGCTGCTTTCCGCGAGCATCTCCACGCTGACGGCGCTGGTGCTCTCGTCCTCTTCGGTGATTACGCTGGACCTGATCGGTACCGTTGCGCCGAAGATGAAGAAGGAAACGAGCGTATGGATTATGCGCGTGCTGTGCATCGTGTTCGTTATTTTCTCGTTGGTGATCAACTTCCTGATGCAGAATACCTCGATCGTTTCGCTGATGTCGCTAAGCTGGGGCACGATCGCGGGCGCGTTCCTGGCACCGTTCCTCTACGGGCTGCTCTGGCGCGGCGTAACCAAGATCGGTGCGTATACGGGCGTGATCTGCGGGGCGCTGATCTCGCTGCTTCCGCCGCTGATCACCGGGAACATGGGTGTTTCTCCCATCAGCGGCGCCGCCGCGATGCTGGCCGGGCTGGTCATCGTGCCCGTCGTCAGCGTTCTCACCAAGAAATCCGCGTTCTCTCCCGAGCATATCGCCATGATCTTCGACGAGCAATAAGCGACGAAGAACATATCGTTTATCGCGAACGCCCCGCAGAATATGCGGGGCGTTTGCGGTGTAAGAAACGGTTTTCTGTTTTTATTTCTGCTTCAGCGCTTCGATCAGCCACGGGAGCACCTCTTCAAAATGCACGCCGTAGCGCAGCGGCTCGGTGCCCCGCAGGGTGAGGCGGATGGCTTCGTGGGTACAGTCCAGCGCGGTGACGGCGGATTGATCCAGATCGAGGCCGTTGAGCAGACACGCGATCAGGAAGCTGGCGAATACGTCGCCCGTACCGTGAAACACGCCGTTATACTCCGGCTTATGAAGCAGATGAAACGCCCGGTTCGCCTTTTGGTACACGGCAATGCTCGTCATTCCTTCCTTCAGATGCACGTCCGTCATCACGACGCTCTGCGGGCCGAGGGCGGCAAGCTCGGAGGCGACGGTCTGCACGTAATCCTCGTTATAGCCGTGGGCAAGGTAGGGCCGGCCCAGCAGGAACGAGGCCTCGGTGAAATTCGGGAAAATCGTCTGCGCATTCTCGCAGAGCTTGCGCATCTGCGCGGGCATATCGGCGCTCATGTGCGAGTACAGCTTGCCGTGATCGGCAAAGGCCGGATCGACAAAGAGCTGCGTTTGGGGGCCGCACAGCATCTCCCGCATCTCCAGGATCAAAGCCGCCTGCTTCGCGGACGCAAGATAGCCGCTGTAAAAGGCGTCGAAATGCAGCCCCAGGGTCGCGATATGCCGCGCGATGGGCAGCAGCTGATCGGAAAGGTCCAGATGCGTATAGCCCGTAAATTCTCCCGTATGCGTGGACAGGAGCGCCGTGGGAATGATCGACGTATTGATGCCCGCCGCGGACAGGATGGGCAGCGCCACCGTCAGCGAACAGCGGCCAACGCAGGAGATATCGTGGATTGCCAGCGCGCGTTTTTGCATGTTAACCCTCTTCCATCGTAATGCTTTGCCCGGCAGTATGGGCCGTCCAGCACTTTTTCCATCGTTTGCGCAGCGTGCGGTGGGCTGCCGCCGCGGCATCCGCGTTTTCGAACGCGCCGAACACTGCCGATCCGCTGCCCGTCATCGTCGCGAAGACCGCGCCGCACGCGTCCAGCGCGGCGATGGCCTCGGCAATCTGCGGAGCCCGTGGCTCCAGCGCCTGCCGCAGCACGTTGCCTGCGGTTTTTTGCAGCGCGGCGAAATCGGAGCGGAGCAGCGCGGAAAGCGCCGTATCGGTGTCTGGATGCGAAACTTTTACAAGTTGATCGTACAGCGTAAAAACCTCTTTGGTGAACTGCGGCTTGCACGGCTGAAGGATAACAAGCGGCGTTTCCGGCAGCGGCGGCAGCG
>Ga0116164_10002076_pt1 | contig 14582 bp, 14 predicted proteins | sample AD_UKC109_MetaG_FD_89888 | JGI IMG/M metagenome (GOLD analysis project Ga0116164, IMG submission 89888) | Active sludge microbial communities of municipal wastewater-treating anaerobic digesters from Hong Kong - AD_UKC109_MetaG | ecosystem: Engineered > Bioreactor > Anaerobic > Digestate... | reverse complement strand
CGGTTCATTAACTACTATAACGGTGTCAAACCCCACAAAGGAATTGATGGATTGACCCCGGAGGAAAAACTGCTTGAATATTTTTACCCCGAAAAACTGTAAACAACGGTAGACTTTCTCACAGATTATCTTATAAAGCTCATTTTCTCTTTTTTCTCTTTTTCCGGCGGAATCACCGTTGAGGATTCTTTCATCATCATAATCCACGCCATGTTCTTGCCCAGCACGCGCATAATCTGTACCCCCTCGGTGTCCTTCGCTGCCTCACCGGGTGTGCTACCGTGGATGATATTCCAGTAGTTGGCTGTAGCTATGATCATTTCGGAATAATTCAGGTAGTGGTTCAGCCCGTCGAGCGTTGATGACCCGCCCGAACGGCGCACTGCCACGACAGCTGCGCCCACTTTATGGCGGAACCAATTCCCGTTCGCCCCGGACACATAAAACAGGCGGTCGAGAAAGCTTTTCATCGTACCAGCTATACCTGAGTAGTGAACCGGTGACCCTAGCACCAGGCCATCGGCAACCATTATTTTCGGCAGTTGATCGTTGAAATCGTCTCCGCTGATACTGCATTTGCCATCAAGGTTGTCGTAACATTTGAGGCAGCCCATACAACCGCGTACGTTCAAATGGCCGATCTGTAGTATTTCAAACTCAATGCCGGCCGCTTCCAGTTCGTTGCCTAGTACACGCAATGCGTGGTATGTATTACCTTTGCGTTTTGGGCTTCCGTTTAATGCGATCACTTTCACAGTATTTAATTTTCCTTTAATTTTGTTCATTAATTGGGTGCAGGCTACTAAACGTAATCTGGCATATTGGCTAATTTGCTACATTTGCACATAATTAACAAGGCATTTTTTTATGGTTATCATATATGAAGCTGAAATGTTGGTATAAAGTAACTATGCTCAATGGTCTATAACTACAAAACATGCAGCTCATTAAGAAATGCCATTCATAAAAGAGTATATCTCTGAAAAATCCAAAAAGTTCAGTTGCCGGAAGTAGATCTCAGGTAAAGTTTGTAAGCCATTGCTTTGCCCGTCGTGCGGCAAATCTCATATCATTCACCCGCTAATACTCGAAAGTGTATTATTGTCGTTCAGCAGTAATAGACGCGATCTCTCGCTTCAACCTTGGTTCCCACGGAGAATTGATTTGAGGATGTCAGGGCGGTTGGTGATGATACCGTCGACACCCTTTTCAATAAGAAGAACCATGGTATTACGTTCGTCGGGGGCCCACGCAAAGACCTGAAGACCAAGCTTGTGGGCTTCATTCATGAGATCATAGGTAACGTGCTTATAATAAGGCGCCCAGTACCGCCCCCCGGCTGCCTTAATCGCCTGCGGTATCGAACCGTTGAAATCATCGATATCAAGGCCGGCCATCCACGGGGAAGCTCCGGGTTGGCCTGCTTTGATATTGTTTAAACTTTGGCCTTCAAGAGAAACATAGACCGTTGGAATCTCCGGTGCAATTTTTTGAACATGAACCAGAGCACGCCAGCCAAATGAAAGAACGCGGGTTCGTCCGGCAAAATTTTGCTCGCGCAACAGTCGAACCAGCGCATCGGCGACAGCTTCGGGGGGTGGGGTCATGTCGGGTTTTTCCGGTGATGTCTTGATTTCAACCCAGAGCTGCGTTTCTGTATCATAACTTTTAAGCAGTGTAATGACTTCACGCAACGTTGGAATGCGCTCTCTATCTGCAGGTTGTTGCTCTGGATACCGGCGTGCATACTTGGTGTCGGGTTTGAGACGGCCGACATCGTACGCCCTCAGCTCAGCCAAAGTGAGATCCTTTATGGCCGGTCTCTCCCAGTCCTTCAGCCATGCACCGTTTGATGTGCGAGTTATTTCTGGTTTCAGGTTGAAGTCATGATGGACGACGATTTTTCCATCGGCAGTAATGAGGATGTCTAACTCAACAGCATCTATTCCAAGGTTCAATGCTCTTTTAAATGCTGCCAATGTGTTTTCAGGAGCCAGACCCGCCGCTCCACGGTGCCCTATAACGTAAAATTTTTTTGTCAACCGTTCGGGTTTTAACGTATCGACATTTTTTTCAGTTATCTGACAGGCCGTAAAAAAGAGTAGAACCGTGGATATAATCAGTATGTCGACAGGGATACGATATTTACCATATGGCTGCTTTGTCATGAATGTTCTCCTGTCCCAAAGGATTGAACCAATGATCCCATAAAAGTAACAGGATGCGTAGTATTCACAATACCACCGCTATTTTGAATAGATCAAGCCTAAACCATAAAGATGTCTGGTGTCGAGAAGCCCAAAACTTCTGAAGGGTATAATGGTAATGAGGTATAATAGTTAAGTACGATAAAGTTGAAAAATTTGATCTCAAAAAGATACAATGATTCCAAAAAGAGATTGACAAAAGCGATAATACTTGCTTACATAATTTTACCGTAAGTTTAGCGTCAAACGTCACACAACCGTGGATTCTGGCAATGAAAGGAGGTGTAAAGGCAGAATACCATATAACACTTACAACTTCGGATAAAGGCTCTTCAGTTTGATCCGAGCGTCCGGTATCGTAAATTTCCGGACAATTTTTTTTCGTACTGATACTTCCCTCTTTTTCTCATCCAACTACTTCATTCTGTATGATTGCCATATAGGAAATCCGGCGATCAAGAAACTATACTATACTCTCAGGACACTGATTTCGATCTCCACCAGGTTCAGCCAGCTGCCGTGTTTTGGCGTGTAATGGATATCAAGTCATGTTACCACGTCTGGTTTCCGTGGGTTTGAATGTTTTGTAGAGTGAGTTGACAGTATGGGTGTTCAGATTATCCATAGCCAAGCATACCCTGGTCGCTCTCGCATAGCGTTCGGCAAACATCCGTTTGATCTGTATCCCCCAATCCCTTCGGGTACGATGTTCAATTACCGCTGCATGCCGTTTACCGGCCAGTGGTTCCACTTCCGTAAATATTTCTACCACCCCGTTTCTGACGTATCTATCGTCAATATGTACCGACTGTCCCGGTGTGCAGGGTATTGGTTTGCTGATTTCGTCGGTCACTTGTTTGCAAAATTCACACATATGTACCACCGGACAGTCAGGATCACATGGCATCTGATAGATTCCCAGGACATTCTCCATAGGTGCAACAAAGGTTGCCTTCTCTTCGGGAGGGTTTTTAATGGTGTTTTTTCTTAGCTGTAAGAGAAAGGAGGGTATTACATGAAAAAGTATACATTTTTATTAGTAGCAGTTGTTTTTGTCCTCGGTGTCTCAGTTGCTACTGCGCAGGCAATCACTGAGATCAATTGGTGGCATGCCCATGGTGGACGGCTTGGTGAAAAAGTCAATGCCATAGCGGACGGTTTTAACAAGTCACAGAGTGAGTATAAGCTGGTTGCAACCTACAAAGGAAACTATGCCGATACAATGACCGCCGGTATCGCCGCGTTTCGCGCTAAAAACCCCCCACATATTCTCCAAGTCTTTGAGGTGGGAACTGCGAGTATGATGGCGGCCAAGGGAGCGATTAAGCCGGTTTATGAGGTGATGGCTGAATCAGGGCTCCCCTTTGACCCGAATGTCTATCTCCCTACCGTGACCGGGTACTATACGACCAGTGAAGGTAAGATGCTGTCCATGCCGTTCAACAGCTCGACACCTGTCCTTTACTATAATAAAGAAGCTTTCAAAAAGGCAGGTCTCGATCCCGATAAACCACCAAAAACATGGCCCGAGGTGGCAGACTGCGCACGGAAACTGATTAAAGCAGGTTATCCCGCCGGCTTCTCAACAGCATGGATATCCTGGATCCAGTTGGAGAACTTCAGCGCATGGCATAATGTGCCTCTCGGAACCAAAGCCAATGGATTTGAAGGATTGGATACCGAATTCGTCTTCAATAGTCCTCTACATGTAAAGCATATTAAGCAACTGGCTGACTGGCAGAAGGAGAAGATTTTTATTTACGGCGGGCGACGCAATCTGGGGAATGCCAAATTTTCTTCAGAAGAAGTTGCTATGTACACCGAATCCTCAGCAGGGTATGCAGGGTTTAAGAAAACCTGTAAATTCGATTTTGGCACAAGTATGCTCCCCTATTGGCCGGATGCACCGGGAGCTCCTCAAAACACCATTATTGGCGGAGCAAGTCTTTGGGTAATGGCTGGCCATTCCCGTGAAGGATACAAAGGCGTGGCCGCATTTTTCAACTATCTCTCCCTGCCGGCTGTTCAGGCCGACTGGCACCAGTTCACAGGATATTTACCCATTACCACGGCAGCTTACGACTTGACAAAGGAACAGGGTTTCTACAAACAGGAACCAGGGATGGAAACCGCATTGAAGCAGATGACTCTCCATAAACCTACCCAAAATTCCAAGGGAATAAGATTCGGTAACTATGTGCAGGTCCGCGATATCATCTATGGCGAGTTGGAAGCCATCTTTGCCGATAAGAAGACTGCTCAACAGGGGCTTAACGACGCCGTCAAAGAGGGAAACAAGTTATTGCGGAAGTTTGAAAAGGCAAATAAATAAAGCTGTCTGATAAACTGGACTTACCCATTTTGATGGGTAAGTCCAGTTGCTCTTCGAAGCAGTGAGACGAGAGGACTTACGATGGAAAAGCGAGTTGTTTTCAAGCATAAATTTCTGCCGTACATATTGGTCGCTCCTCAAATCGTTATCACGCTTGTTTTCTTTATCTGGCCGGCCTCACAGGCTGTCTACCAATCAGTTTTGCAGGAAGATCCTTTTGGAATCACATCCACTTTTGTCGGTTTAGCCAATTTTGTCTATATCTTTACCGATGAAATCTACCTTCATTCCATATATGTGACAGCAATTTTCAGTTTATCGGTTGCGGCCATTGCCATGTCCATTTCGCTGCTTCTGGCTGCTATGGCCGATCGTGCCATTAAAGGTGCGACCGGATACAAGACATTGATTATTTGGCCGTATGCCGTGGCTCCCGCAGTAGCTGGGGTATTGTGGTACTTCCTTTTTAATCCAACGGTGGGGATCATCGCCCTCTATCTGAAAATCTTCGGGTACGAATGGGATCACAGCCTGAATGGGGGACAGGCAATGTTCCTGGTAATCGTCGCAGCGTCCTGGCGGCAAATCTCTTACAATTTCCTGTTTTTTCTGGCTGGCCTTCAGGCAATCCCCAAGCCTTTTATCGAAGCGGCTGCAATTGACGGCGCTCCACCGCTCAAACGCTTTTGGACCATTACGTTTCCGTTGTTGTCACCTACCACGTTCTTTTTGATTGTGATGAATATTGTGTATGCCTTTTTCGACACCTTCGGCGTGATCCATGTGATAACGAGTGGCGGGCCGAATAATGCGACAAACATCATGGTATATAAGGTCTATCACGATGGCTTCCTCAGTCTGGATTTAGGCGGTTCCGCAGCTCAATCGGTTATCTTGATGATTATCGTTATCTCTCTGACAGTGATTCAATTTCGTTATATAGAGAGAAGAGTGAACTATTAAAGGAGTTATTCATGGTTGAACGTCGCCCCTGGCTTACTTTTTTTACCCATGCGGTACTGATTATGGGTATGTTACTTCTCGTCTTTCCCATTTATGTGACCTTTGTGGCCTCAACGCACTCATTAGATGAGATTACATCAAATTTCTCGCTGTTGCCCGGGAGTCAACTGATAGAAAATTACAGTCGAGCCCTCAATGTGGGACCACGGGACGTGGGTGCAACTGTAGGGACCATGATGTTAAACAGCCTGATTATGGCTCTTGGAATCACAACGGGGAAAATTGCCATCTCACTGATAGCCGCTTTTGCAATTGTCTATTTCAGGTTTCGCTTCAGAATGTTCTTCTTCTGGCTCATTTTTATTACACTCATGTTTCCCGTTGAAGTTCGAATTTTGCCAACCTATGAGGTCGCAGCCAATTTGAAGATGCTTGATTCGTACTCAGGACTGATCTTTCCTCTGATCGCCTCGGCCACTGCCACATTTCTGTTCCGCCAATTCTTTATGACGGTTCCGGATGAGTTATGCGAGGCGTCAATGATTGATGGAGGCGGGCCTATCCGTTTTTTCTTTGATATCCTGTTGCCTATGTCCCGCACCTCTATTGCCGCCCTGTTCGTGATCCTTTTCATTTATGGATGGAATCAGTATCTATGGCCGTTACTGATTACGACTGATGAGGGTTATTATACGCTTCTCATCGGAATCAAAAGGATGCTGGATGTGGGGGAGGGGCAAGCAGAATGGCAGATCATTATGGCCTCTACCATACTGGCAATGATCCCGCCGGTGCTTGTCGTTATCTTCATGCAGAAGCAGTTTGTTAAAGGTATGACAGAAACCGAAAAATAAGGGTTTGATCATGGCAGATGTGAGCATACGGAATGTGTACAAGACGTTCGGAAAAACCGAGGTGATTCACGGTATAAGCTGTGATATCAAAGACGGCGAGTTTGTAGTTATTCTGGGGCCCTCGGGTTGCGGTAAGTCTACCTTACTCCGCATGATTGCCGGGCTTGAGGTCATTACGAAAGGAGAAATCGCCATCGATGAGGCCGTGGTGAATGATCTGGAACCGGCGGATAGGGATATTGCAATGGTATTCCAAAATTATGCGCTGTACCCTCACATGAGCGTATATAAAAATATGGCCTATGGTCTCAAGATACGCCATATGCCAAAGGTAGAAATAGAAAAAAGAGTTCGTAATGCCGCAAAAATATTGGAAATAACCGAGTTCCTCAATCGCAAGCCCAGACAACTTTCGGGTGGTCAGAGGCAACGTGTTGCCATGGGCCGATGTATTGTGCGGGAACCCAAGGTCTTTCTATTCGACGAACCACTCAGTAATCTTGATGCCATATTACGGGTCCAGATGCGCCTTGAAATCAGGAAACTTCAGGAAGAGCTGAAAGTCACCAGCATCTTTGTAACCCACGACCAGGTAGAAGCCATGACGCTTGGTGATCGGTTGATTGTCATGGACGATGGGTATGCGGCACAGGTTGGTACGCCGTTGGAAATTTACGAACGGCCTGCTACCAGATTTGTTGCCGGGTTTATCGGTTCGCCGGGCATGAATTTTCAGACGGTTTCATTAAGTGCGGACGGCCAATGGGTTGAACTCCCCGGGGCCAATCGCTTGCTGCTTCAAAATGGAGGGCTGCCCAGCCATGGAGGACAGGACGTCATCTTGGGAATCCGGCCGGAACATTGTGAACTTGCCGGGGAACGTGACGGCAAAATGTATCTAAACGTAGATCATGTGGAGATCCTTGGGGCCGATACACTCGTTTACGGACATTTCGGAGAAGATGAAACCCGGTTAACGGTTCGTTTGCCCGCTATTCATTCTTTTGAAAAAAACACTATCTTACCTCTTGTTGTCTCTTCCAACAAAATACATATATTTGATACGAAAAGTGGAAAGCGTATCGAGAACTAATTGCAATAAATGCACACAAATTAACATCTTGAGGGGGATAAAATGAAAAACCTGGGAACCGATCATTGGACTTGTGTCCCCTATCACCCAAGAGGGTGGCTGTTTCTAATTGTTTTTGTATTTATTTTAGCTTCCCATCCGGTATGGGCAAGAGTTCCCTTTACACAGATACCTGATTATGACAGCGGATGGGTTGCGATAACAGCTGACACAGCGATCATACTTACCCACAATCTGGGTGGAGATGCCGATGACTATGTTGTTGACATGCAATATAAAGATTTTATAGGAGATGGCGTTAATCAACGCCATTATGGCGGTGCAGATTTCGGCAACAAGCCTCCCAGCGGCAGGAATGAAAACGACCGCGTCGGGGCATATTGGCGTACTCTGACTACCTCCACCATTACCGTCTACAGGCGTCCTGAAGATGTTTATGCCTCCAATATTAGAATCAGAATATTAGGTCAAAAGCACCGATCCAATGCCACGTACCTCTTCTCTTGTTGCTGAAATGAATTTGATATTGGAGACTTCCTTAACTAATAAAATTGAAATGGCAAACGACTTTTATTACCTTGGCAGCATGCCGAGCTAATCTCGAATAGACACGCCATACGTTATTGTCCTGGGGATTGAGCGAAGAAGTGGGTTTGCGGGACGTCATGACTACCATTTGAACCCAAGCATATCCGTTAAAACTACCGTGTGCTTGACTACAGGAAGGAGCATGGCGTCTTCAATTGTCATACTCAATACCTTATTTTATGTGTGATTTAGCTGTATCGAGAGCTAGATCTTTATCTTTTGTAAACAATATCCACTCCTTTCCTGGCATATGAGTACTGGTTGCCTTGTCACGACCCCTGCAGTAATACCAATCTCCAAAGCGCTCGACAGTAGAAAACGGATGTTTGGCGATAGATAGGATTCCGTCAGGATTAATTTCCTTGAAAAAAATGGTTTCGTCGGGGTCTTCATCATATAGCAGATCATCAGGCAAAACGATTTGAGACACATCGACACCTTCTGCTTCCTTTTCATCCAACCAGTCTGAAATCTTCATTGATCATTTTCTCCCTTATCGTTTCATACCCTTACTTTGAGATCCTCCCATGCATCACAGCAATCGTCCAAAGCACTTGATCATCCTCCGATTTTATTAATGAAGAATACAAGTTGGAATGGTGGATGTCCATTAAAATCGCCGGATGCCTTGTTTCAGGAAGTTACAGCTATCACCTTAACCTCTCAGAATTTGCGCTCAGGAATCTGCATGTCTCTACCCGCACCCGTTGATTAAATCAGCATACAGAAACAGGGCCTGTTGAGGCCCTGTTTCTGTAAATTCTATGTCTAAGAAAGTTCCATTCCTGTTAGTAATTCACCAGCTCGATACGTCCCTCTACAGTGCCGCCGGGACCATAAATTGCAGATGGGATACCCCCCTCCAAGCCTGGGAGATAATTGAGCAGCGCCATCCATTCCTTGAGTTCCTGAACAACACTATTACTGGGATCTCTATCGATCCGGAAGTCCATGTAATTATAAATCGGGACCCCATCCTTGTCCTTGGGAACGATTAAAAGACCGTAAGGGTCAAGGAAATCGTTCACTACATACAGCAATTGGAATGCGTAGAGATCAACAACGCCGTGATATAATGTGGTTGGATCAAGAGGATTCACAAATGTCGTCGGTCCCAGGCAAAGAGGGTCATCAGGAGCATACAGACTGACTGATCTGACGCCCTGCAGGTTAGGGGCAAAGGCCGGGTTGTAGTCGATTTTGACACCCGAGAAATTCAGGTAGTAACTGGAGCCGAATGACTGAGAAGCCGTGAGTCCAACTTCAGCAATGATATAAAGCTCAAGACCCGTGAAATAGGCGTGCATCATCGGATACCCGGGCACGGGCTGAGAGGTGTCGGGAGAAATCCCCAACGGCAGGCAGTTGTAAACATCCGAGAACGTTACGCGCCCTGTATTGCCCTGGAATATCTCGTCCCGAACGACGCCGTTCGGCACAATGCCCACATCAACCGGGATTCCGTCAAGTCCGCCGTATGGTACCAGGGAATTAGCGACATTACGGACGGAGTCCGCACAGAGGCTGCCGAGGCCTGTTACGCCGGTTGCCTGGTACGGATCCATCTTCAGGTCAAAGCCGGTGGTTGTGATGGTATCTCCAAGCTGGGGCAGTCCAGCACCTGATAGGGAACTATTAATTCCGGCATTATATATATCAACCATATACTGCATGCCCGGGTCGCCCGGAACCGTGTCATCGACAGGCACAAGGTTAAATTCATACCCGACAACCCGTCTCAGTTTTTTGTTGTAGATAAAGTCAAGACGGCTCACCCATTCACCGTATTCACCGGGTGAAAAGATGATTGAACTTGAACCGCCTTTTATGAACGCTTCGAACGTTTCTGTGTGAGAATGACCGGATGCTATGATATCGATACCAGTCACCTGTTCGGCGATTTCCGCATCTTCGCCATTGCCGCTTGAATTAACGCCGGTGTGGGACAGGACAACTACCACATCGACGCCGTCATTGTTTCTGAGATCATCGACGCATGCCTGGATGAAGGCATAATCATGATTGAACGATATGGGACCTGCCACGGGAGCGTCCTCGTCGGCGTTTTCCCCCATCAATCCCAACAGGCCGACCGTAAGGCCATTGTCCAGTTCTATGATTTTTTTGTTTACGATGGCGCCGGTTCCCATAAGATATTCGATACCGTCGTCACCGGTCCCGACTACACCGTCCGGTATGGTGTTGCTCGCCACAACCGGGACATTGAAATCGTTTGCCAGGCCGGCACTCAGGAGCATATAGAGACCACCCGGTGACCAGTCAAACTCGTGATTGCCCAGCGTGACGGCGTCATATTCCATGAGGGTGAAGAATTGAAGGGCAATGGGATTCGCGGCGGTGAGGTCGTAGGTAGTTCCCATGAAGAAATCTCCCGAATCCAGCAGCAGTGTCGGAACGCCTGCATCAGCCTGTTGATCCTTTATTGCACCGATGACCGTTGCCAGTCTGGCATACCCTCCGGTTACACCGTCATCTCCGAGAATGTCCGGGGTGTAATCGTAATAGGGGCCATAACCGCTCGCATGGTGGTGTATGTCTGATGTTTGTAAAATGGTGGATGCTATGCCTTTTGCTTTGACGGAAACCGTATCGGATCCCTGAAAATCAGTCCCGTCGGCTGTTCCGGTGAGGGTCAATTCTTCGGATCCAATAAACATCCGGGCCTGTAATAATTGCCGGTCAAACTTGATCATCAGGTCCGGCACGCCATCACGATCGTGATCTCCGATGCTACAGGGTCTTGCTTCCGCCGGGAGGTCGTATCCATTTACCTGTAATACGATACTGCCTACATCGATCTGTCCGATATCGGTAGGGGAGTTATTCGGAAATTCGATATAGACGGTTGCCCATTTTCCCTTACTTTCAAGGTTAAAATTGTTTGGATCCACATTGATTAAAGCTTCAATGGGCTCATCGGCCATTGCTGATGAAATGGGCCCGATTACTATCAAGGTTCCCAGAAAAGTTGCCATGCATACGACTGATAGGATCTTGGCCAAGCCTGTTATGATTCGTTTCATCGTCAATTCTCCCTTCTTCAAAAATTAAGTTAATGAATCCACGGTAATCGACAATATCGGTTTTTTTAAAAAGCACGAGCGGGTGAGAAATAGTGGATTGTGCCAGAGGTGTGTTGAAAATAAAAAAACTGTGATTGAACTTATTGTCTTATTTAAAGAATTGTCAGGGTTTAAGATTTATACAAACTTGTTTTTATTCTGTCTATACCGTTCTTGACTGGACCTTGATAACAAGTTGCTTTCATTAGAAATAAGTATAGGAAAGCCACACTGGTATGTCAATGAAATATTGGTCATGAGTTGCTAACGATTGCTGAAGGAGATCCTCTTATGTCTCCTCTTGTTTTATCGCCTTCAGAGAGATGTGTGTGCAATAGGCAGGGCCGGCTCTGCCGATGCCTCACCATTCTTGATGTTTACCTGCCGGATGACTTTGCAAAAACGTAGTGAAAAGGTATGGCGATTACATCTCCAATAATAAAAGTCACGAAGAGTATAAGCATGGGTATCGCGTAGCCTGGAAACCGGGAAGTAACCAGCAAAGGTATACAAACACCAACGATCCACACCGATTTGTAGATAAGTTCCATCAGAAGCACCGGTATAAATTTGAGAGGAGATCGCAAACCGAGTATGGCCAACAGTCCGAGTGCCACGTAAAGGCTTCCCACCACCCCGAAGGCCGTAGGTTCCTCAACCGGCCAGGGAAGCCTTGCCTTAATCACTTCAGGTATGAAAATAATTCCCAATCCAAGAAATCCGGACATGACAATGGTATAAATATACATTCCCTTCAGCCAGCCCCAGCGTATATTGGTATTTTCAGACATGATTCTCCCTCCTATAAAAAATGGTGAATATTTCAATATGTCACCGCGCATAACCTGAAAACACAAAACCCCGCTCTCTTATGAGAAACGGGGTTTCAATAATTTCTTCATGGCATTATCCCACCATAGAAAGGGTGCGATGAAAGGTTACCTTATCCCTATTAACTTTTACCCAAAATGCTCCCACTTCATTAATATGTCAAGAGAAGAGTTTATCGAGTATCATTTCATTTTTCGTTATTATTCCTGAACAGATACCGTATAAGCCGTCCGATAACGACAAGGCCGAAGAAGATCCCGATGGCTATCGCTATGGGGATAGCGATTATGATGCTCAAGTGGAAAACAAAAATCACAAGAGGAACGACGATAATGATCAGTAAAAGGGTAATGAAACCAATCAAAAAATCAATCAGCATGACTATCTCCGAAAGATATAGCGGAAAAGTTTTTCATATCCGCTATTGAAATTATGGGCCACTCTGCCATCCTACTTTCTATCTTCTATCTCCCATCTTTTAGGTGCTCCCTGCTGCGGCTGAGAGGATTGCGATTCTTCCTCTTGAACTTTTCTCTGAGGTTGCCAGCCCTGAAGTTTCTGCGGTTGCTCAGTCTGGGATTTCTGCTGCTGCTGGATCTGAGGCTGCTGTCTTTGAGAACCCTGTGACTGTTGGGTTTTTTGCAACTGCGGCTGCCAGCCCTGAAGCTTTTGTGGTTGTCCAATCTGAGGTTTCTTCTTCTGCTGTTGCTGCTGCTGAGTCTGTTGTTTCTGTGACGGCTGCGTTTGAGGTTTCACCATCTGATGTTTCGGTGGCTGTTTTGTCTGATATGTCGGCAAGTTGCCGGTTTGAGATTTTTTCGGTTGCTGGACCTGTGGTTTGTGCGGCTTCTGAACCGGCGGCTTTTGAGGCTGTTTAACTTGTGGTTGTTTCTGTTGATATTGCTGGTGTTTGTCCTGTTTTAGTTCATATTTCTGATGTCGAGGTTGATAGTCTTTAACACCCCACATTCCCTGTTTTTCCCAGTGCCTGTCATCGTGCCATTGCTTCCAGTTTTGTTTGAGTCGATGGTAAGGAACCCGCCGGTAATCCCACCGGTGACCGTACCAGGTATGGTCCTTGTAATATCCTCTCCAACCCGGATCAACATCAAGATAGAAACTGGGGATACCGTTATAATAATACCATCCCCGGTTATAATACGATGAACGATACCAGCGATTTTCCCATGAACGCCACCACCAGCCGTTCCAAAAGAACAGATCTATATCTATATCGGGTACAACATATACCCCGCTTGTATAGGGCATCACTATCACATCCGGAGGTTCCTCGAATACGACCGGCGGCGGTCCATAGACTGTGCCTCCGCCATATCCTTCATATCCCGGCTCGACGCCGATGTAGCAACCTTGAAGAGACAGGATCAGCATGGCGGCAATTATTGTTAGCAGGTGTATTTTTCGCATGGTTTTACTCACTTCTTGTATGGGTTGTTTTCACCTGTATCCCGTTACGGCCCCACTTTTCATAGGGGATACGACGGAAAAACCTCTGTTATTACTTATGACAGTCTTAATATCTTTTAGACGTTTATTGTTTCAAAAAAGTTACACCTTCCTGCATATTATGTCAAATGCGGAAAACGGACGGCTCAAACATTAGCAGACCCAGGTACAGTAAAAAAGCCCGGGAAGAGTCTTCCCGGGCTCGGTAAGTCCATGTTTTATGGTCGGTCGTTATTTGAATACGACGGTGAATACGAATGCGAGGATGAACAGGAACCCTATGGCAAAAATCACGGGGACCCCGGCGGGGATCGTTGTGGCTAATTCCGGTTCCGGACCGGAGGCACGTTCCTTCTTTCCCCCAAGCTTCCGATACGCGTCCACCAATATGGTCACCGGCCTTTTACTGAAAACGGCAAGGTCTTTGGGGAGGCGCTTGATGAATACGTATTCGCAGCACGTGGCTATTGCGTTGGCTATTTCCGTGACAAGATAAACCACGAGTCTTGCACCCTTGCGGTATATCCAGTCCGTATCAATGGTAATGGTTTCGGTCCGTTTCAGCAGCTTCAGGAAGACGAAGAATGCCAGACCTGAGAAGAAGAGAAGCTGTAGCATCCGCACCACATGAAGTCCGGTGTAGGCGTGGTAGTCAACGGGATAAGGGAGTATGTTGTAGAGCGGATCGGGATAGATGCCGATCGCGATGCACAGAAAGGCGAAGAAGACCATCGCCCACTGCATGTTCGGTTTGGGATCGGATACCCGCAGGCCCTTATCCTTGGCAAAGAAGACGAAGTAGGGGAATTTGATTCCCGCGTGCAGGAAGACGCCGGCGGAGGCCGCCTCCAGCATGAAGTAGATGATTGTCAGGTGCTGATTCGTGGCTGCTTGGAGGATCATCGTCTTTGTCGTGAATCCACTTGTCAGAGGAAAGGCGGAGATCGACGCGGCCGCTATGCAGCAACAGATAAGCGTCAGGGGCATGGTCTTGTAAAGTCCCCCCAGATCGGTGCATTTCGTCTTACCCGTCATGTAGAGAACGGATCCGGCGGCCATCCAGAGAAGACCCTTGTAAATGATATGGGCGAAGGCGTGCGCCGCCGCGCCGTTGATTGCCATGGCCGTCCCGATACCAATTCCGCAGACCATGAATCCCACCTG
>Ga0116164_10002073_pt1 | contig 14593 bp, 13 predicted proteins | sample AD_UKC109_MetaG_FD_89888 | JGI IMG/M metagenome (GOLD analysis project Ga0116164, IMG submission 89888) | Active sludge microbial communities of municipal wastewater-treating anaerobic digesters from Hong Kong - AD_UKC109_MetaG | ecosystem: Engineered > Bioreactor > Anaerobic > Digestate... | reverse complement strand
GACGAAGGTACTGACAGGGCGCACACTGACGGACGGCGAGTTCACGTTCGAGCTGTGGGAAAGCGGCGGGACCGCGGCACTGCAGACGGTGACGAACGATGAATTCGGCAACATCCCGTTCTTACCGCTGGAGTACACGGAAGTCGATATCGGGCAGACATACACCTACACGATCAACGAAGTGATACCTGATCCGCTTGAAACCGGAATGACTTACGATACGATGATCCTGACGTTCAACGTAACGGTTACGGATCTGGGTAACGGCGAATTGCTGGCGGAACTGGTGGAGCCGATGCCCGAGGACACGGAATTCAACAACATCTACGAAGCGGAAGGTGAGTTCGACGTTGATCTGACGCTTGATCCGACGAAGGAACTGACAGGCCGTAACCTGACTGACGGCGAGTTCACATTCGAACTCTGGCAGCTCGGAGAGGTCGCAGCCCTGCAGACGGTGACGAACACGGCGGATGGCAACATCCCGTTCTTACCGCTGGAGTACACGCAGGACGATATCGGGCAGACCTACACGTACATGGTCACCGAGGTCATCCCCGTACCGGGTGAGACCTACATGACCTACGATACAATGATCCTGACGTTCAACGTCACGATCACCGACCTGGGTAATGGCGAACTGCTGGCAGAACTGGTAGAAGAACCCGAAGATACGATCTTCAACAACAGCTACGACGTACCCTTGACCCGGTACACCATCTATTATTACTACCGAATGACTGAAGATGACGCGTACGAAATCAACACGGATTACAACTACTATTCTGGCTTGGTAGAAGTCGGAACAAGAGCGGATGCCTATGCGGATCGTTCTGAGAATGGATTCTGGCAACTGGTAGGCTCTACAGGGAACAGAAGGGTTCTTGTAGAAGACGAGGATGAGAACATCGTCAGAGTCTACTACCAGCGTTCGGAAGTGCCGTTAGGCGGCGGAGCGGTCATCAACGTCGGTGACTGCAGCGAGTAACATCAGCAACCGGTCTCTCATGCCTGGTTACACAATCCAGGCATGAGAGACCTACGATCATTTAGAGAGGAAAGCATTAATGATGAAGAGATTACTTGTATCGGTAATGTGCATAGTGCTCGTAAGTTCCGCGTTAGGCACGGCGGCATTCGCAGAGGATACGGCTGAAGACAACAGCTTGATTGTAGGTTCGGTTACACAGTTAAGCGGGAATTTCTTCACGGCAATGTGGGGGAACAATACGGCAGACATTGACGTCCGCCAATTGCTTAACGACTACCAGACGATCGCATGGACCAGCGATGGTTTATACACCGTAAACACTACGGCTGTAAGTGATGTTACGACACGCCTTGTCAATAACAACCGGCGATACACATTTACGCTGTATGATGATCTTTACTATTGTGATGGATCAAACATCACCGCAAAGGATTATGTATTTTCCATACTCCTTGAATCCTGCCCTCAAATTGCGCAACTTGGCGGAGAAAACGTATCTATGGGCCATCTGGTAGGATACGATGCATTTGCGTCAGGCGAAAGCGAAGTTTTCAGCGGCGTGCGCTTATTAGGCGATTATATGTTCTCGCTGGATGTCAGCAGCGAATATCTTCCTTATTTCTATGAGATGGCATTTGCCAACGTAACGCCATATCCCATGGCGGTTATTGCACCCGGATGTGATATTGCCGATGATGGCAACGGCGCATATATAACCGGTGACTTTACCGCCGAGCTTCTTGAAGACACGATCATGGATCCGGCAGACGGCTACCTTTCCCATCCGAGTGTTACAAGCGGCGCATACATGCTTACCGAATATGATACTGAGGAGCATGTGGCAAAATTCCAAATCAACCCATATTACAAGGGCAATTATGAAGGGCAGAAACCAACGATTGAGTATTTAACCTTCAAGCAGGTGTGGAACGAAACCATGCTGGATGAACTTGCAAACAACACGGTTGGCCTGATCAATAAAGTATCAAGCGGCGATGTAATTTATAATGCCGGAGATATGGAACTTGAAGGAACGGCGAAAACCGTGACATATTGGCGGACGGGACTTGCATTTATCTCTTTTTCCTGCGAGCTGGGGATAACACAGTCGGTTAAGCTTCGTCAGGCAATTGCCCATTGTATAGACGAAGAAGTGATCGCTAATGAGTTCTCGGAAGGAAACGCTGTGCCTGTATACGGTTTCTACGGTTACGGGCAATGGTTTGTGGCCGACGTACAGGACCTCCTGACTGAACTCAATATCTATTTGCCGGATACAGCCGCGGCCATTGCATTGCTGGAGGAAGACGGCTGGGTTTATAATGCGGACGGCGAAACGTATACACAGGAAACGGAAGCCGCGCAGCGTTATCGCATGAATGAAGACGGAGAGCTTGAGCCGCTGGTACTGAAAATGGCAATGACTGCCGATAACCAGGCGGGAAAGATAGCTGTCAGATTGCTGGAAGAAAGCTTTGCGGTAATCGGAGCAACTCTTGAAGTAGACGAATTGTCCATGAGCGAGCTGCTTACGCATTATTACCGGCAGACAGACAGGGAATACAACATGTTTTTCCTGGCAACGAACTTCCCCTATATCTATGATCCGTATTACTATTTCAACACGGCGGATGAATATCAGGGGGTTATGAACACAAGCGGATTGAGGGACGAAGAATTGCAGGAATTGGCTGTACAGCTTCGTGAAACCGCCTCAACTGAGATCGATACGTATGAGGAAAACTGGATGGATTTCCAGAGAAGGTTTATTGAGCTTGAGCCGATCATCCCTCTTTATTCCAACGTGTACTATGATATTATGTCACCGGACCTGAACAACTACTACGCCAACAACTATTGGAGCTGGAGCGTGGCAATCCTATACGCGACAATCGGAGACGAAGAAGTTGCAATTGAAAACGAAGCAACTGAGGGAACTCCATAAGCGGTCGGCGAAACCGATGTGGCTACCGCATCTTCTTTCAGAAAGTGAGGCAGCCACTTTTTTACATGCTTTGTCAGGTACGGCAGCCATCAATTCGTAAATAGTTCGGCAACTATTCGTTTGAACGTGTTCTATTTATGGATAAATCGACCTTATCACGTAAACATCCAAGGAGCGGAGCAAAAATGCGTTAGCGAATTCTATTATAGTACTATTCCGGTTGAGTTTGAAACAAACGATTATTGAGTATGTTCATGGCGATATCGATAAAGTATCAACCTGCGGCATAGCGCCTGTTGAGTGCTCATTGCAATTTGAATAATCTATGTTTCATGATATAATCATTGGAGAATTATTGATAGACTTTCCGCACCAGATCAACCGGGTTAAAACCGTATTTTAACATTTGGAGAGATATAAGGTGGGCGCCAGATGCGGAGGCACAACAAAAGAACCGGAATAAACTGGTGGATTATCAGCGCTTCCGTTTTTGCCTTTTTTATCGTGATATGTGCATTATGCGCAGAGCAGACGTCTCCTCGTTTTGCGGAGATTACGGGGGAGACGACTTATCAAAATGATTGTGTTGTGATTGATGCCAGTAATATTTCCCAAGGCTATGTAGCGGTGCGGTATTCAGCGGAGACGGATAAGGATTTACTGGTTAAAATCTCGAAAGGAAGCAGTACCCATACATATTATCTCAACAATAGCAATGAATACGAGGTGTTTTCATTTCAGGACGGAGGCGGTAAGTACACGGTAAAGGTTTACCAGCAGGTAACGGGCAGCAAGTACACCCAGGTGTATTCCAAAGATTTGAATGTCGATATTCAGGAAGACGACGACCCGTTCCTTTACCCCAATCAATATGTATGGTATACAGCGGATTCCGCCGCAGTTTCACTCTCGCTGGAGCTTTGCAAGGATGCGACGACCGATCAGGAGAAAATCGAAATCCTGTCGGACTATGTCATGCGAGCCCTGGCATACGACCATATAAGAGCCAAGACCGTACAATCCGGATATGTTCCGGATATCGACGAAGTATTGGCGAAAAGGAAAGGTATTTGCTTTGATTATTCCGCGGTGTTTGCTTGTATGCTTCGCGTACAGAACATTCCAGCGAAGTTAATTATAGGATACGCGGATAGGTATTATCATGCCTGGAATAGTGTTTTCATAAACGGTGAGTGGGAACGATATGATTTAACGTTTACGGATTCGGGAACAAAGATCAGCAATTATACGCAGGAGGCATTTTATTGATGATTAGCAATAGGAGATATAAGAAGCTTCTGACCGCAGAAGAAAACGCGTTGTTTTGCGGCCAGATTGTCATGCTTCTAAAAGCCGGGGTTCCTCTGCATGACGGCATGAAAACATTGAGCGAAACATATCGGGGCACGAGTTACGAAGAGCGTTTTTCTCAAATCGATCATAATATCCGCGAAACGGGCTCGCTGGCGGATGCGGTTGCTTCCGCAGAAATGTTTCCCGCCCATATCATTCATATGATACATGTCGGCGAACAGGCAGGTATCCTGGAAGAGGTTTTGGAAGCGCTTGAAGAGTATTATCAAAGGGAAGCGCAAGTGCGCCGCGCGGTTAAAAACGCCGTGCTGTATCCCCTGATATTGGTGGCTATGATGGCGGTGGTCATTGGCATTCTTTCAATCAGAGTCATGCCTATATTTTCACAGGTTTACGATTCCTTAGGCGCGGAAGTATCCGTTTCCGCAGAGACGATGATCCGCTTCGGCTCGGTCATCGGGCAGGTCGTATTGGCGCTTGTTGCGGGATTGCTGGTGCTTGTTATTGTGTTGTTCATTCTTTTTCAAACAAAGCAAAAAGAGAAGCTGAAGACGTTTTTATTAAAGTTATTCCCCAGTGCGAAACGCATCAGCAGGGAAATATCGACAGCGCGGTTTTCCGCCGTCTTGTCCAAACTCCTGGAAGGTGGGTTCCCTGTTGAAGAAGCCATTTCCCTGGTTGCCGGGATTATTCCTGATCCGGATATTGCAGGGAAAGTTTTGGAAAGCCAGAAAGAGGTATTGCAGGGAGTGAGTTTTGCCGAGGCGATTACAAACACAGGCATATACTCGGATATTCATGCAAGGATGCTGAAAGTGGCCGGAATGTCCGGCGGTATTGATAAAACCATGCATAAATTGGGCGAACTGTATGACGAGGAAGCAGACGAGGGGATTCGAAAGATCGTTTCGTTGATCGAACCGGTCATCGTGGGTATTCTCGCGATTATCATCGGCGCAATTCTGCTGGCGGTTATGCTTCCGCTTGCAAGTATCCTATCGGTTATCGCTTAGTAAGGAGACCGTATGCTGCTGACTGAACAGAAAAAACACGGAAGAAACAGAGGTACATATATCACGATCATTCTGTTTGTGCTGATCGCGTTGGCCTTTGTGTTTGCGTTGAACTCTGTTTCAGGGAAAACACAGCAGCAGCAGGCAGCTTTTCTTGAAAATACTATTCATCGTGCGGTCATCGCCTGTTTTGCCATTGAAGGCAGATATCCGCCGTCGCTGGAATATCTGGCGGAAAACTATGGCGTACAAACGGTGCTGGATAACGATCAGTATATTGTCAGTTACAAAGCCTTTGCTTCAAACATTTTTCCGGATATTGCCGTGTTAAGGGTTGGGGTGGAATAATGAGAATGAAAGGGTTTGACAGCAACCATTTGAGAACAGCCGGTTCGCTGCTTAGCTTTATACTGATTTGCCTGTTTGCGCTTTTGTCCGTTCTCAACGTAGCGGTTGGTATTCAGGCCTATGAACAAATCATACAGAATACGGAATCGAATACGCAGTTGAGGACATCTATCAGTTATACCGCCAATAAGATCCGCGCTCATGACGGTCTGGGAAAAATCGAATCAAAACAAGAAGGGGATATTGATACATTAGCGCTTTACCAAAATATAGAAGGCGACGATTATATCACCTACATCTATTGTTATGACGGGATGCTTTATGAGCTGTTTACCTCTGCCGATACAGGGTTCGATCCCGAGCAGGGAGAAGCATTGATTCCCCTGGGGTCTTTTTGCGCAACGGTTGAAGAAAACGGGATTGCGCAAGTTTATATAGATACAGATGGCGTGCAGTATACGCAATTTACCGCGGTATTTTCTGAGTAAAGCGGAGAGGACGAGTAATGAAATCACTTCGAAAAGGTCATGCGATCATTATTGAGTTGATCATTATCATCTTGTTTTTCTCTTTGTCGTCCGTTGTAATCGTGCGTCTGTTTGCGGCTGCCCATCAACTCAGCACACAAAGCACCGCATCCACGCAGCTTCTGCTGACAGCACAAAGCTGGGCCGATCAATTGCTTTCGGAGGATGATTTTTCGATATTTCTCTCAGAGAACGGCTGGTCTGATGAAGAAAACGGCTTGTCCTTAGCGGTTGACGGCGGCACGCTGAAAGTAACCGGCCTGCGTGAGGAGGAAGGACTAAACGGTAAGCTTACTTCCTGCGAGATATCTGCTTGTTTGGACGAACAGGAGATCTTTACTCTCCCGGTCGCCCGGTACAGACCGGAGGAAAAGCGATGAAGATCAAGCAAGAGTATCGCCTCGGCATAGGAATCTCCGCCATGCTTTTGATTTTTGTGATTATCAGCATTGTGACATTGGGCGTTTTGTCGTTTTTAAGTGCGAAAGCAGATAAGGCGCTTACGGATAAAAGCATTGACATGGTTTGTGGATATTACGAGGCAAGCGCGGCCGCGCAGCGGAGACTGATGGAGATGGACAATGATTTTGCGTCTGTTATGAGTACACAGGAAATGGATGCGTACGCCGAGGAAGAAGGAATGGTTTATGAGGATGGGGCGCTGTATTTTTCAGTAGACGCCGGCAGCGGACGTATGTTGAATGTCACAGTCGGCATAAACGAACAGTTCCAAATCCGGGAAATCACACAATATACGATAGAAAACAGTGAAGAATGGTCCCCTGAGTTTTCAGACTTTTCGATATTTTAGCGAGGTAGTGCAAGATGAATTTGATGGATCTGCTAAACGATGCGATCAACCGGGGCGTATCGGATATATACATCATACCGGGCGCTTGCGTTATGGCAAAAGCAGGCGGCGAATTGCTGCCGCTTAGCGAAAATAAAATCCTGCCTGATGACAGCCTGCAACTAATCCATCAGGTATATGCCCTTGATGACAACCGCAATATGGAAAAGCTGATGCAAACCGGGGACGACGATTTTTCCTTCTCCTTGAGCCGCGTCGGGAGATTCCGTTGTAATGCCTACAAACAGAGAAGTTCTATCGCGGCGGTACTTCGCGTTGTGCCCTTTGGCTTAGCCGATCCCAAAAAACTGCATATTCCCGAAGCGGTTTTAGATCTTTATAAGATGCAAAGAGGGTTGGTGCTTGTTACGGGGCCCGCCGGAAGCGGGAAAAGCACAACGCTTGCCTGTATTATCGACCGGATTAACCGCGAGTGCAGCAACCATATCGTAACCATTGAAGATCCTATCGAACATCTGCATTATCACATAAAGAGTATTGTGAGCCAGCGTGAAATCGAGCAGGATACCGAAAACTATGCAACGGCTCTGCGCGCTTCGTTAAGGCAAGCTCCCGATACAATACTCGTAGGAGAAATGCGGGATTATGAAACCATTCAAACTGTTCTCACGGCCGCCGAAACCGGGCACATGGTTTATTCAACGCTGCATACGGTAGGCGCCGTTAAAACCATTGACCGGATCATTGATGTCTTCCCCGCAAACCGCCAGCAACAGGTTCGCATACAACTCTCCATGGTGCTCTCGGCCGTTGTATCCCAGCAGCTGCTTCCCACAGTTGACGGGAGCCTCATTCCGGCCTTCGAAATCATGATTGTCAATAATGCGATCAGCAATATGATACGCGAAGGCAAAGTGCATCAAATGGAAAATGTTATCTATTCGGGGGCAAGCCAGGGTATGATTACGATGGACAGTGATATTGTACGCTTATATCATGAAAAAATCATTACAAAACAAACCGCGCAGAGATTTGCGGTAAACCCGGACAATGTTTCAAAAAGGCTGACATAGACCATATACTGACCAATAAACATAAGTGGAGGTGAAACTGCATGGATGATATCAAGATAAGGGTATTAGGTACTTTCGATATTTTAGTGAACGATACAAGCGTTATCTCTTATGTTGGGAAAACGCATAAAGGCTGCACGCTTCTTCGCTATCTCATTATACATCGGGACAAGGCGGTGCCGCACAGCGATCTGTATGATATTCTGTGGCAAAGCGAGGATCGCACAAATCCTGAAAGTGCCTTGAAAACATTGGTTTGCCGCTTGCGGAATACTCTTAACAAATGCAGCAAAGACTTAGGCAAGTGTATTCTCACCGTACGCGGTACTTATCGGTGGAATAATAACTTTCCGTGCGCACTGGATGAAACTAATTTTGAACGCTTGTGCGACGCCCTTAAGGACGTTCATGAGCTTACCCCTCAGACAAGAGATAAGTTTCAAGAGGTGCTTTCCATATATAAGGGGGATCTTTTCTCAAAAGCAAACCAGGATACCTGGGCCATTTCCAGAAGCGTTTATCTCCACAATATGTACGAAGAGACTATTGAGCGATATATAGACCTTCTCAGGGCAAGAGATGAATTCGATGAAATTATCGTGGTGAGTCGCACGGCCCTGGATATTGATGCGTTTTGTGAAAAATTTCACATTTCACTGATGGATGCGCTGGTTCAAACAAAGCGCAATAACGAAGCGTTGATGCAATACAAACACGCAAAAAACATTCACCTTCGTTACCTTGGAATCCAGCCCCCAAAAGGGATACAGGATTTCTACATGAATATTATTCAAGGCGGGCAGGTGTTGGACATGGATATTGATAGCATTCGCAATGAACTTCGTGGGTATGATGCGGCGAAAGGCGCTTTTGTATGTGAATACGCCGTATTTAAGGAAATTTATAATCTGCAGCTCAGAAGTTTTGAGAGAACCAAGAGAACCCTTTTTCTGGCGCTGATTATGCTTAAAAGCGTGGACGGGCAGCTTATGGACCCGTTGAAATTGGATGATCTCATGACCGATTTGTTAGACGTTCTCGTAACGTGTCTGCGAAAAGGGGATACAATCACGCATTACAGCGCTTCCCAATATGCGCTTTTGCTTCCCTTGCAGTCCGATTATATAGGGCAAAACGTCATGGAAAGAATTAAAACGGCTTTTTACAGAAGGCATCGGAATTCATCGGTCATTATTGATTACCGGCTTGGCTTGATTACCGACATCAATAATGGGAATGGAAAAAGCTGATTATAACGCTTATTCGCGTCCTCTAATTGTCATCAGATTTATAAGGCGGCGGAAGTATGTAACCATCACCCATCCCGGAAACAGACCTCAGAGCCGATACAAAAGCTGTTCCGTGCAGGGACAGCTTTTGTGTTGCCGCATAAAAGAGAATAATGAGCGCTATTCGGGCAATAAGGCATATTGGAGCGTCATCCGCACGTTTGCTCCCTGATTTCCGCCGGCGGCAGCGGCAGCACCGTGATTCGGATTTCCGCGTGCCAGGATTGCCGGGGCGGCAGGGACCGGATATGCGGCTTTTCCTCTAGATTTCCGCTTGCACCGACGGGGTCGTCCGTTCCGTACCAAGGTTCGATGGCGGTAAACGGAGCGCCGGGGCCGCCCCAAAGCCCGATGAACGGCGCGTCGTGGTCAACCGATACGCGGTATCCGCGGGAGGGGGACACCAGCGCAACCTGCTTGCCGGGACAATCTTCAATGGTCCACGATCCCTTCGGGTACAGGGCGGGCGTATTATACAGCCGCCCGTTTTCAAAAGGGAGCGGTACTTTTATATCGGATAGAAGATGGCCGTGCCCGGGATCCAGATACCGGGCTTGCGCTAGGACGGTATCCTTAAGCTCGATAAAGTCCCCCTGGCCCCAGAAAAACGCGGGATGGAACCCAAGCGAAAAATACATCGTTTCTTTGCCCGTGTTCCATAGCTCGCAGCGATGCGCGATCGTCCGCCCTGTCAGGGTGTAGGTTGATTGCAGGCGAAACGCAAACGGATACTGCGCGCGGGTCTGCCCGGTATCCCGCAGTATATAGGAAATGCTGTTGTCCGTTTGTTCTCCTGGCTCAAATTCCATGTTCCGCGCAAAGCCGTGCCGGTTCATACTGAATATTTTGCCCTGATAGCGGTATTGCCCGTTCCTGAGACCGCCGACAATGGGGAACAGGATCGGCGCGCGTCCCGGCCAGCCGCCGGGCAGCGCCGTCCACAGCACATCTGTTCCGGACGCCTTGAGGTACACGCGCTGCAACTGAGCGCCGTGTGTGTCCGCCGATACGGAAAGGCGTTCATTTTCGATTGTAAACAGCATAGATCTCCTCCTGATTATAAATGTGTATTTACACTATAGAAAACATAGAAACCGTAAAATACTATGGTATAATAGCGGTATAGAAATGGGGGAAGACCGTTGAAGCAAACCAGGCAAAAGGGCAGTTTTTTTCATAACAAAGCCGGTATTCCCTGGCAGCATACCATCATCTTCAAGCAAATGGCCGCCTTTTTGCTTTTGCTCCTGCCTGTCGTCGCGTATTTCCTCGTTTTCTACCAAACGCTCATCAGCAATACATACGATACGATGAGCCAGGTCCTCCGTTCCAACGACCAGGCCGTATTCCAAACGCTGGACAATGCGATTGATAACGTCAAAATGGCCAATATCTATCTCCTCAACGACGGAGAACCGGAAGTGCTGTCCATGCTTTGGAATGTGCAGTCGGAGCAGCAGCGCGCGCAGCGTATCAAAGACCTTCAAACGCGCCTGGTCTGGATGAACCAGAGTCAGGAGATCAGCCAGGGCATTCAGGTGTATTTGATGGAAGCGGGCTACGTCGTCAGCAACAAGCTCTACAGGGCCATGACCGATGAGGACAGGCTGAGGGTGCAAACGTATCTGCAGAAGCCAAACGCCGTTCTGGTTGAGGATTCGTACGCCTATATCCCCACCAGCCTTCTGACGGCGGACAGCGATATGCAAAGCGCCGGTGTTTTATGCGAAACGCAGCTCAGCAGCTTTGAAATCTCCAAAATGCTGTGGGGCAGCGGTTCGCAGGACGGCAGAATCAATATCCTGTATATCAACGGGGAACCCTTCCTTACGCAGAATACCAAAACCGACGCGATTGATCCGGTAATCGGCGATTTTGTCCTGGACGCCGCCGGTTCGGAGGACTCAGTGTTCTCCCAAACCCTGCTGCTCAATGAACAGCAATACCTGGGGACCATGGTCAAATCGCAGAAGTACGATATCCAGTTGGTGACGCTGCATGTGTACGCGTCCAACGTTTCCTACACGGCGCCGATCCTCCCGTTTCTGCCGATCGCCATCGCCATGTTTTTGGTGATCGCCCTGGTTTTCATGCTATGGTTCTACCGCTATATCAACCGTCCGATCATCGTGCTGTCAAGCGCGTTCAGCGATCTGGTGTCCGGTGAACCGCGAACGATCAAAACGCGCAAGCGCGGCGATGAATTCAGCCGGCTTTACGAAAACTTCAATGAAATGACCGTTCTTCTCAGCAAGAAAAACGAGCAGATGTACCTGCAGCAGCACAAAATGCGCAAATCCGAAATCAAACAGCTGCAATCGCAGATCGATCCTCATTTCCTCTACAACAGCCTGTTCATCGTCAAGGCCAAAATATTCAACCAGGACCTGGGCGCCATGCGGCTTACGGGCTTGCTTGCGGAGTATTTCCAATTCATCAACCGCAACGTGAAGGATTTTATCAATCTGGAAAACGAGCTTTCCCACGCGCACGTATACACGATCATCCAGAATACGCGCTTCAACGGCCGGTTTGATATCTCGTGGGAAGAGTGCCCCAAGCAGTACCTGGATGTGATCGTCCCCCGCCTGATCGTACAGCCGCTGGTTGAAAACGCCATCAAGTATGCCCTGGAACAGATGGAAGGCAACGGGCTGCTGCGCCTGTACTTCGAAAAGCGCAAAAACGCGCTGGCGATCATCATTGAAAACTCCGGCATGGGCGTGCCTGATAAAAAAATCGCGGAAATGAACGATGCGCTGGATTCGGACGCCACGAACGTCCACATCACCAGCACGATCAATATACACCAGCGGATCAAGCTGTTCTACGGAAATAACTACGGGCTTTCCTTCAGCCCCAGTCCGCTGGGGGGTATCAAGACGACGTTCCTGCTGGACCCCACAAGAAAGGAAAACAGCTGACCATGCGTAAATTGGAAGTCGCGCTTGTCGATGACGAGCGGGAAATCGCCGATTACCTGAGTAATCTGATCCGGATGCGCTTTGCGGAGCTTGTTCATATCACAACCTTCTACACGGGGGCAAAGACGCTGGAGTATCTCAAAGGCGGGCAATGCGACCTGCTGATCTCGGACGTCCGTATGCCTGTGGTCGATGGATTTGCGCTGCTGGAGTTCATTATCGACAACAACCTGTCCACCGACATCATCTTCCTGACTGCCTACAGGGAGTTTGACACCATCTATAAAATGCTGAAAAAGAAGCCGATCACCTATCTGGTCAAAGCGGAAAAGGAAGAAGTCATTTTGGACGCCGTCGGCGAGAAGATTCAGCAGATCATCCACCGCCAGATGGAAACCGAGAAGCACGAAGAGGAAGCCAAACTGATCGAGCAGATGCACGTGATCTCCTTTGAGGTGGAACGCGTCCGCACCATGAAAAGCGATCCGGCGAAGGATCAAGAACATCAGCACAGCGCCGACATGAATGAAATCAAGGCGTATATCAATAACCATATCGAAGGCGACATTTCGCTGTCGTCGCTGGCCGACCGCTTCCATTATCATCCCAATCATTTATCCCGCCTATTTAGCCGCGAGGTTGGGCAGACGCTGTCGGATTATATTCTGGAGAGCCGCGTGGCCGCTGCGAAAAAATACCTGGCGGATAGCGAACTGACCGTCGCGGAGATTGCCAGGCGCCTGGGGTATCAGTCGTCGCAGGCCTTTATCCGCTTTTTCCGGCGGGAAGTGGGTACCAGCGCGAACGCCTGGCGGCGAATCTATTCAAAGCGCTCCGGCTAAGGCTTGGCCGGGTATACGGTAATCCACATCGGTGATTTCCCGATATATACGCGATCCGTCTCACGGGGTACGCCCGTTTGCATGTCGATCATATACACGGCCAGCTGTCCGTCCATTTCACCCGCGGCGTACAGGTGGTTTTCTTTCAGCTGCAGCGCGCGCGACCACGCGGGCGCGGGCACGTTGACGATACGCCGCAAAGCGCCGTCCGCTTCGTTGACGCAGTAGCAGGCGATGGAGTTATGCCCGCGATTGGACATATACAAATACCGCCCGTCTTCCGTTATGCGGATTTGCGCGCCTAAGCTAAGCCCCCCGAATGTATCGGGCAGCGACGATACGCTCCCGCGCAGGGACAGCGCACCGTCCTTCCTGTCGAATATGGAGACCGAGTTGCCCGCCTCGTTGGCAACATACAGGCAGGGCAGCGTCGGATGGCAGCAGAAGTGCCGGGGCTGGAGGGCCCGCCCCGGCGTAAACGGAGGTTGTGCATCCAAATGCACGCAGCCCGTCCGGGCATCGAAATGATAACGGAAGATACGGTTGCCTTCGGTATGCAGCGCGTAGGCGTTGCGGTTTTCATTATCCAGTTGGAAGGCGTGCGCCTTTGGGGCGGTTTTCTCCCGAAAAAGCGGCACCAGATTTTCACCGTCCCAGCGGTGCATCGCGATCTCGCCCGCCATGTAGTAGGCGGTCAGTACATATTCGCCCGTGCGGTCCGTTGATACGAAGCAGGGGTCGGACGGCAGGTCCGCCTTGCACAGCACGGTCAGGCAATCCGGGGAATTGATCCTAAGCGCGGCCAGCTGTTTGCTGCTGCGAAGCGCAAGGAACAGCACAGCCTGATCCGGATGTATCGCGCAAGCCGCCGGTCCGCCCGGCATCGCGACAGCGCTCAGCTTGGTGACGGTCCCGTCCGTGACGTTCAAACACGCGATACGGTCCTCTTCTTTCAGCGATACCCACAGGCGCTGCAGCACCCCGGCGCTTTTTGCCATACCATTAGCCTTTCACCGCGCCCATGACCAAGCCCGTTGTGAAGAATTTTTGCAGGTAAGGGTAGAACATCAGCACCGGAACGATAGAAATGAATATCTGGGACGCGCGCAGGTTTCGCCCGCTGACGGCCAGCATTTCGGCCATGGATTGCAGGTTGGATTGCCCGGTGATGCTGGACAGCATGATATTGTCCGCGCCGCTGATAACCGTCTGCAGATAGGTCTGCAGGGGATAGTGCTGCGTAAAATTCATATAGATCCGGCCGTCCATCCATGCGTTCCAGTGGATCATGAACGAAAACAGCGTAATGGTGGCGATGCTGGGCATCGCAAGCGGGATGAACAGCTGCAGCATAATCCGGCCGTGCCCGGCGCCGTCAAGCAGCGCCGATTCTTCGATTTCGATGGGGATACCCCGGAAGAAATTCATCAAAATCACCGCGTGGAACACGTTCAAGCTCATCGGCAGTACCAGCGCCCAGATCTTGTCGATCAACCCAAGCCCTTTAACCAGCAGG